>Ga0172368_10001624_pt1 | contig 30254 bp, 23 predicted proteins | sample Lak11m_FD_114540 | JGI IMG/M metagenome (GOLD analysis project Ga0172368, IMG submission 114540) | Freshwater microbial communities from Kabuno Bay, South-Kivu, Congo - kab_022012_11m | ecosystem: Environmental > Aquatic > Freshwater > Lake | place: Democratic Republic of the Congo: South-Kivu...
AGAACCCCCTCCCTGTCCCTCCCCGTCAACGGAGAGGGGACGCACTTCCCCCCGTTGACGGGGGGACCGAGGGGGGGACGGTTGCGGGCAAGACAAAGACCGACGCTGAATCGTGACTTTCCGAAGCTTGGCAGCTTCTTATCTTAACGCCTATGGGCGAAAGCCGGAATCCAGGACCTCTGGACCCCGGCTTTCGCCGGGGTGACGGACTTGATTCTGCTACCATATTTATGAAATCGAGCAGTAAACGGCCCACGAAGCGATCCGGCTGCTGTTGAGAGAAAGTTTGACGAACGAGTTTGGATTCAGGTAAAGTGGACCATTCTTATCGCGACGAACGCCGCGTTTACCGCTTCCTAAGGTTTGTCCCGAGGGAGGGTTCCGTCTCGGACGGGGGTGATTATGAGGGGAATTCGATCGTCGGTACTCGTTGTTCTGCTGCTATTATGGTGCGGGACTGCGGCGGCACAAGATGCCGTCGGCGCCGGACAGCCCTTATTCAGACCATTTGCAGTGTTGTCTGCCCTTCCCTTTTGGGGAGGCGGCTCGCCGATTCCCGCTCCGGCATTTCCAGCCGCAATTACCGCACTCGGAGTGTACGGCCCGGAACTGTACGGCGGCTACCAGGATGCAACGGCGAAATTCTCGAATGCAAAGCCGCCGACGTCGCACGAGGTGCCTCTTTACAAGAACATGTACCGAAACAAGGGAGCGTTGATCAGCGGAGCTGCCACCATTCCTCTGGCTCCTGCGGCGAATCTCGTGTTGCGCGGGTCATACGTAATTCCCTTGCCGTTCCATAGATTGCAACCGAGGGAGTTTGGATCCTCCAGTGGCACGACGAGCACCCTCGTTCAGGGCTTCGAAGAGACTTTTGACGGCAATACACAGTGGTGGAACGCGAGCGGCGAAATCGCTTACGCGATCGGGCCGGTGCTTAACGCAGTCGCGGGCGTTCGCTACGAATCGTACGACTCCAGGCGGAGAACGCGGGTCACGTACGAATCGGTTACTCCCCTTCCCGCGGGCCACAACTACCTGATCATGAGTGCGACGTTCCCGTACCTCGGACTTTCCGGTGACCTGAGAGGGCCGACCGGAGGGATCGCATTCTATTTGATCGGCTCACCGGTGGCCCTGGGAGGCATTGATTTTCGCGACGCCATGCGTAACCTCCAGACCGGAATCGTCGACGAAGTCACCTCATCCGGACGGCTTCGGAATACGATTCTTGTTGAAGGCAACGTGGAGTGGACGCTCAACATTATGTACTCCAACCTGGGGTTTTTCCTGCGTGGGGCCAAGCTGTACAGCCAGCCCGACGAACGGTACTCCTTCGACCGGATCCACTGGGCAGGCGGCATAAAGCTCTCAGTGCCGTTCGGCGGCCTGTTCCGGGGACTCTGACGTACCGCGAGTATCGCCGCGCGAACGAGACTCTGGTAGTACGGAAGTCATGTCCCTTACCCAGTTCGCCCGCATCGTCATCGCAATCATCACACTCTCTGCCGTTGTCGCCGTCATCACGGCGTGCGATAAAGGTCCCTCCGAGCAGGACACCGCTAAGCTCGGCGCCACGTTGCTCATGGCCGCGGCCAACGGGAACCTCAAACTGCTTGAGCTGTGTCTCAAAGATGGCGCCGATGTGAACACCAAGGACGCCAACGGCGCGACCGCGCTTGTTTTGGCCTGCAGCTCACCAACCCCGGACTTGAAATTGATCACTGTTCTCGTGACCAAAGGAGCGCAGGTCAACGCAAAAGACAATGAGAGGAATACACCTCTCAGCAGGGCGTTCGAAAGAGGCAACCTTCTCGTGGTAATGTTTCTCGTTCGCCACGGCGCGGACTTCGATGTCACAAACGCACAGGGCGAAACCGTGTTATTGGCAGCCGCGGGAGATCAGCGGCGGGTACCCAATGATCCTTTGGTCAAACTCCTCCTCGACAAGCGCACTGACGCCAATGCCCGCGACAAGCTCCAGAGGACACCGCTCATCCGGGCCTGCGAATCTCCAAACTACGCGCTGAACGTGGGAACGGTCAATTCACTGATCCAGAAACACGCGGACGTCAATGCAGCGGATGCTAACGGCCGAACCCCGGTTATGGCTGCCTGTACGGTTGGGAACACCAACGTGGTGACAACCCTGCTGAAGAATGGTGCGAACGTCAACGCCGCGGATAAGAACCTGAAAACGCCCCTCATGCACGCGCTCGAAAACGGTCATTTCAATATTGCCACCGTGCTCATCGCCAACAAAGCGGACGTCAACGCCAAAGACAGCCGCGGCTGGACCGCGGCCAACTATGCGCAGCAGAGGCTGACAGCGCTCAATGCTCTCATGAAGAAGAGCGGCGCAAAATGATCCGGTGCTTCGCGCCGATCGACACATCAAAGAGAAGGCATCGCGGAATTGAGTCCACCGCTTCGCGCCACCGTTATGTCGCTGGACTAGTCGATCGATTCAGAATTGCATTTACATGGTCGTCAGCGCCAGCCTTGGGTAGGGGCGGGTCTGAGACCCGCCCCTACAAAGCATATTGCGTCGGTCAACGCCTCCGCTTTCCCCGTGGCTCGATTGCAAGGTATCTACGAATCGATCTACCAGGGCGAATTGCGGCGGCGGCCCTTGCCTTTTTCACTGCAACTGGAGTCATTCTTCTTGTCGGATGTAGCGACCGGAACGCAGACCTCTTCGCGTCATGCGAAGCGGGTGACGTGGATCGTATCAAAATCCTCCTCGACCGTGGAGCACATGTGAACGCAAGAAACCGGAACGGCGAGACGCCGCTAATGGTCGCGGCCGGGCTCCTCTATCCCGACGCGGTGCGTCTCCTCATCGCGCGCGGCGCGGACGTAACCGCGGAGAACAGCCGCGGGGAAACCGCTCTCGCTCTGGCGCTGGCCGCACAACGCCCTGAAGGATCTCCCGAGATTGAGAGCGATCTCGACGAGGTGGTGGATCTTCTGGTGAAGCACGGAGCGACAAAGTGATTCCCGTTCGTCCCTGCGTCGCTCATGATCGAACGAAGACCAATGGTAGCCGGCACACATCGTGATTCCAAAAGAGAAACCGAGGCTTGTCTGGCGAGCTGACGATTGCCGAGAGAGATGCGCTGTGGTTGAAATACCTTGGTGGGACATCCATCTTATGTGTCTCGCCAATTTCAGGTTGGCAACTGTCGCTTTTCATCGGTGAGGTAGGGGCGGGGTTCATCCCCGCCCGCTCTTTCTCCCTGACCAGCGGGCGGGGGTGAACCCCGCCCCTACAAACAGCGCATGCAACTCAAGTTACCGTTGAACTTCCGTGTATTTCCCATCGCGTGACACTATAGTACAGGGCGCACGCCATGCACCACTACAGTAGCGACCGGCATCCTTACCGGTCGATTCGACCCTTCATTAGTGCGTCCAGCTCCGACACCGCCGCACGCGCGAATTCCTCATCGTTAATGTGTGCGTCAACCTTCACCATTTTGACTCGAGGAGCCAGAAGGGATTCCAGCCGCGTCACGAACATCTCGTTGGTCTCGGGCTCGTAAAGAGGCCCGCCGGGAGCGTCCGCCTCGGACCAGCCTCTCATGGGAACCACAAACGACACGGGGCCGCGCGCGCGGTTGAGCTTGCCAGCGACAAGCTCGGCCAGCTTCACCACATCGTCGCTGCTCGTGCGCACTCCGGATCGGAAGTCGTACCAGAAGACCTTCTGCCCGCGCACGTTTGCGGGCATGGTCTCGATGGAATTGAATTCCAGGACGATGCAATCGAGCCCGCCGGGAACGACCACCTGCGGAATGCCGAGCTTTCCTGCCGATTCGAGCCTCCCCGGCCCGATTCCTCCGCAATAACCGCCGTAAAGCTGGTCCGCGAACTCGTGCAGGGCCAGATCGAGCACACCAGCGAGGATCCCTTGATCGACGAGGTCTTCCAGAGCCATTCCACCGGTGCCGTTTGCATGGAACGGCGCGACGTCGTACCCCGACGTCTCCAGCAGCCGCTTCACGCGCATCGCCCCTTCGGTGATGAACCCAAACGATGTCAATCCTACAATCGGACGCTCAACGCTGATGGCGCCGCTGCGCCGCGCCATTCCCGCTATGGCGCCTGCCGCGTTCTCCAGAACCTTTCGGCTGACAGGGTTCAGTCCCAGGATGTCCACCACCGAGTGCATGATCGTGATGTCCTTCGTGCCGATAAGATCTTTCATATCCCGCGACGCCACGGTTGAAACCATGAGCTTCGGCACGCCCAGCGGCAGCGAGCGCATGACTCCCATGCCGATGTGCGTCCCGGTCCCGCCGCCGATGGAGACGACTCCGGCGAGACCGTCGCGGGCATTAAGTTCAGTCAGCACAGCGGATGCGCCCGAGATCATGGTCTCGACGGCGACCCTCCGATCGTTCAGTTCCCGGACCTTCGCCATAGTAGAGCCTGCTCGGACCGCAAGGTCGTCCCGCGAAACGTCCGGCCTGGTCCCCGGCTCGTGGAGAGTCCCGACATCAACTACCAGAGCGGAGCATCCTTCCGATTCGATCAGTTGTTTGAGGAACGCGACTTCTTCGCCCTTGGTGTCGAGCGTGGCGACGATTGCGACGACTGGAGGCATGGCGACCTCTTTCGCGTGAGGTTTGGCAGGGAGGCACGAAACCCGGCGCGTACTGTATCCGTGGCAATTGGATCTGACAAGCTGTAAATCGGACTGAATACTTGCCGTGTAGTCCGGCCTCCTGGTGAAGGCTCGAAAATGATGCTATATAGTTGGTAGACCCAAGAGGTACCCCAGCATGGCAGAGACGCCCGAGCGATGAGAAACTTTACCGCCGTCATCGAACAATGTGCTGAAACTGGCTTGTACGTGGGATACGTCCCAGGCTTCCCCGGCGCCCATTCCCAGGGCGACACCCTGGAAGAACTCAACCGTAACCTTCGGGAGGTTATAGCCATGCTGCTTGAGGATGGCGAGCCTTCCGTGGAATCGGAATACGTCGGGACTCAAGTGGTGATGGTCCCGTAGCCATGAGTCGGGTCCCGGTATTGAGCGCACGGGAGGTTGCAGCCTTGCTCGAGGCCTTGGGCTTCCGGGAAGTGCGGCAACGCGGGGCTCACAAGCAATTCCGCCATTCCGACGGCAGATGCACTACCGTCCCCTTTCACGCGGGCCGTGACATATCTCCAATCCTCCTGAAACAGATCGCGAAAGACGTGCGATTAACTGTAGACGAGCTGCTGAAGCACCGATAATCCGTTCCCTTGGCAATCATCGTTGCATCCGGGGAATTCCCGCCGTCTGCAATCGTGGTGCAAACGCCAAGCGCTTCCGTGCACACCCTGAAGGAAGCGACCCCACACTCACGCGGGGTCGCCCGGGTCCCAAGAGGTTATCCGGCGGTCGGCCTGCCCACGCCCTGTCGGCCGCGTCGCGGCTCTTCACCGCCGCTTATCACCCGATCGCAGCCACTACGGCCGGTGAAGGCCTGGACCTCCATATTCCGGGTCCGCTGGGACCCACTCGCTCCCATCCCATTGCCACCACTGGGTTGTTTCGGCGATAAATCGCCACAAACCTTGCTTCGACGCGTCGAAATAGGCGACCTCCCAGCGAAAAAGATAAACCGCCATACGGTAGCCCGAAGATGGCGCGTCGAGCCAGATGGCGTCAACTAAGAAGTTATTCGAGTCGCCCCACCAGTACGGCGAAGACCCACCGGTAATCTCAGCGAGTCCATACCCGTTGGCCCCATCCATCCAGTAGGGGCCGGCAAAGTTGTACGCAAGGTACCTGGGATCTGAGGAGATCGAAAAGATGTCGAACCGGTCCGCGGTCGTGAGCTGGAACTGACACCAGGGAATGTGGACCAATACGTGCTGCGTGCCGTCGCCAATGAAATCCGCGGAGTGGTACACATCGCTCAGTTGCACCCAGCGGTCCCCGCGTTCCCAGAAATGCCACGACTTGTCCGTGTAATGGTAGGCGAGCCGCCACGCGGTGTCCGATCCTGTCGAGAATCGGCCCATATCGTTCGTGGAATCGTAGGTGAACCGCCAGTTGTTGCCGTACCAGTCGCCCAGGTCGTGCGTGAAGCCGTCACCGATGAACGCAGGCGAGTACCCGGCGTTGCCCACGTCTCTCCAGCCGTCCACGCCGTGATGGAACCACTGCCCGCCGGCGTAGTCGAACACGAACCGGGTATTGCCGTCGAACCCCGTACCTGAATTCCTCGACCAGTACCCCGAGTCGGCCGTATAGGCTCCCGCGGTATTGTACGCATACTTGTAGAACCAGTCGGGACTCGACCCGACCTGGTGCACGTTGCCGTCGCCGATAAACCGCAGGGTCCACAGGTTGATCGGCGCGCCAAGGTTCGCCTCTCCATAGCTTCCCGCCACGCCCGCGATATGGCCCCACTGCCCGGTTGCATACGCATACGAGAAGCGCAGTTGCGAGCCGTCACCGGCCACGCTCCGGTCCCACAAGGCCTTGTCATTGGTGTAATCGTACGAGTACCACCACGTGTTGGCGTCCGGGTTGTCCGCGTGCCACCCGCCGTCGCCAATGAACCCAAGCGTACCCAGGCTGACAGGCGCACCGATCGTGTTGCTACCGCCAATCGAATCGACGTGCCACCACTGTTTGGGGGTATATTCGTACGCGAACCTCCAGTCCGTGAATCCCGCGGTACGAGACCACCGACCTTGATTGCCCGTGTACCAATATTGGTAATACCACAGCGGCGAACCGTTCACCTGGCCCCAACTGCCGTCACCCGCGAACGAGACGAAACCGCCGTTCGCCGAGCCCAGCATCGAGCCGGTCGCGGCCCCAAGTATGGCAAATGTTGAGGAGCCCGCTTCCTTGTGGAGCCACGTCCCGGTCGCGTATCCGTACCCGAACCTCATGTCCTCAAGCCCGGACGGATTCACCTGGCTCCAGCCGCCTCCGTCCAGGGAGTAGTCGTATACGTACCACCACCAGGGCTGGCTGCCGGAAACGATCTGCTGCGCCTCAGAGCGACCGATGAATCGCATGGTAGTCAGGTTGGATGTGGCGCCGAGGATCGCCTCTCCATAGCTTCCCGCCACGCCCGCGATATGGCCCCACTGCCCGGTTCCATAAAGATACGAAAAGCGCAGTTGCGAGCCGTCACCGGCGACGCTCCGGTCCCACAACGCCTTGTCATTGGTGTAATCGTACGAGTACCACCACGTGTTGGCGTCCGGGTTGTCCGCGTGCCGCCCGCCGTCGCCCATGAACGCAACCGTAGACAGGCTGACCGGCGCGCCGATCACGTTGTACCCGCTAACCGAATCGTTGTGAAACCACTGCCCGGCCGCTCCCAAGCCGCTGCCCGCGTAGAGGTACCAGAATCTTCGGACTGTGCCCCCAGCGTCACGCGCCCAAAAACCCACGTCGTGCTCCGCTTGGTATTGGTAATACCAGGGCTGAGTACCGCCAACTATCTGGTTCCACGCGCTATCCGCTATGAATTGCGCGCTGTTGCCTGCGCTTCCGAGCGCGCCCCATCCGGCGAGCGCGCCGTTGTGGTACCACTGCTGATCGTCATAATCGTACGCGAAGCGGTTGTACCAGGTATCGGTAATGTACCGGGCGAATTCTCCCCGGCCTTCCGTTGCGTTGTACGTGAACTGCCACAGATTGCCCCACCAGGTGCCCAGGTCGTGCGGGGAACCGTCGCCCATGAACGCCGCGGTGAGCCCGCTGTCGCCCAACGCCTTCCAAGATAAGGTAACCCCCGAGTGGCACCACTGACCAGTAGTGTACCGGTACCGGAAGCGATAGCTGTCGCCTACCCTGAAATAGCCGTCGTGGTAGCGCGCATAGTACCAGTAGGTAAATCCGTTGCCCAGGTCGCACAAGTATCCGCTGCCGAGGAACGCAGCACTGAGACCAGTATTCCCGAGTAATTGCCAGGAGAGGGTATCGCCCGAGTGGTACCATTGACCCGAAGTGTACCGGTACCGGAACCGATCGGCCGCGCCTTCCTTGAAATAGCCGTCGTGGTAGCGCGCATAGTACCAGTAGGTGAATCCATTGCCCAGGTCGCACAAGTGTCCGCTGCCGACAAATGCCGCACAGCGCCCGGTACTCCCGAGTAATCGCCACGCGAGGGTATTGCCCGAGTGATACCATTGCCCCGAAGTGTACCCGTACCGGAAGCGATAGCTGTCGCCTTCCTTGAAATAGCCGTCGTGGTACGATGCGCAGTACTTGTACGTGAATCCGTTGCCCAGGTCGCACAAATATCCGCTGCCGACAAACTTGCCGCTGAGCCCGCTATTCCCGAGGTATAGCCAGGAGAGGGTATCGCCCGAGTGATACCATTGCCCCGAAGTGTACCCGTACCGGAAGCGATAGCTGTCGCCTTCTTTGAAAAAGCCGTCGTGGTACGGTGCGTAGTACTTGTACGTGAATCCGTTGCCCAGGTCGCACAAGTATCCGCTGCCCACAAACTTGCCGCCGAGGCCACTACTTCCAAGCAGCTGCCACGAGAGCGAGTCCCCCGAATGCAACCATTGACCCGAAGCGTACCGGTACCGGAAGCGATCGACCGCGCCTTCCTTGAAATACCCGTCGTCGTATCCCTCGTAATAGCTGTATGTGAAGCCATTGCCGAGAGTGTACCAACCGCCGTCGCCGATGAACGTGTCCGACTGACTGGTCGCGCTGATCGTGTACCAATCCGTACTGCCGAAGTTGGAGTGGTGCCACCACTGGCCTTTGTCCCAGTTATACCGAAACTTGGCGGTGGTCGCGCCGTTCAGGTACCAGTACTCGTACCCTTCGATGAGTTTATGCTCCCATGAGCCCGCCCAGCCGCTCGACGCGACCAAGACGATCATTATTCCGCAAAGCAGCGCCCCAAATGCGATGCCGAATATACCGCCGACCCGAAGAGTCCGCATGGGGTCCCCCTTTCATCTCAGACCGAGGCGCGGTCAAATGCGCTATACATGTGCTTAAATGAGATATTCAGTCTTTGATGAAGTATGCTACGAGGAGGCTTAACCCTTTGTCAACAGAAAAGAATCGGGCTCACGCGCAGTACCTCGAACGGTTCAGGCGGAAAGCCATACCTTCGAATTTGCGGTTTCTGTAAACGCAATACATGAGAATTCTAGGCGGAATTCCGCGAATTCAGAAAACGACATTCTGCATTGCCGACGATTCCGCGCACATCAAACCTGATATGCATTGTATTGGCGCCGAACTTGTGGTCGGGGCGAACAATTCCACCCTCCCCCCGGAGGCGATGGCAGAGCCGGCACGGAGAAACTGTCTCAAAAGCCGAGCGTCATATGAAATCGTGGCTCGATCCTCACGTCCTATACGCGACGCAGTACGGAACGGACTTTGTGTCGCATTCGCTTCTGGCACCGAAAGCCTGTGTAGGGGCGGGGTTTATCCCCGCCCGTTATCCCAGGCCTCGCAAGGCGGGCGGGGATAAACCCCGCCCCTACGGTTCATCGTGGCACGATTGGAACCCGTCGTGGAGTTTTGAGAAAGTCTCCGGAGGCCGACCCCACTGGCAGATCGATCCAGGAATGCCTTTGCATGGTTGTCAGCGACAGCCTTGGGTACGGCGCGGGTCTGAGACCCGCGCCGTACGAGGCATGTCGCGTTGTTCAAGGCCCCATCCTCCCAAAATGTTGGTGGCAAGGTACTTACGAATCGATCCACTAATTGGCGTAATTGATCAGCCTGGCAGCGGCGCAGATTTCCGCTCCGTGTCAGCACCGGATCTCAAGGCCTGTACCACGGGATGGTCGCGCACAATCTTGAGGAAAGACCTTATCGGTACGGAGAGCGGTTCGTTCCGGCGCACAACGATATCCGACTCGAAGCTGAGGCCACCTTCTTTGAGGTTTATGGTGCGGAGCGCACCGGTGGCCAACTCCTCGCCGATCTCGTGCGAGAGGAGAAAGGCCAGACCTTCGCGGCGCTCGATGTATGCGAGAATGAAACTGAGGCTTTCCGATTCCACCAGCATCGACGGAGTCACTCCGTGTCGGCCGAGCTTGCCCACGATAGCGTTCCGCAATCCCGAGCCTCGCTCACGGATGATCATTGGCTCTCCGTTGAGCGCGGCAATGGAGACCGGTCCGTCTTCCACCAATGGATGGTCCGGCCGAGCCACCAGGACCACCTCGCATCGAGCGAAGGGAATCGCGCGGATGGACGGATCGTACTGGCTTCGCGCGACCACCGCCAGGTCTTCCTGGCGCGCACAGAGCCGTTTAATCAAGTCAGCGGAGTTGCCTTCACTCAGGTGCACGGTAACCTTCGGGTGGCGTTCCTGGAAGCGGGCGACCAGATCGGGCATTATTGTGCGGGCAAACGTCTTGGTCGTTCCGATGCGGAGTCGGCCCAGGTCCACGTTCCGGGTCTTTTCCAGCAAGTCTTCGATCTGCGCCACGCGTGAGAGTATCCGCTGAGAAATGAGGTAGATCTCTTCCCCGGTCTCGGTAAGGCGGTATTCTCCTGCCTGCCGATAGAAGAGCTTGACGCCGCATTCGGCTTGAAACGCGCTCAATTGCTGGGATACTGCCGGCTGGGTGACGTTGAGCCAGTCCGCGGTGCGGCTCATCGATCGGAATTTGCAGAAGAAGTGGAAGGTTTCCAGGTGCTTAAGATTCATATAGGCCTCGCGGCAAACGCGGACGTACGACCATTATAGTATAAGGCAGCCTAATACATCCATAACTTTTTATTACTTGACATATTCCCGTACGTGCCCGAAGATTTTCATCATTCGGGGAGTTTCACCACGAGCGGGAGAGACTTTCCTACACCCTGGCTTCCTCTGGCGTAGTCATGCGACGCCGTCGTAGGAATCGGCGACGGCGCTTCTTGTTCAACTCACTTGTTCCGTCTGGGACGACATTGTATCTCTAACAGGTTCGGCAACCTCATCCACATTCGTGAAGGTCGGCTCGATACAGCTCCGAAGAGGACCCGGGTCCCTGCACGTCGTAGTACCTTTTGACAGTATGGGTACTACCGACGAACTGCCGCCGGCGCATTCGGTCCACGGAGCGTACCGAAAGGAGATCGGTTGAAAAGGAGCGTCATCGGCATGAGCGGCGCCAGCGGTTTCGTGTACGGCGTCCGCCTCCTGGAAGTGCTCCGAGAGACCGAAGGGATCGAAAGCCATCTCATTATCAGCCGCGGGGCCCTCACGACCATGCAGCTTGAGACCTCGCTCACTCCAGCAGAAGTCGAAGCGCTCGCGGACTACGTTCATGCGCACGACAATCTCGCTGCTTCCCTCTCCAGCGGCTCATTCAAGACAGCCGGAATGATCGTGGCGCCGTGCTCCATGAAGAGCCTGTCGATGATCGCTTTGTCCATCAATGACAATCTCCTCGTTCGGGCGGCGGACGTGACGCTCAAGGAACGCAGGAAGCTCGTGATCATTCCGCGGGAGACTCCGCTGCACCTGGGGCACCTCCGTGCCATGACAGCGGTTACCGAGATGGGCGCTGTCGTGTTGCCACCGGTGCCGTCGTTTTACCATCGGCCGCAGACGATCCAAGACATCATCGATCAGACGGTGGGCAAGGCGCTCGACCAGTTCGACGTCCCTCACAATCTGTTCAATCGCTGGGCCGGCGGATGACTCGCGCTGAACTGGAGAGAATCGTGGCGGAGTTCCTGGACGCCCATACCACCGTGACGCTGGCGGGAAGCATCGACGACAGACCCTGGACAGCAGCGGTCTACTACGCAAGGCAGGGCTTTGACTTGGTGTTCTTCTCATCTACACGATCACGCCACTCCACGATCTTTCAGCAAAACCCGCGAGCAGCCGGCGCGGTCCACGGAATCTACACGACTTGGAAAGAAATCAAGGGCCTTCAGATGGAAGGAACTGTCGAAAAGATCACCGGCGTCCGGGCCCGCGCTCGGGCGCTGGCAACCTACCTGAAACGCTACCCGTTCGCCGCGGAGTTTTTCACCGATCCAGGGGCGCTGTCTCCAAAGATCGCCGAAAAGATGGCCCGGGTGGCCCTTTATATGTTTCGGCCTGAAGCCATCCTCCATATGGACAATTCCACCGGGTTCGGGACCAGGTGGAAGCTCGGTATAGAAGGCGGCAAAGCCGTAGGCGAACCAGTTTCGGCTTGAGCTGACGGTCGCGCTCGGGCCAAACCCATCATCGGAACAGAAGGGAGGTGCAGTAAGCGGGTATCCGAGTGTGCTGAAAACACGACCGATTAGCCAGGGTGTTGAGATGTGGAGTGTGGAAAGGTCTCAAACCGCGAAAGCCAACATTCATGCCTTTTCTTGGAGGTGGAAAGATGGCCGAGTTGAAGTTCCCCAATCCTCACGAAGCTGAAGTGATCCCCGGAACCGAAGGGTGGGAACGGATGTATCCGTACCACTACATGTACAGCACGGACAACCCCGATCGAACGCAGTACGAAGAGAACATGTTCTGGTTCTACGACGGATTACATTATCCGGAACCTATGTATCCCTTCGACATCATCTGGGACGAAGCGTGGTTCCTGGCGCTTTCTCAGTACAACAGCCGTATCTTCATCGTCCCGCCCGCCATGGGCATCGATCACCGCATTCACAACGGATACATTTACATCACTCCTCTCCCCGTCCTTAATCCCGAGGAAATCCCCAAGCGGGCCGAACATTTCATGAGGCGTGCGGGGTACTACTACCAGAACTGGAACAAGCTCAACGAAAACTGGGAAACCAAGATGAAGGGCATCATCAAGGAGCTTGTTGCAACCAAGATCCCGACGCTGCCCGAAATGGAGGACGAGTCGGTAGTGACCGAAGGCATGGGGATTTCCACTGGATACAAGCTCCTCAACGCGTACGACAAGCTCATCGACCTTGGGATTCTCTGCTGGCAGTACCATTTTGAGTTCCTCAACATCGGTTATGCCGCATACGTCTTCTTTGTGGATTTCTGCCAAAAAGCCTTCCCCGACATCCCCTTGCAGAAAATCACCCAGATGGTCGCGGGCATCGATGTGATCATGTACCGGCCCGACGAGGAGCTGAAGAAACTCGCGAGGCTCTGCGTGGAACTCGGTCTGGAAGAATGTGCCATGTGCGGCGACGCGAACGCTGTCTTGAAGGCGATGGAAGGCTCCGAAAACGGCAAAAAGTGGCTTGCCGCACTCAATGAGGCGCGAGACCCGTGGTTCTATGTGTCCACCGGGACCGGCTGGTACCACCATGATCAGAGCTGGAACGACGACCTGAACGTCCCGCTCGATTTCATGCGGATCTACCTCGAGAAGCTGGGCAAGAACGAGAGCATCGCCCGGCCCACCGAGCAAGTTGCGGCAGAGCGTGATCGGCTCACCGAGGGTTATCGCGCGCTGCTCAACACCGAAGAAGACCGCGCGACCTTCGATCAGATGCTCGGCACGGCCAGAACCGTCTTTCCGTACGTAGAGAACCACCTGTTCTACGTCGAGCATTGGTTCCACAGCATTTTCTGGAACAAGATGCGCGAGGTGGGAAACATCCTTGTGCAACACAAGTTCATCGAAGACGTGGAAGACGTCTGGTATCTCAAACGCTCCGAAGTGAAAGAAGTGCTGTGGGACCTCGTCACTTCGTGGGCGACCGGCAGCGTGGGCCGCGGCACGCTCACCTGGCCCAAGGAAATCGCCTGGCGTAAGGGCGTCATGGAGAAGTTCCGTCAGTGGCGGCCGCCCGACGCGATGGGCACCGTGCCGGAAACCATCACCGAACCGTTTACTATCATGCTCTGGGGTATCACGTCCGACGCAATGACCCAATGGTCGAAGCTCAAGGCAATCGCCGAAGGAGATCTCACCAAGATGGTCGGGTTCCCCGGTTCACCGGGCACGGTCGAAGGACCCGCACGAGTCTGCCGAACCGCCAAAGAGATTGGCGATCTCAAGGCCGGCGAAATCCTCGTCGCGCCGACCACGTCGCCGAGTTGGGCTCCGGCGTTCCAGAAAATCAGCGCAGCGATCACGGACGTTGGAGGCGTGATGTGCCACGCTGCAATCGTCTGCCGTGAGTACGGCCTTCCCGCGGTCGTGGGCACAGGGTCCGCGACCTCCCGTATCAAAACCGGTCAGCGCATCCGAGTGAACGGCGCCACCGGGGAGATCGATATCCTCGAGTGACACCCAACGTAGTGAGGACCCATAAATGGATGTCTCCACGTACGTGCTGCCGTTCGAGCAGTGCGACATCAGCATGGTGGGCAAAGTGGGCGGGAAGTGCGCCAGTCTTGGCGAACTGCTGCGGGCACAGATTCCCGTCCCGCCCGGCTTTGCCATCACCACCGCGGCGTACACACGCTTTCTCGCGGATAACAACCTCACCGATCAGGTGCTGGGCCGACTCAAGGGCCTTGACGATTCCATGGTCTCGGAAACCGACGCTGCGTCGGAGGATATCCGCGGCTGGATCGAACAAGGCGCCTTGAGCGAATTCCTCGAGGACGCGATCGCCGATCAATACCGACTGCTCTCGCGGCGCTGTGCGATGCCTGCGCTTCCCGTCGCGGTCAGGTCTTCCGCAACCGCGGAGGACCTGCCGGGCGCGAGCTTCGCAGGCCAGCAGGATACCTATCTTTGGGTGCGGGGTGTGGACGATCTGCTCGACCGGACCAAAAAATGCTGGTCGAGTTTGTTCACGCCTCGGGCCATCTCGTACCGCGTCAAGATGGGATTCGATCATTCAGCGGTGCTCATCAGCGTCGCCGTGCAGAAGATGGTGCGCTCGTTCACCGCGGGCGTGATGTTCACCATAAATCCCGCGACGGGCGATCGCGCCACCATCGTGATCGACTCGAACTGGGGCTACGGCGAGAGCGTAGTCTCAGGCGAAGTAACCCCGGACCAGTTCCACGTAAACAAGATCACCAGAGAAGTCACGAAGAAGACCGTTTCTGACAAAGAGATCTACTACACCACCGACCCCGAGACCGACCAGGTGATGAAGCTCAAGGTGGATTCCGCTCGCCGAAACGACCAGAGCCTGTTGGACAGCGAGATCCTCGAACTGGCTGAACTGGGGCGGCGCATCGAGAAACACTACGGTAAGCCCATGGATATCGAATGGGCGACCGAGAAATCCCTCCCGTACAAAGGCGAGATCTACATCGTACAGAGCCGACCCGAAACCGTCTGGAGCCAAAAGGAGGTGAAACCGATCCTGGACCCCAAGGCCAGCGCATTGGAGCACATTGTGGCCGGGCTCATCAGAGGCAAGAAAGTGACCTGATTCAATGTGACCTCTCGTTCACAGGTTGTTGCCGAACAGACGAACAGGGTCCTCGCACCAAAGTGACAGTTCGGGGAATCCGTGTTCCCCCACCACCAATTGAATGTTTCCGATTCATTCACGTCAGACGTCGGGTGAGCGGGAAAGCACTACAGTTGCGCCGCCGTCAGGCGGACGAAAATATGTCCCGAGGAGATTCCTAGATGAAAGAACTGAGAGACTTTATCAACCGATGCGAACAAGAAGGCGACCTCCTGCGCATCAAGAAGGAGGTGGACTGGAACCTCGAATTGGGCCACGTGGCCAAGCTGAGCGAAGAGCGAAAAGGCCCTGCCCTTCTATTCGAGAACGTGAAGGGTTTCGACATTCCGGTGTTAACGAGCGCATTCACCACTACGAAGCGATTTGCCATTGCTCTGGATATGCCGTTGGAGTCTTCCATTTGCGACATGGCTCGCGAGTGGGTGCGGTTAACCACCAAGCAACCGGTCAAGGCCAAGATCGTGGACTCCGGCCCGGTGCGCGAGATGGTCCTCGAAGGTAAAGACGTCGATATCGAGGCACTGCCGGCGCCGTTCTTCAATCCCCTCGACGGCGGCCGCTTCATCGGCACGGCTGTCTACCTGGTCACCCAGGACCTGGAAACGGGTTGGACCAATTGCGGAACGTACCGCATGCAGATTCACGATCGTCATCATTGCGGCGTGCAGATCATCAGAGGCAAGCACTCAGACTTCCATTTCAACCAGCACAAGAAAGCCGGCACCAAGATGCCCGCGGCCGCGGTCATCGGCGCTGATGCCGTCCATTTTCTCGTCTCGTCTACCCTTGTGTCAGCTCAAACCGATGAATACGACATCATCAGCACTCTGCGGCAAGATCCCTGCGAAATATTCGTCAGTGACCTCACGGGATTGAAACTGCCGGCGAACGCCGAGATCATCCTCGAAGGATACATCGATCCGAACGACATGCGTGAGGAAGGTCCTTTCGGCGAGTACACCGGTTACTACTCGGGCGCCAAAGGTGAGGAATGGCCGAAGCAAGTGCTCCACGTGCAGAGGATACTCCGGCGCAAGAAGCCGATCTTCTGGGCCACCACCGTGGGTAAGCCGATCACGGACACCCACATGATTCAGTCTCTGAACCGCACAGCAACCTTGTGGACCGACCTGGAAGCGATGAGAATACCGGGCATCAAATCCGTGTATTTCCTCCCCGAATCCACCGGTCGCTATTGGTGCGTCGTTTCCGTGGAACAAAAGTACCCCGGCCATTCCAATCAAGTGGGCAATGCAGTCATCGCCACGACGACCGGCCATTACGGCGTCAAGGGCGTCATCGTGGTCGACCATGATGTCCCGGCGGATGACTGGGACAGGGTCATGTGGTCCCTGGCCGTCCGGTTCGACCCCAAGCGTGATGCTCAAATCATCGATCGTGGCCGCTCGACACCTCTCGACCCCGCACTCCCCATTAACGCGAGGCATATCACTTCGAGAATTATTATGGACGCGTGCACCCCGTTTGAGTGGGAACGCAAGCCGATAGAGATCTTTCTCGACGACAATATGAAGGCGAAGGTCCTCTCCCAGTGGAAGGACTATGGGTTCGAGGATTAACAGCCCGATTCGTGAAGGCCAAGGGCGGGGCTCAGACCCGCCCCTACATATGCAACACGCACACTCGAGGTCGACGGACTTTCCCTCATCTTTCTCGCTCGGAGTTCCGCAGCCGGGCGATTTCGGCCGTCGGAGGATTTCAGGCCCATGAACCCCATACGATACACCGACAAGATCATTGAGGAGTTCAGATCCGCGGGATACTGGACCGATGAGACGTTCACGGATTTCTGGCTAAAGAATGCTAAGGAGCGGCCCAACCGAGAAGCACTCGTGGACTCAACCATGAGGATCACCTGGGCTGAAGCGGCCAAGCTCATGGATCGGTTCGCGCTCGCGTGGGTCGAAATGGGTCTCCAACGGGACGACCGAGTGATCCTCCAAGCGCCCAATTGCGCGTATGGCTTTCTCGCGCGAATCGCGTGCGAGAGGGCCGGACTGATCAACATCACGGTCATGCCCTATCTGCGCCACAAAGAGCTGACTCACATCATCCAGAAGATCGATCCGAGGGCGATCATCATTCCTGGGATCTACCGCAAATTCAACTACCTGGAAATGGTCGACGACTTGAGGAAAGAACACAAGAACCTGAAGTACGCCTTCCTCCTGGACAACACGATCGCCGGCCCATATCCAGCGGACACGTACTCGCTTATGGACATAGCTCGGGACCCTTGGGAAGAACGGGTCAACACTGCGGTTCTCGAAACGAGACGGTTCCACTCCACCAGTGACGTCGGAGCGCTGACGAGCACCAGCGGAACCACCGGAGTACCCAAGATAGTCGAATGGCCGCTCGCTCCGCGGCTGATGACGTCCAAGTGCCGTTGCGAGATCTGGCAACTCACCGGCGAGGATTCGGCATTGGCCGTTGCACCGTTCGCGGGCGGAGCCGCCGGCACGCTCACCTACTTCGCCGCGCCGTTGGTGGGCGCCAAGATCGTTCTCCTCGAGGAGTTCACACCGTCCGGCGCTCTCGAAATGATCGCGAAAGAGAAAGCCACCTGCATTGGAGTGGTTCCCACCCACATCATCCGCATGTTGGAAGAGGATTTGTCCAAGTACGATCTCTCGTCGCTGCGATTCATCCGATCAGCGGGCGGATACCTCCCGCCGAAAGTAGCAATGGAAGCTGAAGAGCGGCTGGGCGGTCGGATCACTTCCGATCTTGGCACGCAGGATGTGGGCTCTGTCTCCGGGTGCAGTATCGACGACCCTGGGGACGTCCGCCGACGGACCGTCGGCAAACCTCTTCGCGGCAACATGATCCGCCTCGTGGACGAGGCCGGCAAGGAAGTCCCCGAAGGCGAACCCGGCATCCTCTACCTGCGCGGTCCGCACTCTCCAGCGGGCTACTGGCGGGACCCCGAAACGACCCGCGACGTGTTCGACGGCGACAATTGGACCACCACCGGAGACATCGTCAAGCTCGAAGAAGGCCGTATTTGGATCATGGGGCGCCAAAAGGACATGATTATTCGCGGTGGTCAGAATATCTATCCCGCGGAAATCGAAGGACTTCTCAACGAGCATCCGAAAGTTGCGTCTATCGCCATCGTGGCCATGCCCGACCCGGAGTACGTCGAACGAGCATGCGCGTACGTAAAACCCAAGCCCGGCGAATCGTTTTCCTTCGAAGAGATGGTCTCGTTCCTGAAGCAAAAGAAACTCGCCATGTACAAGCTACCGGAACGTCTGGAGATAGTCGACGAGATGCCTACAGTGGGCGATTCGGGCAAGGTCGACAAGAAGGTCCTCAAGAAAGACATCGAAGACAAGGTCAAAGCCGAAGGGAAAGCGTGATGGATCGCTCTATCCTTCTGATCTCGACGCTTGACACCAAGGGGCCGGAGACACTCTTCCTGCGGGACGCGATCCGCGGGAAGGGCGGCGCCTCGCTTGTCTTGGACATGAGCATGTCGGGCGATTCGCCGGACGCGGACATAACTCCCGCGCAGGTGGCAGAGGCTGCGGGCGCGAGCATCGACGACATACGAGCCTCCAGGGAACGTAAAGCTATCACTCGTAAGATGATCAGCGGAGCGGTCAAGCTCGCGCTCGATTTGCTCGCGAGCGACCGACTCGGCGGCGTGATCGGCCTCGGCGGCTCCACCGGCAGTCTCATGGCAACCGACGTGATGCGGTCCCTGCCCTTTGGAGTGCCCAAGCTCATGGTATCTTCGACGGCTGCGTTGCCAGGCCTCTCTACCCGGTACATCGGCACGGGCGATGTGATAATCTTTCACACGGTGATCGAGATCTCCGGGCTGAGTCGGCCGCTTGCAAACGTGCTGGAGCGCGCTGCCGCAGCAATTGTCGGCATGGCCGGCGTTGATCCGCTTACGGTGGACTCCGCACGCAGTCAGGGCAAACCGCTTGTAGCCATGTCGATGTTCGGACCGACCGAGCACGCGGCGCATCACGTCCGGCTGAGCTTGGAAGACAAAGGATACCAGGTGATCGGCTTCTCCGCGGCGGGAGTGTGCGACCGGGCCATGGAAGACATGCTCGGGATGAAGTTCTTCGACGGTGTGGTCGAGCTGGCGCCGGGCGGCGTGGGCGAAGAGGTCCTCGGCGGGATGCGTGCTTCGGGGCCGGAACGCCTCACCGCTGCGGGGGCGCTCGGCATTCCGCAGGTGATCGCACCCGGCGGGGTTAACCTCATGAGCCCTCGGAAGTCCCGATACAAGCCGGAATACCATGAACGACGAAAGTTCGACCTGGACGAACTGCGAACGTTCCTGCGCGTATCGGACGAAGAGATGGAACAGATGGCCCGCGTTTACGCGGAAAAGGTCAACAAGGCTACAGGTCCGGTTCTCTTTCTCTTTCCCGCCAAGGGCTGGTCCGCGGTAGATCCGCCGGGTGGGCACATGTTCGATCCGGAACAGGACCGGCTCTTTCTGAAGGTATTCGGGCAACTCGCGGGACCGCACGTCGGTATTCGCGAGGTGGACGCCAATCTCGAGGACGAGTCCTTCGCGCGGGCGGTGGTCGACGCGTGCCTCGAAGTCTTCCCGAGGAGCGCGTAAGTACACCTTTTCGTGAGTGCGGTCGCGGATTTCCAGGGCTTCGGTGGGACAGGCATCCTGCCTGTCATTGCTCTTGGAGCTAGAAGTCCAATTGACAGGCGAGACGCCTGTCCCACCATGGCCCCATCGAAATGTGCGACTGAACATATGAAAGGCGCTACTATGCGCCTGGAGGCGACCATGATCGTAAAGAACTGGATGCTGCCCATGCCATATTCGGTGACAAGCGACACTTTGGCGGTGGAAGCCGCCCAGTTGATCGCGGAACACCGGCTGAAGATGCTGCCGGTCATCGACGACGGGCGCCTTCGGGGTGTTGTGCACCGACGCGACTTGAGTGAGGCCATGCGCTGCGTCGCAGGAAGCGGCGACGTGTGCGAGATGAACTATTTCCGTAACAAACTCAAGACAAAAGACGTCATGGTACGTATGCCTGTCACGGTATCCATGAATGACACAGTCGAGGATACACTCGCCAAGGGCAGGGAGATGATGATGAGCACGTTCCCTGTCATGGACGGCGATAACGTCGTCGGCATGGTCTCCGACCGGGAGATTTTCGTCACGCTATACAAGATCCTCCAGGCCGGCACGACTCGCACGCGGATAACGCTCAGTGATGTCACACTCGAACGGGGGACGCTCTCTCACATCCTGAAGATCGTTGAGGCCTGCGGCGCACTGCCTCATTCGATCTTCACCGTCCCTCAGGATAAGAACGGCAAGGTACGCGTAATGCTGCGTGTCGAGACCGACGACCCGTGCACGATTCAGACGGCGCTCATTAACGCGGGCTTTGCTATCCTCGAATTTCGGTAGAACAGGCCTTCCACGTGTCTTCCGTAGGGGCGACCTGCCGGTCGCCCGCATGGATCTCGGTACGGGTTCACACGGGCGACCGGCAGGTCGCCCCTACGGTGCCCCATTCGCGGCCCGAACCTTCGCGTACATGGGCGAACGATTCTCATACAACCGATTGTCATGGAAATGGGCGGGCGTAGGGGCCGGCGTCTCTGCCGGCCCTTTCAATTTCACCTGCGCACCGAATCGTGCCTCTCGATCCAGTCGGCGACGCGCGGAAAGACCTCCGTGGTGACGCGCGTCCCGACCAACAAATCCATGTGGCCATAGTCTTCTTCGCAACCCGTTGACTTACCGAGAATTGCGCACACGCGCTCGCCGCCTTGCGACACGGTCGCACGAGGCGAATCGACAACCGCGACGGGCGCGAGTGCGTCCCGGCTACCCCCGAGCATAAGCACCGGCACCGGTGACTTCTCCAATCCGGTCACATAGTCGGTTCCGTCACCCGGCCCGAACACCCTTGTCTCCAAAAACCGTCCAAGGCTGAGCCACAACCGAGTCGGCGTCACGATCTCGGGGCACAACCCGAGCACTTTGCCGGCAACTTCAGGAGCGATATTCGGACCGTGAAACACTGCGAGAATGCGATCTGCGACTCGGTGAGCAACGGGCGTGAGCAGCTTGGCAAAGGTGGGCAGAGGCATTATCGGGCAGATCGTGAGAAATCGCTTCAGTTTGAGCAGCGTGTGAAGGTTCGGCGCAGTCCGATATGCCGCTTCATCATAACGAGAACAATCGAAAGGGGATCCGATCGTCGTCGCAGACGCGACCGGAGCGTCGAGGTCCGAACCAAGATGCGCAAGAATGAGCATACCTCCCATGCTGTGACCGACCCAGTGGACCGCGGGCGCTCCGGTGATCCTCAGCACGCCGGAGATGATGGCGGGAACGTCATGCCTGAGGTGGTCGTCAAACTCCCAGGAAATCGGCACGTCGGATCGGAGAACACCGGGATGATCGCTCATACCCGAGCCTCTCAGTTCGGCTACCCACACGTCGAATCCGCGCGCTCTGAGGAACTCCGCGAGCGATGGTGCACCGGGGAGTACAAACGAATACCTGTTGGACCCCACCCCGTGGCACAGTACCACCGGCAAGCCACTTGCGGGCCCTTCAGGGCGGAATCGATGGAGCGCGAGCCGCCACCCGTCTGCCGTCATCACATAATGAGTTTCGTCTTCTCCGGTGGAGCAAGCGTACAGCCAGCGCCAGAAATAGGCATTGGCGATGAGAACAGCGATTGCGATCACCACTACGAACGATACGGTGAGTAATGCTTGGAGCATGGATCCTCCCGGCCTTGTGGGACAGGCTTTCCAGCCTGTCTGGCTTCTTCACTGGCAAACGGCAGGCTGGATGAGGTTGCCTCAAAACTCGGTTAGAACTGATTATCGTACCACGATTAGACTTGGACTACGTCTCTGTCACCCTCACCCCGGCCCTCTCCCATGGGGAGAGGGAGACCTGTGGCACCAATTTCCGGTCCCCTCTCCCTAAGGGAGAGGGTTAGGGTGAGGGGGTAATCGTGCCACGATTCCACCCTTTCGAGGACTTTTGAGACGGTCTCGGAAAGCCTGCCCCACAATAACTCTAATGATCACCTCTCCACTGCGGCTGAATGAGTACTTCACAGCGGCAAAATTCGGCGAGGCTCATCCCGATTCCAACCACCGCGCGATCATCCGCACCAACCACTGGCCGACAAGCCCGAACACAATGAACCACGTCACCAGGTCGAGCCGGCCCTTTACTGCGGACCACCACACCACAGATCGCCCTACGCCATAATACTCCATGAGTCGGTACGGCATCTGCAATATACAGATGACGAAGAGGATCGGCCCCATAGGGTTACAGTGGAACGCGTGATTCCACTCCCCGCGGGCTACTGCCACGAAACTGTGCGTGAGCCCGCATCCGGGACACGACACGCCGAGAACCCGACGGCTCGTGCAAATCTCAGGGAGGCGGAGTTCTTCCGCTATGAACGGTAATGGCAACCTCAATGCCCCCTCCGGCGACAACTGCACCACGAACGAGCCGATCACCGCGCCTGCTGCAAGCGCGAGTAGCCAGAGGTGTTCCGGCCTTCCGGCCGTGTCCGGGGTATCCTTCATGAGAGCAGGATAGGCGGCGAGGTCCGGCTGTCAAGTCCTCCGCTTCAAATCATGCTAACCGTTCGTGAAGATCGCGCCTCTTCCCATGCTGGAATTGTTTCACAAATCGCCGTCTACGGAACCCAAACGGTGTCAGGCGGTTATGCATACTTGTTGACAGTGTTCTTATCCTCTGATAGTTCCTTACAGCAAACAATCCCTCCCCTGGCCAGCGGGCGGGAGCTTTGACACTCAGCCTTTCGGCCTCGGAGATGTGACGATATGACGTTGCGGCGACAATCTTATGAGCACATGAGTGGAGCGAAACGGAGTCATATATCCAGGGAACGTTCGGGGGCGGCCGACGGTGCTGGTAAGGACCTGCGCTTGGCCTCCGGCGCGATGCGCCGCTTGGTGTGCGGCTTCGTGTTTGCCGCGGTGCTTATGGGGTTGCTTCCCCCCGCATTCGCCGATGACTGCCGGAGAGTCCCGTATGTGCTCGTTCTCTTCGACGCGTCGGGCTTTATGAAGGACAAAGACCGCTACAAACTCCTGCTTCAGCAGATGGAGTTTTTCAAGGACGCAATGCCGCTCACAGCGGATGGCCTCATCAATGTCGGACTGCGCCACTACGGCCTCAAGGTCGGACTCGGCTGCAACAACACTGAGAGCATCCTGGCTATGCAGCCTTGGGACCCGGAGCGCTTCATCAACTCATTTCCCAAGACCGTGTCGTACGGGGTGAGTTCGCTTTCGGCGGGCCTGCGGGCGGCGGAAGAGGAGGTCGCACAGGTCGAAGGAAAATCGATCATCGTTCTGATCGGAGGAGGCATTGAGTCGTGCCAGGTGGACCCGGTCAAGGTGGTGGATCGGATTGCTTTCAATAATCCTGACTTGGAGATCCACACATTTCAGATCGGCGACGCTCAAGAAGGCAGGTTCATTCTTAAGTCCATCGCGCAGAAGTGTCGCGGGACATATACCCAAGCTGAGGAGATCGGGTCTCCCGCGGGGTGGCACGCATGGATGAAGCGCCACCTGGTAAAGCCTTGCGCTCCCAAGACGCCGCCGCCAGGCGCCCAGTCCACTTTGCGGATAGGCCCCGTGACATTCGATTACAACAGCTTTACCGTGCGATCCAAAGAGCCCGGCCCGGACGGCGAGAACCGTGCGTCGCTCGAGGCGGCAGCACGATTTCTCCAGGGCAGACCGACGCGGCGCGTGGTACTTCACGCCTACACCGACGGCAAGGGCAAGCACGAGTACAATTTGCAGCTCTCGCGACGGAGAGCCGAAGCCGTAGCAGATTATCTGTCCCGTTCCCTGGGGGCAAATCCTGCCCAGGTCTCGATCGTTGCCCACGGCACGTCACAGGAAGCCCTGCGAGGCCAGGACAGCCGGATTGCCAGGAGAGTCGAATTCGAGCTTTTCGAATAGCACTCGTTTGATTCTCTTGCCAGCGTCGACTACCCCGAAGCACCTGCTCAGCAGGCACGATTTTCCATCGTCCTGTCCTTCGTATCTTTCCAAATCGAACGCCAGGCGCTAATATCTCTTTTAAAACCATGTCGCGCCGTGATAGGAATAATAGACTAATGTCCCGATGGAGCCGCGGCGGTTGGGTACCGGCGATCGTGCTGCTGGTGTGCGCGACGCACGCAATGGCACAGCAGACCATAGAGCCGAAAACCCTCCTGAGGACTGCTCAGACCCTTGCGGAGAAGTCGCATTACCTCGAGGCTCTTGACCTCCTGAACGAGGCACGGGACATGCTGGAGAGTTCCGGACAGACACAAAGCCGGGAGTTCGGCGATGTACTGTACGCTCTCGCACAAACCAAGATAAGAGGGCGTATTCACCAGAACTTTCCCGCTTACTACGTGAAATCAGCCCTGAAAGAGGTCCAGGCCGCGAACAGCCTGCGGGATAGGCTTGCAAGCATTCCTCCCCAGCAGCTCGCGGAAGGCTACTTCCTCGAAGGGTATATTCATAAGAAATTCTTCCTTCGGAGGGATCAGGCTCGTGCCTGCTTCGAAAGGGCAGCGGCAATCGACCCGGGAAATGTACCGGTGAGACGAGAACTCAGCGAGCTTGAGGCCGGGAAGGAAACGAAATAGGTCGTCTTAAACGGCCCAATTTAAGCACCGGCGCACACATGACCAAGAAAGCCACCGAAACGGAGCCGACTCCGACATTCGATACACGCCTCGAGGAACTGCGCTCTGTCGTGGAACGCATGGAACAGGGCGAATTGAGCCTCGACGACAATCTCAAGCTCTTTGAGCAGGGAATCGGTCTGGCGAGAGAACTGTTCGAGATGCTCGATCGAGCGGAAGGCCGCGTGGAGGAACTGCTCCAGTCGATGGAGCGAATCCCCTTCAGGAGAGCAGACGAGTAGCATGAACTTGCAGGAATACCTCGCGGTCAGGCGGACGCTCGTAGATAAGACTCTTGACGAGATGCTCCCCCGTGAGGATAATGAACCGGAAATACTGCATAAGGCCATGCGGTACTCGCTCTTCGCCGGCGGGAAGAGAGTCAGGCCTATTCTCGCGATTGCGGCCGCAGAAGCAGTGGGAGGAAACGCTCAGATGGTCTTGCCGCTTGCAGCGGCCCTTGAATGCGTTCATACCTACTCATTGATTCACGACGACCTGCCCGCAATGGACGACGACGAGTTGCGGCGCGGCAAACCTACGCTTCACAAGGTATTCGGCGAGGCCACGGCCATCCTCGCCGGCGACGCGCTGTTAAGCTTCGCGTTTCAGGCGCTCTCGTCGCCTTGGTCCCAACGGGTGTGTCCCGCGTCGAGGCTCTTGACGGTTATCGGCGATCTGGCCGACGCAAGCGGCTCTCGGAAGCTTGTTGCCGGTCAAGTGGTCGATCTGATGAGCGAGAACAGACCCGTCAGTGCAGAGACGGTTGCGTATATCGTCCGCACGAAGACTGGTGCACTGATTCGGGCGTCTCTTACGTGCGGGGCGCGTATGGCAGGCGGCACCGAAGAGGAAACAGCTATATTGGGGCGGTTCGGAGATGACCTCGGCGCAGCCTTCCAGATCCGGGACGACCTCCTCGATCTCGAAGGAGACGTAGCCACCCTCGGTAAAGCTGTGGGAAAAGATGAAGAGAGAGGCAAGGCCACGTACCCGAACCTTCTTGGTAAGGACCGGGCTAGAGCGTTAGTGCATGAGCTGATCGAATCCGCGCTCAGGACCATTGAACCTCTGGGCGACCGGGCGCGGCCTTTGGCGCTTATTGGCAGGTACGTGGCGGATCGTATCAACTGAAATCGAGAGCGGAAGCCACAATGCCTCGAGCATGCCAGCAGACGGCAGCGAAGCGTTTTCACGTTCTTTCATCGCGGGACGGGGCGTTTGTTCAACAACATGAGCCAGATAGACACCATGCATGACGACCACATCCTTTCTCGTATCAACTCTCCCGAGGACCTCAAGGAACTCCCCCTCAACGACCTGGAAACACTGGCACAAGAGGTTCGCGGGTTAATCCTCCGAACGGTCTCCGAACGTGGAGGCCACCTTGCATCAAGTCTCGGTGTGGTGGAATTGACCATCGCGATGTTGAAGGTCTTCTCTCCGCCAACGGACCGGATTGTCTTCGATGTCGGACATCAGGCCTATGCATATAAGATTCTCACTGGGCGGCGAGAGCTTTTCGGCACACTGCGGACGAAGGGCGGCATCGCCGGATTCCCCAAGCGGTGCGAGAATGCCTGCGACTTCTTCGACGTGGGCCATGCGGGCAATGCGATCAGCGCCGCTGCAGGGCTTGCGCAGGCCCGATGTTTCTCGGGAGACAACCACAAGGTTGTCGCGGTGGTGGGCGATGGATCCCTCACGTGCGGCGTCTCGTACGAGGGACTCAATCAAGCGGGAGCCGCGGACAAAGACCTCATCATCGTTTTGAATGACAACGAAATGTCGATTTCGCCGAACGTCGGCGCGATGGCGGCTTACCTCAATCGCATCATGACAGGCCAGATCGTCACCCGGTTCAGGGACGAGATCAAGAACATCCTCAAGAATCTACCGGGTGCAATGGGCCGCTCGATGTACGGGATGGCCAAGCAATTCGAGGAGGCGCTCAAAGGCTTCATCGTACCCGGCAAGCTCTTCGAGGACCTGGGCTTCCGGTATGTGGGCCCCATTGACGGGCATAAGATCAAACATCTCGTCGACACATTTCAGAACGTGAAGCGCTTCCGCGAGCCCGTACTCGTGCACACCATCACCCGAAAGGGTAAGGGCTATCGCCACGCGGAAGAAGACCCGAGCCGGTTCCACGGCATCGGCCCGTTTGACGTGGAAACAGGCAAGGAACACAAGAACGAGGAGCTACCCACATATACCACGGTATTCGGCCAAACCATGGTGAAACTCGCCGCAGCAGACCCGAAGGTCGTAGCGATCACGGCGGCCATGGAGTACGGCACCGGCTTGGCGGAGTTCGCCAAGATCTTTCCCAAACGCTTCTTTGATGTGGGAATCGCGGAACAACATGGCGTGATCTTTGCCGCCGGTCTTGCTCTGGAGGGATACCGCCCGGTGGTGGCGATCTACTCCACATTCGTTCAGAGAGGCTTCGATCACCTCATCCACGACGTGTGCATGCAGCATGCTCCCGTGGTGTTTGCCATGGACCGCGCGGGAGTGGTGGGCGAAGACGGCCCGACGCACCATGGGGTGTTCGACCTCGCGTTTACGCGAAATATCCCCCACCTTACGGTGATGGCGCCCTCCAACTTGGACGAATTGGCGGACCTGCTTGCGACCGCATTGGCGCTTGGCACGCCGTGTGCAATCCGCTATCCACGGTCTATCGGGCCGGCACCGCCGGCCAAGGCGGAACCCTCCATTCTGCCGGTTGGCAAGGGGCGGCTGCTCTCTGACGGCAGCGATCTGTCGATCCTCGCCATCGGTTCCATGGTGGCTCCTGCCATGGAGGCTGCCACGAAGCTCGCTGCCGAAGGGATCTCGGCCGGCGTGATTGACGCTCGTTTTGTCAAGCCACTCGATCGAGACCTGATTCTCGAGAAGGCCGCCCAAGCGGGCACGGTCCTGACCGGCGAAGAAGGGGTGCTCGCGGGCGGATTCGGGGGCGCGGTGCTCGAGCTCATGGCCGATGAAGGCTTGGACCGGGTGAGAGTGATGCGCATGGGCATTCCTGACGCGTTCGTAGAGCACGGCACACGGGCGGAACTCCTCGAACATCTCGGTCTCACTGCGCACGGCATCGCTGACAAGGCACGCTGCCTGCTGGATCGACCTGCGGTATCGAGGCTGCGGAGCATCCGATGAACGGCTTGGCACGCAGGGCCTGAGAGGATTCCATGAGCAGCTCAAACACGCCAAAAGGGGGAACCACCGGTGATGTAGAGCAGCCAGCCGCACCCCCGGAAGTCCAGCCGACAACCGAGGTGCGCCTGGACGCGGGCAAACTCACTCTCCTGTACAATGCGGCGAAGGCTCTCGCTTCGACCACCGACTTGGATCACCTGCTCAACGTGATTGTCGGTGAGGTCCGGAAAGTAATCGGTTGCGAGGGCTGCGCCGTAGTGCTCCACGACGAGGAGCGTGACGATTTCTATTGGCGCATGGCCCAAGATCCTCACCAGGCGCTCTCGGCCGTGCGCGAGGATATCCGCATTCCAAAGGGTCATGGAGTGGTCGGATGGGTCTTGGCCGCGGGGCGACCAGCGATCATCAACGACGCGGCCAACGATCCGAGAGTTTATCGCCCGGTCGAAGATAGGTCGGGCTTCCATGCGCACAACATGATCGTGGTGCCTCTCAAGGCTCGAGATAAGGCACTCGGGGTGCTTTACGCTCTCAACAAGACCGAAGGGCCTTTTTCCGAAGAGGACCAGAAGATTCTCAGCGCGTTGTCGGTCAACGTTGCGCTCGCGCTGGAGAACGCAGCGAGTTACGACGCGCTGGTCAAATCCCACAACGAGCTGCAGCGTCTCAATCTGGTCAAGAACAAGACCCTCAATCATCTATCCCACGAACTGAAGACCCCGCTGGCGATCATCGAGGCATCACTCAAAATCCTTGAGCGCAAGATGCGAATGCGAGGAGTCGATGTGGAAGGTTTGCCTCTGGAGAGGGTCTATCGCAACCTCGGACGCCTGCAAATCATCGAACGACAGGTCGCACACATAGTCGAAGAAAAGGACTATCCGGAACGCACGATCGTGTCGAACCTGCTGGAGCGGCTGAAAGACCTCATAGAGATTCGGGAAGAGGAAGAACCCGCGCTAGCGGACGCGATGGAGTCGATCAAACGGAAGATCGAGGAACTCTTCCCGGAGCGACTCGAGGAAAAGGAAGGCATCGACATTACGACTGCGTTCCAGCACGCACAGAGCTTGGTGGAGGGCATGGCCAGCCGTCGTGCTCTCGATATCTGGTTCGCGGCGCCCGACCCGGCAGTCGTCATGATGCAGCCGCACATCCTCATATCAGTTTTGGACGGCTTGATTCGCAACGCCATCGAGAACACCCCCGACCACGGCACGGTCATAATCTTGGGCGAACGCACGACGGACGGATATCGGATCGTTGTGCGGGATTGCGGCGTGGGAATTCCGGAAAGCGAACAGCGTAACATCTTCGAGGCGTTCTATCCTGTGCAGGAAACCGACCTCTACAGCTCCCGGAGCCGCTACGACTTCAATGCTGGCGGAACAGGAACGGACCTCCTGAAGATCAAGATATTCGCTGAACGTTTCGGGTTTACGGTGCGATTCTCCAGCACCCGGTGCTCATGTATTCCTACCGTGCGGGACCTCTGCCCCGGTGACATCACCCGATGCGCATGCTGCAAGAGCATCGAAGAATGCCTTGAGAACGGTGGCACACAGTTCTTGGTGGACCTGCCCGAAAGACTCCTCAAGGCCGAAGCCCCTCCCGAAGTTGCGGCTTAGCACTCCGTTTCCTGAACGCGATAAGGTATTGCTTACAGTATTGGTGGGACAGGCGAGACGCCTGTCTATTCGGAGAATGATTCAAGAAGGAAGTGACAGGCAAGATGCCTGTCCCACCATGGCCGGCCACGACACGCGCCTGAGCTTGTCTGGCAGACAGGTAATACCAGTGCGCCGTCATGCGAGTAACAACTGCACGGCTCAAAGGACCCCGACTCCGTGCAAGAAAATCCCCCCTACCCCCCTTTAACAAAGGGGGGTTAGGGGCATAGGCGTTAAGATAAGAGGCGGTGCAGCCCCGAGGAGGTGTCTTTTTTGCGCTGCGCTGATTCTTGTCGTCAACCATCCCCCCCTCAATCCCCCCGTCAACGGGGGGAAGTGCGTTCCCTCTCCGTTGACGGGGAGGGACAGGGAGGGGCATCTTTTTGG
>Ga0172368_10001625_pt1 | contig 30225 bp, 24 predicted proteins | sample Lak11m_FD_114540 | JGI IMG/M metagenome (GOLD analysis project Ga0172368, IMG submission 114540) | Freshwater microbial communities from Kabuno Bay, South-Kivu, Congo - kab_022012_11m | ecosystem: Environmental > Aquatic > Freshwater > Lake | place: Democratic Republic of the Congo: South-Kivu...
ATATGCGCTTGTTATACTACTGCTGCCATGCCGTCAAGTAGAAAAGCACACGGTCTAGAGGAGCGGCTTGGCGGATTCCTGCTCAGACTCTCAGGACAGGCTTTCGGCCTTCGGCAGAGCACCGGAACCCGTTTCCGTGCCTTTCCGAGCCCCGACGCCGGAAGCCGGCTGCGGGGCAATCCGCCCCGTGCGACTGCCGGGATCCTTCGCCTGCACGCGACGCGACGCGACGCGGCACGACCGCGGGCCGCGCGTGTCCGCCTTGTCTGCCCTCCGCGCTACAATGCGCCGCGGCACAGGCCCCGACGGTGCCCGGAGTGAAGCTTGGCGGCGGATGGCGACATCAAGCGCGACGGGATGAGCGTGATCGACGCCACTGCCGCCTTCCAGCGCGCCGCCGAGCGGGACGGAGCCGACGAGCGCCCGTTCGGCCCCGCGTTCCGGTCCTTCTACGAGCGCAACTTCCGCTTCGTCTGGCGCATCGTGTCGCGCCTCGCCGGTGCCGGCGCCGACGTCGACGACCTCGTGCAGGAGGTGTTCACCGTCGCCGGCCACAAGCTGCCCGGGTTCGAGGGCCGCGCGCGGGAGACCACCTGGCTCTACCGCATCGCCGCCAACGTCGTGAGCGCCGAGCTGCGCAAGCGCCGGCGCCAGCACCTTCTGGGCCTGCGCTGGTTGCGGCCTGCCGATGGCGACGAGCTGGCCGAAGGGCCCGACCGGGGCCTCGAGCAGAACGACGCGCGCACCCTCGTCCACGCCGTCATGCAGGAGATGAGCGAGAAGAAGCGCGCCGTCTTCCTGCTCTTCGAGCTGGAGGGCCTGAGCGGCCAGGAGGTCGCCGACATCGTCGGTTGCCCGCTGGACACCATGTGGACGCGCCTCTTCCACGCGCGGCGCGAGTTCAAGGAGCGCCTGGCCGCGCGCGGCTACCGCAGCAGCGAGGATCTCGCGCGCCTGCCGGGGGTGGCCACGTGACCCCCCGGCGCATCGTCGAGCACCCCGGGTCGCCGCTGCACGGCCTGCTGCGCGCCGCCGAGGCCGGCGAGCCGCCGCCCGGCTCGTGCGAGCGCATCTGGCGGCGCATCCGCGAAGCCCACGCTCCGCTGGCCGAGAGCGACGCCGCGCTCGCGGGCCTTCTGGATGCCGCCTGCGAAGAGGAACCCGCCGGCGCGCGCGAGCGCGTGTGGCTGCGCCTTTGCGAGAAGGAGCGCGGCGGCGCGACGGTTCCTGCGCGGCTGGTCGCCCGCGGCGACGCCCTGGGGCGGCTGCTGTACGCAGCCGACGTGCCGGCTCCGCCGCCCGGCCGCGAGGCGCGCATCTGGGCGCGCCTGACCGCGGATCCGCGTCGCCTGGCGCCCCGTTTCGCGCTGGCGGCCGGCCTCGCCGCCGCCGCGGCGCTGGCCTTGGCGTTCTGGCCCGAGCAGCCGGCCGAGCTGCCTGCCGCTCCTGCTTTCGCCGGTCTGCCGCTGCGTGCCCGGCTCGGAGCGACGCTGACCTTGGATCGCGGCGCCGCGGCCGATCCCGCCGATCCCCGCATGCAACCCGGAGACACCGTCCGCCTCGCCCGGGGCGACGAGGGCCGTTTCGAACTGGCCGGCGTCGCGCGCACCCTGCTGCTGGGACAGGGGGCTCGCCTCGCGCTCGCGCGCTCCGCCCCGGACGGCGTCCGGCTGCAGCTTCTCGAGGGCGTCGTCGCCATCCATGCAGCCCACCGACCGGCCGGCTCCTCGCTCGTCGTCGCCGCGGGAGCCGTCGAGGTGAAGGTCGTGGGCACTCGGTTCGCCGTCGAGAATCTGAGAGGCCGCGTCGGGGTCTGGGTACGCGAGGGCGTGGTCGAGGTCCGTCACGGCGGCCGGGCGGCGCTGCTGCGCGCGGGCGATCGGTGGACCTCCGGGGGCGCGGACGCTGCGAGCGGCGAATGGGCCCGCGCGGCGCTCGACCGGCTGGCAGACGACCGGACGGCTGCCCCTCCACCTGCCGCCGAACCGGCTCCCGAGCGACCGACCCGGCGACTGCGCCCGACAAGGGCCCCGGTTCCAGCTCCGATGGGCGCCGCCGAGGAAGCCCGCGGCGAGGAAGCGACGACTGCCGACGAGGCAGCTTCGTTCGACCCCGCCGCCGAGGCCGCGCGCTTCGAAGCGGTTCCGGTCGAGGAACTGGCGGCAACGGCGCGGCGCGCGCGGTCCGATGGCGACGTCCGCGCCGAGGCGGGCGCATGGCGGCGGCTTGCCGACCACCCGGCGACTCCGCAGCAGGATCGGGTGGACGCTCTCTCGCGCCTGGCGTTCCTGCTCGACTTCGAGCTGGGAGAGCCGGTGCTCGCCATCGACGTGCGCGACGAGCTCTCCACGCACAGCCCCGCCGATCGGGCGTCCACGAGCTACCAGATCCTCATGGCGCTCGTGGAGCTGGGCGAGGACGAGGAGGCTCTGGCGGCGGCGATCCGGTGCGCGCGCGACTGCGACGGGACCGATCGCGCCGCGGCGCTGTTCGTCCGCGCGCGGCTGCTCCAGACCGCCGGGCGCCTGGACGAGGCTCGTGACGCGGCGCGTCAGGCGCGGCTCGCCCCCGGCGGCGAGGCGGCGCGGCAGGTGGCGGCGCAGAGCTTCGCGCTGCGGGCCGAGCATTTCCAGAGCACGGGACAGCGCCCGCGCGCCCGCTCGGCGGCGTCGTTCTCGCTGTCGCTGGACCCGTCGGGGCCGTACGCGCCGACGGCGCGGCGGCTGCTCGAGCCGTGAACTGCTCCGGGGCATCGTCGCGGGCCGCGAAGATCCCGGAAGAGCTTTCACCACGGAGACCACGGAAAGCACGGAGGTTCTTGTGGTCTCAGCCGCTTCCCGATTCTCAGCGCTCTCCGCGGTGAAATGTCGGTCGGGTTGCAGGCACCAGCCCGCGGCGTGTCCCCTCGCGCGCGTTCGGGCCTTGCCCCGAGTCGTTCCGACCTGCTAGCAAGGTCGCGGGCCCCGCGGGCCTGCCGCGATGCGTGCGCGATCCGCCCTTTTTCCCGCTCCTTTCGTCCTGCTGGCCATGGCCTGCGCGGGCTCCGAGCCGCCGCCTGGGCGCGCGCCCGGCGCCGATCTGCTGCTGCGCAGCGTCGTCCTGGAGCAGTACGCACGCGACGGCACACCCCTTGTGCGCACGCGACTCGCGGAGGCCGCCTACCAGCGCGACGCGAAACGCATCGACGGGCGGACGGTCGCCGTGGAGAGACTCGACCGCGAGGGAGGCACCGTCGCCACGGTGCGTTCCGGCGCGGCGCAGACCGATCTGGGGTCGGGCATCGCGTATCTGCGGGACGACGTCGAGATGCGCACCCGCGACGGCGACCGGCTGCGCACCGCCGCGCTGCGTGCCGACCTCGTCGCCCGGCGCGCCACGGGGACCGATCGCGTGCGGCTGGAAGGGAGCGGGTATGAAATCGCCGCGCCGGCGTTCTCGGCGCGCTGGGACGACCGGCCGGAACTGCGCTTCGAGCGGGGCGTGCGCGCCTCGCTGCCCGCCGCCGGACCTGCGCCCGAGAAGAAGACCAGGCCCTCGAAACGGCGGCGCGGAGGCCCGCGATGACCGCGTTCGTGCTGTTGATCGCGGCCGCCGTTTCAACGGAACCGGATCGCGTGGAGCTGACAAGCGAGACGCTGTCGTTCGCTCCCGGCGCCCGGACCGCGCATGCCGAGGGATCGGTTGTCGCCCGTTCGGGCCGGCTGGAGGTCCGCTGCGACCGGGCCGACGCGACCTATGCCGCCGATCGGCGCATCGAGCGGCTGGAACTGCACGGCGGCGTGAAGCTGCTGCGCGAATCCGACGGGCTTGCGGCCGAAGCGGACGAGGCGACATGGGAGCCCGGAACTCTGCTGACGCTGTCGGGCGAGGCGCGCCTGCACCGCGGGCGCGACTCGGTGCGCGGCGAGCGCATTCTCGTGCGCCCGGACTCGGAGCGCGTGGAGGTGGAATCGCCGCGCGTCGCGCTGGCCGCCCGGCGGCGCCGCACCGCGCGCGGCATCGAGGAGATGCGGGAGGCTGTCGAGATCCGGGCCTCGCGCCTCGTGGTTTCGGATCGGCGCACGCGCGCGCGTTTCGAGGGTTCGGTGCGCCTGGTCCAGGGCGAAGTGTCGATTTCGGCGGATCGGCTGGAGGCGCGCACCGCGTCCGCGGCGGATCCCGACGACGCGGATCTTTCTTTGCTGACGGCGGAAGGCGGCGTGACGTGGCGTCGCGGCGATCAGGAAGGCACGTGCGCACGCGGCACGCTCGATCCGGCCACGGGCGACGTGCGGCTGGAAGGCGCGCCCATGGTGCGCCAGGGCGGCAGCGAGGTGCGCGGCGAACGCATCGTCGTGGACGGCGCCACGGGACGCGCGCGCGTCGAGAAGGCGACCGCGCGCATCCGGGGGGGGAAATGACCGGCTTTCGGCGTTCGGCGTTCGGCGTTCGGAAAAGCCCGCAGGTCCGGACGAGGAAGCTGTTCCGAATGCCGAAAGCCGAACGGCGAATGCAGATTCCGGGGGGCCGATGAGCGCCGACGCCGAGGTCCGCCTCCGGGCCGATGGGTTGTGGAAGTCCTTCCGCAGCCGCACCGTGGTGAACGACGTGTCCCTGGGCCTGCGCACCGGCGAGATCGTCGGATTGCTGGGCCCGAACGGCGCCGGAAAAACGACCACGTTCCGCATGGTTGCAGGACTTTTGCAGGCGGACAAAGGAAGGGTGCTGCTGGGCGACAGGGATCTGACCGGGCTGCCGCTGCACCGGCGCGCTCGGCTGGGGCTGGGGTTCCTGCCGCAGGAGGCGTCGATCTTCCGGCGCCTGACGGTGCGCGAGAACTTCCTTGTGGCGCTGGAAGGCCTCCCGGACGAGCCGATGCTGGGGCGGGCGGCGCGCCGCCGGCGCGAGGAGCGGGCCGATGCGCTGGTGGAGGAGTTCCACCTCGGCCACGTGGCCCGGGCGCGCGGCGAGACGCTGTCGGGCGGAGAGCGGCGGCGCGTCGAGATCGCGCGATCGCTCATCCCCGGACCGCGCTTCATGCTGTTCGACGAACCGTTCGCGGGCATCGACCCCATCGCGGTGGACGATCTGCAGCAGCACATCGTGGACCTGCGCCGGCGCGGCATCGGCGTGCTCATCACGGACCACTCCGTGCGCGAGACGCTGGGCATCTGCGACCGCGCGTACATCCTGTGCGAGGGCCGCATTCTGGAGGAGGGCACGCCCGAGCACCTGGCCGGCAGCGAGCGGGCGCGCGCCGTGTACCTGGGCGACCGGTTCCGGCTGGGGTGAGGCGGGATGCCTGCAGCGCACTCGCGTTGCCGAGGACTGCTGCGATTTCACCGGGCACCGGCCGGTGTCGGCGAACCGGAAGCCTGCCCGCGGAGTTCCGAGATCGCCTTCTCGATGGCGGGTCGATCGACCCGTGCGGGGGTGAGGCGCAGCACCTCCTCGAAGGAGCGTAGGGCGGCAGCGCCGTCGTGCAGATACTCGCGCGCCACCAGCGCGCGCAGCAGGTGCGCGTGGGCATGCGCCGGCTGGGCCGCGATGGCAGCCTCCACCTGCACGAGAGCGTCGGCCATGTCCCGCTGCGCCGCGGCGTCGAGCGCCGCGGCCTCGTCGGCCCGCCCGTCGGCACGCACCGCGGCTGCCCGCTTGCGCTGCCGGGATCCGCGGTCGTACAGCGTCGCGCCCCGATTCGCGAGCGCCGCCGCGTCGTGCGGCGATATCTTCAGCGCTTTGTCGAGATAGGCGAGCGCCTCCGCGTACTCCTCGCGGCCCGCGTGAATGGTTGCAAGCGCAACCATCGGGTTGGGATACGAGGGGTAGATCTCCAGGGCCCTCTCGCACGCCTGCCGCGCCTCGTCCATGAGCGCGCGCGAGTCCTCGCGCATGCCCGCGGCGGCGAGGTCGTCCGCGATGCGGCGCGAGATGCCGCAGTACTCGAAGTGCACGCGGGCGCTGTCCGGCGCCGCCTCCATCGCCGACGACCAAAGGTGCGCCTCGTCCTTCCAGTCGCGGTTGCGCGCCCACGTGCGCGACGCCGCAAGGCCCAGCACGATCGTCGACGCGCACAACGGCGCCAGGCGGCGGCGAGGCGGTGTCGCCCTCAGCAGCGCATCCGCGGCGACGCCGACCACGATCGCGAAACCGGCGCTGGGCAGGTACATGAGGCGCTCGGCGCAGATGGTGCTCACCGGCGCGGCGACGACGACGACGAAGTTGCTCGTGAGGGAGTAGGCGATCGCGAGGACGGCGAGGCCCGCGGCCGCGACCGGCGCGCGCCGGCGCAGCAGGACGATGCCCGCGAGGCACGCGACCACGATCGCCGCACCTGCGAGGACGCGCGGATCCGTCACCGATCGCGCAGTGGTAATCTGCGCATAGGAATAATCGGCCGACAGGCGCGCGGGCCAGAAGAGCAGGCGCGCATACTCGGTCACGACCGCGAACGCCGTGAGGACCGCCTCGCCCCGGGTCGATCCCATCGGCGGACCGAAGGGCATCGGACGCAGCGCGACCATGGGGTTGTCCAGCGGTGCCAGGCCCTCGGTCGAGAAGTCCCCGAGCACCGCGCGCCGAGCGAGCACGAAGGCCGCCGCGACCGCGAGCACGGGCAGGTAGTCGCGGACGAAGCGGGCCTTCGGAGGCACCGGGCGACCGGACGCGTCGCGCGCGGGGACGAGCCAGTCGAGCACGGGGAGCGCCGCCACGAGCGTGACAGCACTCTCCTTCGACATGAGCGCACCGGCAAAGCACAGGAGCACGCCCGCGCGAAAGCGGCCCGCGCGCGGCGCCGAAGCGGCGCGCCGGTGCAGCAGCACCGCGGCCAGGAAGAGCAGCGCGGCCATCACTTCCGAGCGGCCGATGATTCCCGCGACCGCCTCGGCGTGGACCGGGTGCGCGGCGAAGAGAAGCCCCGCCGCGGCGCAGGCCGCGAGCGGCGCGCCGAGGTCGGCTGCGAGCACGAACACGAGCACGGACGCGCCTGCGTGCAGAGCGATGTTCACCGCCGTGTAGCCGTACGTGGACAGGCCTCCGATCGCGAAGTTGAGCGCATAGCTCGTCACGACCAGCGGACGGTAGAGCGCCAGCGCGCCCGCACGCCCCCAGTAGGACGACGCGAAGAAGCCGGGGACGTTCCCGAGGGAGCGGATGCGCGGGTTGTCGCGGATGACGAGGATGTCGTCGTAGACGAACTGGTTCCCGAACGCGTTCGCATAAGCCAGCGCAGCCGCGAGGGCGACGACGAGCATCCAGGTGCGAGGCGCGCGCAAGCCCGCCTCGACAGGGACGATGCGCGCCGGCGCGACGCGTCTTCCCCTTCTCTGCCCGGCTGCCGCTGCCAATGCCCGCTCCGTGTACGGACGCCGACCATAGCGCAATCGGGTCGCCGCGGAGCGGAACGCGCATATCATGGCGATAGACTACGGCGCGCGAGCGCTCGCGCTCTCGCACGGCGCGTGTACAACCGGGCTCACTGCGCGAGCGGCCAATGTGCGGAAACCCGCACCCGCGACGGCGACTCGACGCATGCCAGCGCCGTCAGCGGGCCGGAGCCGCGCAGGAGCGATCCGTACGCCGTGTTCAGGGCGAAGACGCCCATGAGCGTGTCGCTGCCCATAGCGCTCAGCAGTCCGATGCCCGCCATGGCGCGGCCCAGCACCGCCGGCTCGACTCGCGCCGCGGCAACAGGAGCGCCGGCTGTACAGGAGGGCTGCGGGACAGCGATCGCCGGCGGCCCCGGCTCGTCGGCACCGTGACGCAGCACCAGCACGCCGTCTTCGAGGCGCGTCGCCCCCGCGGCGGGCCCGAGCGCATCGCGGTAGTGCCGCACCGCTTCAGGTGAGCGCCCCGGCAGCGAGACCCGGAGCGACAGCGCGCGAACCACTGCGTCCGAAGGCTCGACGCCGCGCACGGCCTGCAAAGCGCGCGTGTCCGGCGCGGAAAGGAGCCACTGCACCGGTCCCGCACCCAGCGCCGCGAACGCGGGCGTGTCGAGCAGACGGGCCCCGGAGGAATCGACGCGCAGCGGATCGGCCATGGACGCGGCCAGCGCGGGCCCGGCGAGAAAGCGCGCGTGCACGAACGGCATTCCAGCGGACCCGGGCGCCTCCGACGCGGCGGCCCGCACCCAGTCGGCACGCGCGGCATCCCGCACGAAGAGCTCGCCCTCGGCAGCGACGATACCCGTCGCGTCCAGCCCCGCACCCGACGGGGTGATGCCGAGCCATGCTTCTTTCCAGAAGATATTCTTCGCGAAGTGCAGCACCAGCGGCGCCTCGACCGGCGGCCTCGCGGGAGCCGCGCCGTCCATCGCGGCGAAGGCCGCCTCGAGCGACTTCGTCGAGCCCGCGTCCAGCATGATCACCGCGCGATCGGAGGCGATCGCCCACCCGGTCGCGGGCCTGGTGCCCTTGCCTCTCGCCCACGCGACGAGCCGCCCGCGACGGCCCGGCAGCGGCGCTTCCGATCGCTGCCGCAGCCCGCGCGAGGCCGCCCACGCATCCATGGCACGCGAAAACGTCCTGGTATCGCGCAGCTCCGTCGCGAGAAACAACGTGGCCGAGCGTTCGAAGAGCGTCCATGCCCCGTCGGTGCGCACGCCCTGCGCCGCCAGCTCGCCGGGGCTCAGTAGCGCAAGCCCCGAGCGACGCAGCGCGTCCACGTTCTGGTGGGCCGCGGAGAGCGTTGGCGCACGGCGCGACACGGAATCCAGCATCGCTGACGCAGAGCGCGCGAAGACGTCGGCGCGCGGCGCGTGGGCCAGCCAGGCGGAACCCGGCGGAAGGGGAACCGGAGGCACTGCGAGCGCGGGGAATGCGGACAGGAACGAGGCCGCAAGCAACGCGAGTCCGCGCGAGACGGCACCAAGCAGCCCGTCGGGACCGAGCTGCCTACTTCGCCGCCGCATCGGCTTCCCCGGGCGCCTGCACGTGCAGCATTTCGAACAGGAAGGCGTACTGGTCCGCGGAACTCTCGATGGCGCGCCGCACCTGATCGGCGCCGCCGTGGCCCGCGTTGCGCTCGATGCGCAGCAGTACGGTAGCGCTTCCCCCCGCCCCGAGCACTCGCGCCGCGAACTTGCGCGCGTGCATCGGGTCCACCCGGTCGTCGTCGTCCGACGACATGAGCAGCAGCGGCGGGTACTTCGTGCCCGGCCGCACGTGGTGGTAGGGCGAGTACGCGAACAGAACGCCCAGATCGGCCGGAATCCGCGGGTCTCCGTACTCGGGGATCCAGGTCTTGCCGCTGCCGTACAGCGTGTAGCGCACCATGTCCAGCAGCGGCACCGAGCACACGACCGCGCCGAAAAGCTCCGGGCGCTGCGTCATCGCGACGCCCACGAGCAGGCCCCCGTTGCTGCCGCCGGTGATGCCCAGGCGCGCCGGGACCGTCCACTTCTCGCGCACCAGCCACTCGGCCGCCGCCGCGAAGTCGTCGAAGACGTTCTGCTTGTTGGGCCCGCGCCCCGCCTCGTGCCAGGCGCGCCCGTACTCGCCGCCCCCGCGCAGGTTCGGCACGGCGTAGACCCCGCCCGCCTCCAGCCACGGGTAGATGCCCGCCCGGAACGAGGGCGTGAGGCTAACGTTGAACCCGCCGTAGCCGTTCAGCAGGACGGGATGGCTGCCGTCCTTCGCCATCCCCCTGCGGTGCACGAGGAACATGCTGACCGCGGTCCCGTCCTTCGACGGGTACTGGACCTGCTCCACCTGCATCTGCGAGGCGTCGACGGGCAGCACCACCTTCGCCCACAGCGCCAGCCCGTTGCGCGCGATGCTCGTGCGGTAGACCTGCTGCGGCGTCGTGAACGAACTGTAGGCGAAATAGGCGTCGTCCTCGTCCGGATTGCCGGACACTCCTGCCACGCTGCCGATACCCGGAAGCGGTATCGGCCTGGCCGGGCGTCCGTCCAGCTCCGCGAGGCGGATTTCCCCGGCCGCGCGTCGCAGGTACACGAGTGCGAGGCGCCCTCCGAGGACGCTCATGTCCTCCAGCGTCGCCCCGGGATCCTCGGGCACGATTTCGTGCCAGTTGGCGCGGTCCGGGGCCACCACCGACGCCTTGAAGACGCGGCGACGCGGCGCGCCCTCGTCCGTGAGGATGAAGAGCTGGTCCTGCCACACGTCCACTGAGTAGATGGCCCCGTTCCCCTCGACGATGCGCCGCCACTCGCCGGGCGCGAGCGGGTCGCGCCTGGCCCCGAGGTCGCGCATCCACAGGTCGCTCTCGTTCCAGCCGCGGTAGATGTGCACGAAGAGCCACCGCCCGTCGCGCGAGAGCTGCCCTGCGAGAAAGGTCGAGGGATTCCAGGTACACGGGTGGACGACCGGATCGCGCCGCGGGTCGGTGCCCAGGCGGTGGAACCGCAGTTCGGTGCGGCCGGGGCGATCCGCGACCGGAATGGACGGATCCGCGGGCAGATACTCGTAGAAGAAGCCCGCACCGTCGGGCGTCCAGCTCGGGCTCGCGTACTTGCCGCCCTCGATGACGTCCGGAAGATTGCCGCCCGAGTCGACGTCGACCACGTGCAGCACGGCCTCGTCCGCGCCGTTGGCCCGCCGAGCGTAGACGACCCGCCGGCCGTCCCACGAGGGCACCCACGCCCCCAGCGAAATGGTGCCGTCGGTGCTCCAGCGGTTCGGGTCGAGCAGCACCTGCTCGGGCTCGCGCTCGGAGGCGCGCCAGTAGAGCACCGCCTTCTCGCGGTCGGAGTGCGTGCGCAAGTAGAAGAAGCGGCCGGCGCGCTTGCGCGGCGGTGAAACGGAATCCACGTAGTACAGCTCGCGGAAGCGCTGCGCGAGCCGGTCGCGGCCCGGATAGGAACGCAGCAGCGCGCGGGCCGCGGCGTCCTGGGCGGAAGCCCACTGCCGCACCTCGCGCGACGTGCCGTCCTCGAGCCATCGGTAGGGATCGTCGACGGTCAGATCGCCCAGCACGTCCACGATCTCCTGCACGCGCGCCGGGCCGGCGGGCGGCGGTGCAGGCTCGGGCGCAGGCGCGGGAGCGGGTGGCGGCGCTACGTCGGTCACGGCGGGCCTCGGCGCGGTGGCGCACGTGCACAGCAGCGCTGCGGGTATGGCGGCGAGCAAAGAACCGGCTTTCGGCTTCCGGCCCCTCGACGGGGCTCGGGACAGGCTTTCGGCTCTCGGAAGGGCGCTGTGGTCCTCGTGCGCGGCCATCGGCCGCTGCAATACACGGTGCCCGCGGCACGACGCAAGCCGCGTCACTGACCCGGCATGTTAAGGTACGTTCCCCGTCCGCGCCGGTGCGCACGGAGAAGCAGATGCCGGAATCGCGAGTCCTGTCGGTCGTCATCCCCGTCTACAACGAGCGCGCCACGCTGCGCGAGATCGTCCGCCGCGTCGAGGCGTCGCCGGCGGCCGGACTGGGCCGGGAGATCGTGGTCGTCGACGACGGCTCGACCGACGGCACGCGGGACATCCTCGCGGAGCTGGCGAAGGAGCCGCGCTCCTCCGGCACGGCGCTGCGCGTGTTCCTGCAGCCGAAGAACGCGGGCAAGGGCGCGGCCCTGCGGCGCGGCTTCGCCGAGGCGACCGGCGACTTCGTCGTCGTGCAGGACGCCGACCTCGAGTACGACCCGGCCGAGTACGGCGCGCTGCTCGCACCGCTGCTCGACGGACGCGCCGACGTGGTGTTCGGCTCGCGCTTCCTGGGCGGACCGCACCGCGTGCTCTACTTCTGGCACTACGTCGGGAACATCGGCCTCACGACGGCCTCGAACATGCTCACGAACCTGAACCTCACGGACATGGAGACCTGCTACAAGGTGTTCCGCCGCGACGTGCTGAGCCGGATCGTGCTGGAGGAGGACCGCTTCGGAATCGAGCCCGAGCTCACCGCGAAGGTGGCGCGCCTGGGGTGCCGCGTGTACGAGGTGCCCATCTCCTACAGCGGACGCACCTACGCGGAAGGCAAGAAAATAGGCCTGAAAGACGCGTTCCGGGCGCTGTGGTGCATCGGCCGCTACGGACTGCTGCGACGCTGACCGAGAGCGGAGGCATGGCATGGAAGCGATCCGGCTGAGCGAGGAGCACGGCGGACGGGTGGCGAGGCTCGTGCTGGAAGCGCCGCCGGATCAGGCGCTGACCATCGCACTGCTGCAGGAGCTGGAAAGCGCTCTGGATGCCCTCGGGCGCTGGCCCGACCTGGCCTGCCTCGTGGTCGAGGGGACCGCGCGCGACTTCTGCACGGGACTTGCCCCGGCGCAGCGGCGAAGGCCCTACGCGGCGATGCTGCTGCGCGCATGGCACTCCGTCGCGCGGCGTCTGGCTTCGCTGGAGGCGGTGCGCGTCGCGAAGGTGCGCGGGCGGTGCCTGGGCGCGGGGTGCGAGCTGGCGCTGCTTTGCCACCAGGTGTGGGCCGATCGCACGGGGAAAATGGGCTTTCCCGAGATCTCGATCGGCGCGTTTCCGACCGTGGCGCCGCTGCTGCTCGCCGCGCGCACGGGCGAGACGCGCGCTGCGGAGCTGATGCTGTCGGGTCGCGAGATCGACGCGGCGGAGGCGCAGGGCCTCGGCCTCGCCAACGCGTGCGCCTCGGGATGGGAGGACCTGGACGCGCTTTCGGCGCGGCTGCTGGAGCGCGACGTGCTGTCGCGTTCGACCGTGGCGCTGCGCGCGATGGTGCGGGCCATGCGTCCGCCCGCATTCGAGAGGCTCGAGGACGATCTGCTCGATGCCGAGAAGCTGTACCTCTCGCGCGTGACGCCGTCGCAGGACGCCGAGGAGGGCCTGAGCGCCGCCCTGCACCGGCGGACACCGGTCTGGAAGCACGCGTAGCGCGCAACCCTTCATCCTTCATCCTTCCCTACGCCTCCGCCGGCACGGTCGCGATGCCCGCGGCCCGCCGGCGCCGCGAGGTCCAGAGACGGAACTGCTCCGCGTAGGTGAAGAAGACGGGCGTCACGAACAGCGTGAACGTCTGCGAGAAGAGCAGCCCGCCGACGACCGCGAGCCCGAGGGGGCGGCGCGACTCCGCGCCCGCGCCGATTCCCAGCGCGATGGGCAGCGTGCCCGCCAGCGCCGCCACGGTCGTCATCATGATCGGCCGGAAGCGCACCGCGCACGCGCGCCGGATCGCCTCCGCCGCACTCGGCGCCCCGGCGCGCTGCGCCTCGATCGCGAAGTCGACCATCATGATGCCGTTCTTCTTCACAAGCCCTACCAGGAGAATAATGCCGACGAACCCGTAGAGCGAGAGCTCCGAGCCGAACACCCACAGCGTCAGCAGCGCGCCGAAGCCCGCGAACGGCAGCGCGGTGAGAATCGTGACCGGGTGAACGAAGCTCTCGTACAGAATGCCGAGCACGAGGTAGATGACCGCGATGGCCAGCACGAGCAGCACGGCGAGCCCGGTGCTCCCGGACTGGAACGCGCCGGCGGCGCCCTCGAATCGGCCCGTGATCGATGCCGGCATTTCGCGCGTCATTCCCTGCATGGCGCCGACCGCGTCCCCCAGCGACGCGCCCGGGCGCAGGTTGAACGACAGCGTCACGCTCGGAAGCTGCCCCGAATGGGTCACCTGCAGCGGTCCGGTGCCCCGCTCCAGTTTCGCCATCGCCTCCAGGGGCACGAGCCGGCCCGACGACGAGCGCACGTAGAGAAGCCCCAGCGACTCCGGGTCGGTGGCGTGCCCGGGGTCCACCTCGAGAATCACCGGATACTGCGCGTTGGCCGTGAAGATGGTGGACACCTGACGCGACCCGTAGGCCGAATGAAGCGCTTCCTCGATCGCATGCGGCGTGACGCCGAGACTCGCGGCGACATCGCGGTCGATGCGCACCGTCAGGAGCGGACTGCGCAGCCTCAGGTCGCTGGACACGTCCACGAGTCCCGGAATCGCCCGCATCTTCTCTTCGAGCTCGGGCGCATACCGGTACAGCTCGCGCGTGTCGGCGCCTTGGAGCGCGTACTGGTACTGGCTGCGGGCCAGGCGCCCTCCGAGCTGGATGGGCGGCGGCACCTGAAGGAACGCGCTGATTCCGGGCACCTGCGCGATCTTGGCCCGCAGATCCTCCACCACCTGGAACGCGCTGCGCCGCTCGCCGCGCGGCTTCAGGCGCATGAACACGACTCCGGTGTTCGTCGTCGAGAATCCGCGCGTGCCCGCCGACGACATGAACGCCTCGACGTCCGGCGACTTCGAGACCACGTCGCCCAGTGCCTGCTGGTGACGCGACATCGACTCCCACGACACGTCCTCGGCCGCCTCCGTGAATCCGAACACCTGGCCCGTGTCCTCCGCGGGCAGGAAGCCCTTCGGAACCGCCGCAAACAGCGGCACCGTCAGCACCAGCATCAGCGCGCTGGCAATCATCACGACGCCCCGGTGCCGCAGCGACCAGCGCAACGCGCGCTCGTAGGCGCCCAGCGTGCGGTCCCAGAGCCCCTCGGCCGCGCGGTCGAAGCGTCCCGGCGCACGACCCTCCCCGCGCGCCCGAAGCAGACGGCTCGCCAGCAGCGGGGTGAGCGACAGCGACACGAATCCGCTCGCGATGATGGCGATCGCGATCGTCACGGAGAACTCGCGGAACAGCCTCCCGACCAGTCCTTCCATGAACAGCACCGGAATGAACACGGCGCACAGCGACAGCGTCATCGAGAGGATGGTGAAGACGATTTCACGTGAGCCGGTGAACGACGCCTGCACCGGCGGCTCGCCTTTCTCCACGTGCCGCACGATGTTCTCCAGCATCACGATCGCGTCGTCCACGACGAACCCGACCGACAGCGTCAGCGCCAGCAGCGACAGGTTGTCGAGACTGTAGCCGAGCAGATCCATCGCCGCGAACGTCCCCACGATGCTCATGGGCAGCGCCGTCGCGGGAATGAGCGTCGCGCGCGCCGACCGCAGGAACAGGAAGATCACGAGCACCACGAGCGCGAGCGTCACGAGCAATGTCACCTTCACGTCGTGCACGGAGGCCGCCACCGACTCCGAGCGGTCGTAGAGCACGCGCATCTGCACGCTCGCGGGGAGCTGCGCCTCGAACTTCGGCAGCAGCGCGCGCACCGCCTTCGCGACCTCGACCGTGTTGACGCCGGGCTGGCGAAGCACCGCGAGCACGAGCGCGCGCCGCTGTCCCGACGCGTCCCCGAGCCACGCCGCGGTGCGATCGTTCTCGACGCTGTCGACGACGGTGCCGACGTCCTCGTAGCGCACGGGGGCGCCGTTTCGCCACGCGACGACCGCGCGGCGCCACGCGTCCGCGTTCGAAAGCTGCCCGGTCGCCTGCACGGTCCACGCGCGGTCGGCGCCGGCGAGCGTGCCGGTGGGCAGGTTCACGTTCGCCGCCGCCGCCGACTGCGCGACCTCGTCGAACCCCAGCCCGCGCGTGGCCAGCTCGCGCGGATCCAGGCGCAGGCGCACCGCGTACTTCTGCGCGCCGAACACGACCACCTGCGCGACGCCGCCGGTCATGGAGATCCGCTGTGCAAGAAGGTTCTCCGCGAAGTCGTTCAGCTCGTAGAGCGGCAGCGTGGGGCTGGAGAGCGCGACGTACAGAATCGGCTGATCCGCGGGGTTGACCTTGCGCGGCACGGGAGGCGAGGGCAGCTCGGGCGGAAGCTGCTGCACCGCGGCGGCGATGGCCTCCTGCACGTCCTGCGCGGCGGCGTCGAGGCTGCGCTCCAGCGAGAAGACGAGCGTCACCGTCGTCGAGCCGAGGCTGCTGGTGCTGCTCATCTGCTCGACGCCCGCAATCGCCGAGAACTGGCGCTCCAGCGGCGTCGCAACCGTGGACGCCATGGTCTCGGCGCTCGCGCCCGGCAGCGCCGCGGTCACGAGAATCACCGGGAAGTCCACGTTCGGCAGATCGCTCACGGGCAGCGACCGGTAGGAAGCTGCGCCGAACAGGAGCATCGCGGACATGACGAGCGTCGTCATGACCGGACGGCGGATGAACGGTGCGGAAAGGTTCATGCGCGCCTACGCCCCGCCGCCCACCTGCACGCGCGCGCCCGGCGTCAGGCGCGCCTGTCCGTCGGTGACCACGGTTTCTCCCGCCTGCAGGCCGCCGCCGATGACCGCCGTGCCCGCCTCCGACGCGAGCACGCGCACCTGGCGCGACTCGACGGTGCGATCCGGTTTCACGACGAACACGAACGCCCCCGACTGCCCGCGCTGCACGGCCGCCGCCGGCGCCACGAGCGCGTCGCGCCGCTCGCCCAGCACGAGCACCACGTCCACGCTCTGGCCGGGCCACAGGAGCCGGTCCTCGTTCTCGAACGTGCCGCGCAGCAGCACGGTTCCGGTCGTCGGATCGACCGTGTTCTCCACGAAATCCAGCTTTCCCTGCTCCGACTTGCCCCCCGGCGGCGTCGCGGCTACGGGCGCCGGCTTCGCCGCCAGCAGCGCCGGCAGGTTCTCCTGCGGCACCGAGAACGCCACGCGCACGGGACGAATCTGCTGAATCGTCACGAGCACGGGCGCGTTCGCGGTCTGAACGAGATTGCCCTCGCGCACGAGGAGGCTGCCCGTGCGGCCCGGCACGGGTGCGCGGATGGTGCAGTACTGCAGGGCGAGCTGCGCGGTGCGCACGGCAGCGTCGTCGGACTGCACGGCAGCGCCCAAGGCGGCGGCGGTGGTCTTGGCTGCCTGGAGCTGCTGTGCCGTCACGAATTCGCGCCGCGCCAGGTCATCGTAGCGCCGAACGTCGGCGCGGGCCTGTTCGAGCTGGGCGCGATCCCTTGCGAGCTCGGCCTGCGCTCTTGCGAGTGCGGCCTCGTACGGCCTGCGGTCGATCTCGAACAGGAGCTGGCCGGCGCGCACCTCGTCGCCCTCCTGGAAAGCCACCTTCGTGACGAGGCCGCCCGCCTGCGGCCGAACCTGCACGGTGTTCCATGCCTGGACGGTGCCCACGGTGCGCAGCCGGATGGGCACGGTGCGCCGCTCCACGGCCGCGACGCGCACGGGCACGGCAGGGCGCTCGGGAGGTTTGCGTTCGACGGGCCGGCACGAGGCGAGCGCTGCCAGGAAGCATGCGGCAGCCCTCACCCCCCCGCCCCCTCTCCACACGGGCCGCGGCGGCGGGTGCCTTGTTTCATCCCTGTTGCGGCCCGGTGGAGAGGGGGAGAACTCCGTGCCCGACCGGCGCCTGACGCCGAATCCAGGCGCGGCAGCCCTCCCCTCTCCACCGGGCCGCTGTGCGGTGAGAAGAGCAATGCCGCCCTGGCCCGTGTGGAGAGGGGTCGGGGGTGAGGGCCGCGCGGCCGGCACGAGCAGGACACTTCTCATCTCTCCCCCTCCGGCTCCGGTCCCAGCGCGCCCGTCTCGTGCGCGAGCACGGCGAGTGACTGGAACCACGACGCCCGCGCCTGCACCTCCTGCGCGCGCGCCCCGGCCAGAGCCGCCTGCGCCGTCAGCAGATCCAGCACGCTGCCGAGTCCGGAACGGTACCTTCCCTCGGCCGCCTCGGCGGACTGCTGCGCGCTCTGCACGAGCGCGCGGGCGGTTTCCATCTGCTGCGACGCGGTGCGCAGCCCCTGCCAGGCGTCCCACACCCGCAGCGAGGCGAGAAGCTCCGCCGACGCGAGCTGCGCGCGCGCCGCCTCCTCCCGGTCGCGCGCGGCCTCAAGCGCCGCCGCCAGCGCGCCGCCGCGGAACAGCGGCACCCGAATCGACGCGCCCGCGGCGAGATTCTCCCCGAACGACACTCCGTCACTCTTCGGATAGAAGTTCTCGCCGACGGTTCCGCTCAGCACCAGGCTCGGCAAGCGCGCGGAGCGCGCGACGCGCACGGCGGCCTGCGCGCGCTGCACCTCCTGCCGCGCCCGTGCGAGGTCGGGCCTGCGCCGCGCGGCCTGATCCAGCGCCTCGCCCGCCGTGCGCGAGGCGGCCGACACGTCGACCTCGACCGGAAGCTCGTCCAGTTCGATCGCGGTGTCGGCCCGCAGCCCCGCGGCGGCGGCGAGCGCTCCCTGCCGGCGCGCCGCCTCTCCCCGCGTCGTCTGGAGCGAGAACTGCGCCTGGGCGAGCGCCGTCTTCGCCTGCAGCACGTCGGCGACGGTCGCCACGCCCGCCCGGCGTCTCTCCTCGGCGGCGTCCAGCGCGCGCTGCACCTCGTCCACGGCGACCGCCTGCGCCGACGCCAGCGCCCGAGCACCCAGCGTCGCGAAGTAGGACTGCTCGACGACGAACACCACGTCCTGAACGGCTCCGTTGTGGACGAGATTCGCCTGCGCGAGCGCCGCGCGCGCCTGCTCGACGGCGGCCGACCGCCCGCCGAAGTCCAGTGCGAGCCAGCTCAGCGTCACCGCGGGTGCCAGCGACGCCTGCTCGACGAGGAACCGGCCGCCCAGCATCGACTGGCGCTGCACGGCGATCGGAAGCTCCGCGTCGAGCTGCGGCCACCGGGCCCCCTGCGCCTGCACGACCGCGGCGGCGGCGATGCGCGCCTCCAGCCAGGCCGTGCGCGTCTGCGGGTTGGAGCGCAGGGCCAGGTCCACGAGAGCTGCCAGCGGCTGGCGGCCGACAGGAACCGCCGGCGTGGCCGACAGTTCTCCGGAGAACGCCGGGACGGGCAGCGGTACGGAAGGCGCGACGAACATGGCAGCATCGACGGTCGGGCCGGGTCGCAGGGAGGCACAGCCGGCCGCCAGCACAAGCGCACCGCAGCGCGCTGGCCCGCGCACGCCCCCTAGCCCCATCGGTCGAATCCCCCGCCCCGCGGCGCCGCGCCGCCGGGACATTCCCCGGCAATGGCGGCGCTGCTCAGAGGTAGGGTGCTGCCGCCCGGCGGGCAAGCGCGACGCGGCGCGTCACGGCCGGGCGGACAGACGGTTGGTTCCATGCCTATCCGGTTGACGCACTTGGCCCGCGCAGCCGGAGCCGGGCACGCCAGTGCCCGGGTGGAGGCCGGGCGCGGCTCGCGCCCGGCGTCGGGGATTCCGCGCCACGACAGACGACCCGGGCACTTGCGTGCCCGGCTGTCCGCAGGCGGCGGTGTGTCAACCGGATTGGTCTGGTTGGTTCTATCCCAAGAAATCGAACGGCGCCGTTCGATTTCTTGCGATGGAGTAAAACAGGCCGTGACGCGACGCGTCACCGCCTCTGGTGCCGGACAACGGGTCGAGGGTCCAGGAAGAGCCGCATTTCTACTGGTTCTCGTGCAGCTCGTCGCGCGTGAAGCGCCGGATACCGCCGGCCGGGACGCGCAGCCCGGACGTCTTCGCCTGCTCGTGGAGGCGAATGTACGCGTCGTCGGAGTGCCCGCCGACGAGGCGTCCGACCGCCTCTTCAACGGCCCGGTTCGCGCTCGTCCGACGCTACCGTGCGCGCTGCCGGACGCGTTGCAGCAGCGAGGACCGGAGCCGGATGGTCATGTTCGTCGTGCCCTCTGCTTTACTCATGCCCGGAATGGCAGATGCGCGGCCGCCGTGCATCACACGGCGACCGTGCGAATCGGATCGGACGACCCGCGGTCAAGCGGGTTGCTTCTATCCCAAGAAATCGTCCGGCGTCGGACGATTTCTTGGGATGGAGTAAAGCGCAGCCGCGACGCAGCGCGTCATCGCTAGTGCCGGACGACGGGTCGGGTTGTCTCGCGTCGCGGCGGGGGCGCCTGCGGGCGGGGGCAGGTGTCGGTCCCGGTGAAGTCGAGCCTGACGCAGGCCTCGTCGCTGACGGGCATCGCGTGCGCGACCGAACCTCTGCTCGCCCGAAAACCGTAGGAACGTCGCGGATTTGGAAGCGAGCCGTTGACAGCAAGGCGACGGATGAGCACACTTGCACTGCTCCTTGCCGGAGTGTCGGGCGGCCCGCGAGGGCGGCTGCGAAGTTCAAGAACCCGCCGCACAGACATCGTCGAAGACCGGCCTTTCCATGCGTGGCTTTCGCTGCGTCGGCGACGACCGAGGTTCCCCATGACGCCCGAATCGGGCCGTTCCGCCGCCGCCCATCTTCCTTGGGTGGATGCAGACGAGGCCCTGCTCAACGCCGAAGGAAACAAGCACGAATCCCGCGACATCGTGACGACGCTGCTGCTGGCCGGGTGGATAGCCACCTCCGACCTGGCGCTGCGCGCGCTGGCCGTCCTGCACAAGCACGAGGAGTGGATCGGCGGCGATCTGCTCGCGCGGCTGCTCGACCTTGCGTGCGTGAAGCGCGAGTGGAACGTCGAGCGCTCCGCCTGGCAGGAACCCGCTGCCGCCGCACTGGCGCGCGCCGCGGCGCAGAACATCGACCTCGAGCGCTTCCATCGGTGGTGCGAGCCGCTGCCGTTCTCCCCCTTCTCGTTCCGCCGCCTCGCCGAGGCGCTGCCGCCCGACTACGCGGCGGACCTCGCCCTCGTGCGCCTGCGCGGCAGGAAATGGCCCGAAGGGGAGCCGTGCCGCGTTCTGGGACGAAGCGGTCGCCTGGACCTGATCGACACGTTCATGAGGGAGGGGCCGCACCAAGACCACGCCGACGCACTCGTGGTGGCGCACGCGCTGGATGCCGCGACCGCTCCCGCACCGGCGCTCGGCGAGCTGGCTGTGGCCGCGGGACTCAAACACATCGTCGTCGAAGCGCGCGGCTGGCGGCGCGACTTCGCGCTTCTCGATGGCATCGACAACTCGGACTTCGACGCGGCGCTGGTGGCCTTCGCCCGCCGGCTCGCCGTCGTCGCGCCGCAAGCGCTCGGGGCCGCCTGCCCCCGCTTTCCCGTCGTCGAGGAGGTCCAGGCGCTCGCCCCGGTCCTGCGCACCGTTCCGGGCGCCGCTCTGGAGTGGCTCGACTCGCTGCGCGAAATCGGGTGGTTCGACCTGCTCGTCGAGGCCGCGCTCCCCGGCACGGAGCCCGCTTCCGATGCTGCTCCGGGAACGCTTCCCGATGGGTACCTGCAAAATACCGCCGGTGACGAGAGCTGGTTCGGAGGCCCCGACCTCCTTCGCGATGCGCCGGAGCTGAAGCGGCTGGTCGAGGACTACCGGGCCCGTCCGGCCGCACGTGTGCTGCAAGCGCTGGAGATGCGCTCGGATCATGACAGGGGCATGACGCTCGCGAGGCGCGTCGTCGATCATGTGTTCGCTCCGGCGGATCTCGCCGGCCTGTTTGCGTCTTGCACGCTCTCCTCACGGCTCATGCGGCCCGAGCTCGTCGCACGACTGCCGGCGGACGCCTTCGTTCCCCTGGCGGCGGCGCTGCGTCCCGACCCGATAGGCGGCTCCCCGTGTCTTGAAAATTGGATCGCGAGGCTGCCCGATCCACTCGTCGCATGGCGCGCGGTTGCCCGACACGCGCCGACTCCCGAGCTGCGCGGGCGCGGTCGCGCGCGGCTTGCAGCCCGCGACGTCGATCCGGGCGAGCCCGTGGAGGAGCCGGACCCCACCTGGACGTTCGGCCACCAGTTGCACAGCGAGCCGGTCACGCCCGCGCTCTGCAACGAGGCGCGCCGCGTCCTGTCGGATGCCTTCGTTGCCGCTCCCGGCCACGTCGAGTGCTGGTCCGACTTGGCGTGGGTCGTCTCCCGCTCCGGGGATGCAGACCTGATCGACCGACTGCGCCGGGTCTGGCGCACCGTGGTCGGGAAACAGGAAAGGGGCGGCACGGAGCTGACATGCACGTTCGCGAGCGAGCTGGATGCTACGAGCGACCGCGACTTCGCGGTGCGCGCGCTGGCCGGCCTGAACATGCACGACCCAGGCTCCGCCGAATGGTTCCTCGAGAAGTGCACACCGATCTGCGTCCTTCTCGCCGCGCGTTCCCCGAAGATCGCGCCCGTGCTGCGGGCGGCCGCCGTCGCACGCGTCATCGCGCGCGGTGAGGTCGATCCTTCCCAGCTCGAACTCACGGATCCGGAAGTGCTCGCACTATTGCTGGACCCGAACCGGCTGCTCGACCAGCGGAAGGTGTACGATCTCGCCCTCGAACGAAGCTGGCACGTCGTGCTGGAGCGGCCGCTAGATCCCGGCGCCGAGGATGCGCAGAGCGTGGCGCTCCGACGAATCCGGGAGGAAACCCGGAGGGTTCGAACCCATGGGGATTGGCTCCGCGAGTTGGTGCGTCAGCGCCTGCGTCGCCTCTTCCAGAAGGTCAGCTACGCTGCGGGTCGACTGACGACTCCACCCGAGACGGTGGGCTGCTGGCTGCGAGCGGCAGCCACGGTGCGCGACTGGCCTGACGGCAGGCTCGCGACCGAGATCGCCCAGCTCGCCGCCCGCCTCGATCCGGCGGAGAAGGCAACGCTCTCGGACTCATTCGAGCGGGTCCGCACCGAGCTTTCGAAGGCGCCTCTGGAAGACGAGGCAGAACGGAGTCTCCTGTTGAAAGTGCTCACGCTGCACCCGGTCGGGAGCGCCTCATGAACGCGAAGGTCAAGTTCGTCGGCCCCATCGACCGAGTGACCGGTTCGTGCACGCTGGTGAGGATCGGCCGGCCCTCAGGCGACATCGACGTGCTGGTCGACTGCGGGATCGTGCAGGGAGAGCTGGGCGCCGCCGACTGGAATTCCGGCAAGCTCTTCCCCTTCGACCCGAAGAGGATCTCCGCCGTGTTCCTGACGCACGCGCACGTGAACCACTGTGGCCTCGTCCCGCTGCTGGTCAGGAACGGTTTCAGGGGGACTGTCTACTGCACCGTAGAGACGGAGGAACTCGCACGCGCGGTGCTGCACGACTGCGTGAACCTGGGCGCGGCCTACTCGCACGAGGACGTGGACGGCATTCGCTTCCACGAGCCGAGCGGCGACGCGGCGCACGACGGATTCGCGCCTGTGGGAGACGATCTGTTCCTCTCCTGGGTGCGCAGCGGGCACGTGTTCGGCGCGGTGAGCCTCACGCTGCACATCGGGCCGCCTCGGTCGGCGGCGCAGCGCAGCATCACGTTCTCGGGCGACATCGGCGACGTCGAGGACGGCCGCGAGCACCTGACCCTGAACCGTTTCCGCGAGAACCCGCATGCCGCCCACTTCGCGGTCGTCGAGTCCACCTACGGCAGCCGGAATCGGCCTGCGGAGGCGTCGGACTGCGATGCGCGGCTTGCCCGGCTCGAGGACGAGTTGCTGCGCGCGGCCGCGGGAGCGGTCCTCGTCATCCCGGCCTTCGCGATGGACCGGACCCAGCAACTGCTGCTCGACCTCCACGAAGCGCTGCGCCGGGACGCTGCGGGACCGCGTTCCCTGAAGAACGTGTCGGTGCTGCTGCACGCGAAACTCGCGATCAAGATGAACGCAATCTACGCCCGGGCCGCCGCGCGCAAGTTCGTTACCCGGACGGGAAAAGTTCGCCCGTGGTGGCTCGGCAAGGACCTCTTCACGCTGCTCGAGCTCGATGCACACAACGCCGAGCACGAGCGAGCCGTCGAGGCGTACGTGCGGCAGTGCCTCGGCCAGGTCCCGCTCGACGGGGACGACGCGTGCCTCGCCCGCCGGGTTCCGGGAGCGAGGCCCCGCCTCGCAAGGGCAATCGGAGGTCCGGCCGAGCTGGCGCCGGGAACCGTGCTGGTGACCGGCGGCGGCATGTGCGATGGCGGCACGGTCCAAGCGTACCTCGACAAGTACCTGCACCGGACGGACGTGACGGTCGCATTCACCGGCTATCTGTCCGGCGGAACCGTCGGCGCCCGGCTGGCGCGGATCGCCGAACTGCCGCCCGAGGAGCGCGCGCGGCTGCCCGACAAGATCCACCTCGACGTCGGCGGCAACCAGTCCGTCGAGTACCCGCTTGCCAGGGTGCGCGCGCGCTTCGTGCAACTGCACGGATACTCCGGGCACGCCGACCAAGCCGGGCTCGTTCGCTGGGTCTTCGCCGACATGGACCGCTCGAAGCCCCCGGTGGCTCCGCACCTTTTCGTGCAGCACGGGAACGCGCACGCTCGCGTCGCACTCGCCGAGGCGCTCCGAGCGGAGGCCGCGAGACGCGGAGCCCCGCTGGCGGTCGAGTTGCCGGATGCCGGCGGGTGGTTCGACCTGTCGGCCGGCTGCTGGGACGCCGACGATCGCAGCAGGCGGGATACCGAGCAGGAGATCGCGCAACTGGAGGCGCGCCTCGCCGAACTCAGAGCGATCCAGGCCGCGTAGGCTTCGAGTCGCTGCCGGAGCGGCGGCGGCGGTCCGACGCGGCGCGGCGTCGCCCCGCGGGTGCTGGAAGACGGGTCGCGTCGCCTTGCGGCGCGGCGGCGGCGCCTGCGGACGGGCGCTGGTGTCGATTCCGGTGAAGTCGAGCGTGACGCAGGTCGCACCGTCGCCTGGACGCGCGGGCTCGCGGCGCGCCGCGCACGCGCCGAACACGTGCCGCACGGTCGGTCGGGCGCGAACTCTACGAGTCGGCCGTCGCAACCGGCACGTAGCCCTCGGGGAACGGACTCTCGAACGCGAGCTCGCGCCTCATCCCCTCGCCGAAGGAGTCGAGCGTCTCGAACCGGTCGCACCGGGCGCGCCTCGACGTCGCGGCCACCACCGCATCCCAGTACTGCGCCTGATGTTCGAGGCGCATCCGCAGCCCTTCCAGCACGTCCTCGGCGAAGACCGGCACCACCTCGTGGCTCTGGGCCACAGCCCGCACCAGCACAGCCGCACCCTTGAAGTCCATCAAGGGCGCCGGGCGCCCTCTCTTCTTCGTCAGCGCCGAGTAGGTCTCGCCCAGCACCTGACTGCTCACGACCCGCGCATGACCCGCGCAGCGCGCGGTCAGGTGCCCGGCCGCCGCTGCCGAGATCAGGCTTTCAACGAGCACCGAGGTGTCCAGGAAGAGCCGCATCTCTACTCGTCCTCGTGCAGCTCGTCGCGCGTGAAGCGCCGGACGCCGCCGGACGGGACGCGCAGCCCCGACGCCTTCGCCAGCTCGTGAAGGCGGATGTACACGTCGTCGGGCTGCCCGCCGACGAGGCGCTCGACGGCCTCCTCGACGATCCGGTTCGCGCTCGTCTGGCGCTCCCGCGCGCGCTGCCGCACGCGCTGCAGCAGCGAGGACCGCAGCCGGATGGTCATGTTCGTCGTGGCCTCTGCTTTGCCCATGCCCGAAACGTAGCAGACGCACGGTCGCCGTGCAAGTCCGCACGGCGACCGTGCGAATCATGGCGGACGACCCGCGGACACGCCGGTTGCTTCTATCTCAAGAAATCGAACGGCGCCGTTCGATTTCCTGGGATGGAGTAAAACAGGTCTCGACGCAGGGCGTCATCGCCCCCGCTAGTGCCGGACGACGGGTCGCGTGGCCTCGCGGCGTGGCGGCGGCGCCTGCGGACGGGCGTAGGTGTCGGTTCCGGTGAAGTCGAGCATGACGCAGGCCTCGTCGCCGACGACCCAGGCGTCGTGCCCGGGCGCGATGGAGAAGTACTGGCCCGAGGAGATTTCGGCCTCCTCGCCGTCGTCCATGCGCACGCGCATGCGGCCCGACAGGCAGCAGCCGGTGTGCGCGGTGTTGCAGCTCGGCGTGCCGGCGATGGGCTGCACGTGGCTGGACCAGCGCCATCCGGGCTCGAAATGGCCGCAGCCGACGGCCATGCCGTTGCCGAGCCGCACGATGTCCAGGCGCCCCTTGTCGGTGAAGGCGCGTGTCTCGTCCGGGGAATCGGGGCTGCGCACCTGAATGCCGGCCATGGATCCTCCTCGCCCCCGCGGGGGCCCTGCGGATCGTCCGCCCGTTCCACGGTAGGGCGCGTGAATCCGCCCGGCCTGCCCGGATGCATGCCGGACGGGGCGGAGCGGCTGCCACCGGTGCCGGACGCGGCGCGGCTACTCCGGCTGCGGCATGGTGCGCAGGCGGTTGCCGCCGTCGATGACCAGCGTGGCGCCGGTGATGAACGCGGCTGCCTCGCTGGCGAGGAACACGACGGCGCCGGCGCAGTCGCGGGCAGTGGCCATGCGGCCGCCCAAGGGGGTTTTCTCCGCGACCCTGCGGCGCACGTCCTCCTGCGGCCACAGGCGCGAGTCGGCGCCCTCGGTGGACACCGGCCCGGGCGCGATGGCGTTCACGGTGATCCCGAACGGTCCCCACTCGACCGCCAGCGTCTCCGTGAGCGAGAGCACCCCGGCTTTCGCGGCGCCCGAGTGCGCCATGAGCGGCGAGCCGTCGTGCGCGTTGGTGGCCGCGTTGTTCACGATGCGTCCGCCGCCCTTGTCGACCATGCGTCGCGCCGCCTCGCGCGAGCAGTGGAAGGTCCCGTCCAGGACCGTGGAGACGACCGCGCGCCATCCGTTGGGCGTCATGGCGAGCGCGGGGCAGACGAAGTTGGCGCCGGCGTTGTTGACGAGGACGTCGACCGGTCCGAGCGCCGCGTCCAGCGCGTCGAAGCAGCGCGAAACCGACGCCGGATCGCGCACGTCCAGCTCCAGCGCCGCCGAACGCACGCCCAGCCCGCGCACCTCCGCGGCGACGGCCTCGCGCGGCGCCTCGCGCCTTCCGGCCACCGCGACGTCGGCGCCCGCGCCCGCCAGCGCGAGCGCGATCTCGCGACCGATGCCGCTGCCGCCCCCTGTGACGAGACAGACGCGGCCGGACAGAGCATCGCTTCGGAACGTGGGCACGGGCGCTCTCCGCACGGCGCGCGCAGGCGGCGCCGGAATCGGGACGATATTATGTGCCTCGGACGGGAGCGCCCGGCCCGGCATCGTCCGCCGCCGCCGCCAGAGGGCGCATCCTCCGGAGGATCCATGGCCGCGACTCGAACCCGCAAGCCCGGGAAGGCATCCCGCAAGTCCGCGAAATCACAGAAGAAATCGGCCCGCAAGGCGCCCCCGGCTCCGGCGAAGGCGGCCGCCCGCAAAGGCGGGGCAGTGCCGAAGGCAGCGAAGAAAACGCCGCGCGCGAAGCCCGCACGGGCCGCGAGGCCCGCGAAGCGCAAGGGCGCCGTTTCCGGTGCGCCCGCACCCGGCCGGGCCCGGGCAAAGGCGCCCTCGACGACGCCGTCCCGCCGCGCGGCGGCGAAGGCGCCGCCCGAAGCCCGCGCGAAGGCGCCGAAGCGCGCCGCGAAAGCACCGCCGCGCAAGCCGGTCCGGCGCCCGCCGCCCCGCCGGCCCGCCGCGCCGGAACCCGCTCCGTCGGCCGAAAAGGCCGTGCCGCTCCCGGCGCCCGCGCCGGAACCCGTGCCGCCCCCGGCGCCCGAGGCCGCCCCGATCACGCCCCCGGGCCTCGAAACCGGCGGCGGCCCGGCGCCCGAACCCGCCACGCCCGCCCCAACTCCGATGCCCGCCCCGGGCGACGAGGCCCCGGGCTTCGCGCTGCCCGCCGACGACGGCACCACGGTGGACCTCGCCGGCCTGCGCGGACGCAAGGTCGTCCTTTATTTCTATCCGAAGGATGACACGCCGGGCTGCACGCGCGAGGCTCAGGCCTTCACGCGTCTGCGGGCGGAGTTCGAGACACGCGGCGCGGCGGTGTTCGGCGTGAGCCGCGACTCGGGCGAGTCGCACTGCCGCTTCCGCGACAAGTACGGGCTCGCGGTGCGGCTGCTCAGCGACGCGGATCACACCGTCGCCGAGCGCTTCGGGGTCTGGCAGCTCAAGCGCGGCCCGTCGGGCACGCACATGGGCACGGTTCGCTCGACGTTCCTCGTGGACGAGGCGGGGCGCGTTTCGCGCGTCTGGTCGCCGGTGAAGGTGGACGGGCACGCAGAAGACGTGCTGGCGGCGCTGTGAGCGGCGCCGGGGATCTCCACGGGCTGCTGCGCCGGGCGGCCGCGGAGCTGGAGAGGCTGGAGGCGGTGCGCCTGTCGCGCGCGAGGGCGCGGCTGCGGCCGGCGCACGTGGCGGTGCTCGGGGCGCTGCTGGACACGAGCCCGCTCACGCCGGGCGAGCTGTGCGCACGCTGCGAGGCGGAGCCTTCCACGATGACGGGCCTGTTGCGCGCGCTGGAGGTGCAGGGGCTGCTGGAACGCCGGCGGCTGCTGCGCGACGAGCGCACGAGCGCCGTGGAGCTGACCCCGCGGGGCCGTGCGGCGGCGCGGGTGGCCATGCGCGCGCGCGCCGCGGCCCAGGGTGCGGCGCTGCGCCCGCTGCCGCGCGGCGCGGGCACGAAGCTCGCGGGGCTGCTCGCCCAGTTCTCGGCGGCGGCGCGGCTGGCGCGCGAGGAGATCGCGCCGGTCCCGCGCGCCGCCGGCGGGGACGCCTCGTGACCCCGGAGGATCTCGACCGCCGCTGCGGAACGTCCCCCGCGGAGCGCGACGAGCTTCGCGCGGGCCGCCTGCCCGATCGCTTCCGCCGCGGGGCGCGGGCGGCGGGCGTGCTCGCGGCGGCGGCCGCCGCGGCGGGAGCGGCCGCCGGAGCATTCTTTGCATGGAACATCGCGCCCCTGGCTGCGGGGCGCCTCGGAGTGGCGCCGATCGTGCTCGTCGGCGCGGGCGCGGCGGCCGGGGCGGCGCTCGCCGGGGCGTTTTTCCACGCCCGCTTCGGTCCCGTCCTGCGCGCGACCGCCCGGATGCTGCGCGAGGGCGAGGTACACGTGGAGCGGCTTTCGCTCCGCCTCGACCTCGCGGGGGATCGTCTGCGCCTCGTCGCCGGCGACGGCCGGACGTTCCAGCCGCCTGCGGGATTCGGAAGCGAGCCGTTTTCAGGCGAATTCACCTCGTTCTACGTCGATGTCCCGGCGGAGGCCATGGCGGCCGGAGTCTCGCCTCTGCGCGAGCCGCACCTCCTGGTCGCGCTGGAGCCGGCCCAGTGACCCGGGCGACGCACCCGAACGAAGTGAGAGGCGCAGCCCCGCGCCGTGCTACGATGCCCCGTTCCAGGGGAGCGTCATGGAGGCACTGCAGAAACGCGTCGAGAAGCTGACGGCGATTCTCGAGGTCGCCAAGGCGATGACCGAGGAGCGCGACCTGGACCGGCTCCTGGTGCTCATCGCGCAGGCGGCCACGCGGGTCGTCGGCTCCGAGCGTTCGTCGATCTTCGTATACGACGCCGAGCGCGGCGAGCTCTGGAGCAAGGTGGCGCAGGGGCGCGAAGGCGTCATGCGCTTCCCCGCGAACACGGGCATCGCGGGCGCGGTGGCGACCACCGGCACGGTGTCGAACATCGCCGACGCCTACGACGACCCGCGCTTCAACCGCCGCTTCGACGAGGAATCGGGCTTCCGCACGCGCACGGTGCTCACGGTGCCCATGCACGACTCGCGCGGGGGCGTCGTGGGCGTGCTGCAGACGCTCAACAAGAAGGACGGCGGCGCCTTCGACTCGGACGACGTGGAGCTGGCTCTGGCGCTGGCGGGCGTGGCCGCGGCGGCGCTCGTCAACGCGCTGCTCAACGAGGAGATCGACCGTCTCTTCGACGGCTTCGTGCAGGCATCCATCAAGGCCATCGAGTCGCGCGACCCGTCCACCGCCGGCCACTCGGGCCGCGTCGCGCGCCTCACCTGCGGCCTCGCCGCGACCCTGCAGGACGTGCGCACGGGGCGCTGGGCCGGCACGACCTTCACGCACGACCAGATGCGCGAGCTGCGCTACGCGTCTCTTCTGCACGACTTCGGCAAGGTCGGCGTGCGCGAGCACGTGCTCGTCAAGGCCGAAAAACTCTATCCTGCGGATATGCAGGCGGTGCGGCTGCGTTTCGAGGCCATCCGCCGCTCGCTGCAGGCCGAAAGCGCGCGCAGGGTCGCGGAGCTCGCGCTGCGGCCGGGCACGGCGGAGGAGCGCGCGCGCGAGGAGGCGGGGCTGGCCGAGCAGCTCGACGACGTGGACCGCGTGCTCGATTTCGTGCTGGCCGCCAACCGCCCGTCGGTGCTGGAAGAGGGTTCGTTCGAGCGGCTGCTGGAGGTGGCGCGGCGCACTTGGACCGACAGCCGCGGCGAGCGGCGCCCGTGGCTGGCCGAGCGCGAGGTGGAGCTGCTGTCGGTGCGCAAGGGCACGTTCGCGACCGCCGAGCGGCGCGAGATCGAGAGCCACGTCGACCACACCTGGCGCTTCCTGTCGCTCATCCCTTGGACGCGCACGCTGCGCAGCGTGCCGGAGATCGCGCGCGGCCACCACGAGAAGCCCAGCGGGCGCGGCTATCCGCGGGGGCTCGCCGCGGACGCCATTCCGCTGCAGACGCGCATGATGTCCATCGCCGACGTTTACGACGCGCTCACGGCGTCGGACCGGCCCTACAAGCGCGCGGTGGCGCACGAGCGCGCGCTCGACATCCTCGCGATGGAGGCGAAGGAAGGCGGGCTGGACGGGGATCTGCTGCGCGTCTTCGTGGAGGCGGACATCGGGCGAAGCGCACCGCCGCTGTAGGAGCCGGCTTTCGACTTGGGTGCAGCTCTTGCCGCGCCAGGCCCTTTCGTGCAGACCGGCCGGCCGCCCTCACCCCCGGCCCCTCTCCACACGGGC
>Ga0172368_10001628_pt1 | contig 30200 bp, 21 predicted proteins | sample Lak11m_FD_114540 | JGI IMG/M metagenome (GOLD analysis project Ga0172368, IMG submission 114540) | Freshwater microbial communities from Kabuno Bay, South-Kivu, Congo - kab_022012_11m | ecosystem: Environmental > Aquatic > Freshwater > Lake | place: Democratic Republic of the Congo: South-Kivu...
GATCGAATCGGGCCGACTCTCATCCATTGAGTCAAGCAGGGAATCCCTGAGAAGGCTCATATCGTAACTGATCAGTTTTGCCTTTCTCATGTAGTTCCAATGGATCTCCCTGAATTGGTTCTGCTGATCAGAATCAAGCTTCAGTTCTCGTGCAAAGAACATGGTTCGCTGGGTGTCGGGGATCCCTTCTTGAATTTCCGAAAAGGTTGCTTTGGTTCCAGGTGAATCCGATGGTTTGTCCCTTAAAACAACCGTCAATACCGTTGCTATATTAGTTATGACCAGGAAAAGGATCAGCCCGATGAGTATTTTTTGTTTGTCCATCTGTAATCCCTCCTATCACTATAATCCCAATATAAACGATTCCAAAGGCTCTTGCTGGAGGTCATCAACGAGAATCCTGAGTTCATTCCTGAACATTCGATCCTGTTGAGTATCGGGAAGGATCAGTTTCCCCAATCCAATCCCACTTATGATCCCGGCCAGGATGAAAACACTGAAGACCAGGGCAGGAATGAACCGTGGACGCGTTGCCTGATTCTCATTCCGGATCACCGGTTGCTCTAAAAGCCCTTCAATCCGGGTAGCCAGGAACGGATCGGGATGGATAACCTTTTCCTTTTGAATCACGGAGTAAATGGAATTCTGAAAGTCAGCAAATAACCGGCATTCCTCGCAACTTTCGAGGTGTTCCCTGATGAGGTTTGCTTCTTCCCCGGTCAATTGTCCCCGGGTGAAAGCGATCAGGTAGGTCCGGCATTTTTTGCACTTCATGATTATCGGATTTATTAGTTTAGAAACATTTCAGGAGTAAAACTTGCGGTCTTAACAGGTTTTCTTATAACATTCATATAATTGCTTTTGTAGATTTCGCCTCGCACGAAAGATCAGGGACTCCACGGCAGAAACCGTCACCTTCATCACCTTGGCAATCTCCTTATAAGGCAAATCTTCATATTCCGAAAGAGTGATCGCGATCCGCTGATTACCTGGCAATGATTCAAGAGCCTGATGAAGAATCCGGGCTCGATCCTGCTGCTCCAGCAAATCGACAGGACTTTTTTGAGTGGGATCGGTCAACTGTTCTCCAAGGTCGATGCTTTCATCTTGTTTAACAGAGCTCCCGATGGTCAGGTATGTTCTTTTTTTGGCTCTCCTGATAAAATTCAGGCTGCGGTTCACCGTGATCCGGTAAATCCATGTCGAAAGGCTGGATTGCCCTTTGAACCGGTGCAAATTGGATAGAAAGTCAACAAAAACATCCTGGGTGATATCTCTGGCATCTTCTGTGTTTCGAACGAAACCCCGCGCGGTACGCAATACCAACTGCTGGTATTGATCCACAAAATTTTGAACCACCTTGGGATCACCTGCACGCAGTCTATTAATCAGGGTTTTTTCATCCATTCTGTCACCGAAGTTACCGGATTTGGATGTTTAGACACCTGAAGATAAAAAAACTTGCTTCATAGGCTTCTAGAGTTGTCAACTCTATAAAGTTGTCATCTGGTTCTCCATTTTACCCTCCGGGAGTCGTCTATATCTATACAAACCTTTAAATCAGGTCCGTTATGTCTTCTATTAACCCTCTTCAATACGGTAAAGTATACCACATCTATAACCGTGGCGTGAATCGTATGAACATTTTTCACACTCGTAAAAATCGCGATTTCTTCATGAAGCTGTATTTCCAACGTATTGGTCCTATGGTAGATACATATGCCTGGTGTTTAATGGATAACCATTTTCACCTGATGGTCAGGATCAAAACCTTGAAGGAAATATTCAGCGAGTTGTCAACTTCTATTGCACCTGACAAGTTGCAGAGTTTTAATCCATCAAGACAATTTGCTAATTTTTTCATTGCTTATGCTAGATCTTACAATCATCAGGAGAATCGAAAAGGAGCCTTGTTTGAGAGACCATTTAACAGGAAAGAGGTCAATAGCCTGGATTATTTCAGGCAGCTGGTTGTATACATACATCGAAATCCCATTAAAGGAGGAAAGGTTACACATCTTAAAGAGTATGAATGGTCCTCTTATGGGAGTTTTTTTTCGGTAAATCCCTCGGGATTATCTAAAGACCTAGTACTTAGTTGGTTCGATTCAACTATCAATTTTAAGAACTGTCACCGTAAGGAACAGGATATCAGCGAGATAGAAAATATCTTATTTGATGACGAGGAGGATTTGTCAACTTTATAGAGTTGTCAACTCTATCTATTGTATTCCGGCTATCTCCTTAACGGCCGTTATTGCGGTATCGATGTCGGTTTCCGTATTGAATGGTCCTATGCTGAACCGTACGGTTCCATGGATCTTGTCGGTCCCCAGACCTTCATGCACTTTGGGGGCGCACTGTAAGCCGGTCCGGCAGGCAATGCCGTAATCCACGTCCAGGATCGTTCCCACATCGCCGGAATCGAATCCTGCAACGTTGAAACTCAGTACCGGATTTTGATTGCGGGCATCTTCCGCACAGTAAGTAATGACGTTGTCAACCGACTGGAGACCTTTACGCAGTTTATCCCAAAGGAGTATTTCCCGCTGATGCAGGTTGTCGATCCCCTGCCCGAGGACCCATTTTACTCCGGCATTCAATCCGGCAATCCCCACCACATTCAGGGTTCCGCATTCGAGCCGGTAGGGGAACTCTTCCAGATGTGTTTTCTGTGCTGAACGTACCCCTGTACCTCCGAAACGGGTACCGCGGACAGGCACTCCGTCCATGACATAACTGCCTCCGATCCCGGTGGGCCCCATCAGGCATTTATGCCCGGTGAATACAAAGACATCGATATTCATGGTTTTCATGTCGATGGGGATGGAACCGGCACTCTGGCTCCCATCGACCACAAAGATCAAGCCGGTCTCCTTGCAGATTCTGCCGATCTCGGCAACAGGCTGAACCGTTCCGATGACATTGGAACTGTGGTTTACCACCACCATCCGGGTGTTTTTTCGGATTGCCTTTTTGATATCATCCGGATCGACATAACCATGCCGGTCAAATCCTGCATGGGTAACGGAAATGATCCCATCCATCTGCAAATGGTACAGGGGGCGCAGGACGGAATTATGCTCCAGCATCGTTGTGATCACATGATCATCTTTCTGAACCAGCCCCTGGATTATCATGTTCAGTGAATCACTCGCGTTATAACTGAATGTGAGCCTGTTGGGATCATCGCCGTTAAACAGGCCGGTCAGCAATTTCCGGGTGTTAAGGACAACCTCTTCGGTTTCCAGGGCGGCATCAAAACCCGATCGTCCCGGATTCACCCCATGTTCCCTGTAAAAACTGCACATGAAGTCATAGACCACATCGGGTTTGGGGAAAGTCGTTGCAGAGTTATCTAAGTATATCATAAGGCATCAGCTACAATTTCAGCCATGGTTTTTATCTGGATATTCAGTTTATTGGCTACGCAGATCTGTGTCAACTGATCCACGCAGTTATGACAGGGAGCGACCACGATTTCGGCACCGGTTGCCCGGATCTGATCCGCTTTAAGTTTCCCGGTTTTCATCCTCCGGTCGTTGTATTCGCTCATGGCCAGTTGTCCACCTCCTCCTCCGCAGCACAGATTGTCCACTCCGTGCGGATTCATTTCAATGAAATCCGAACAGGCTGCATGAAGAATATCACGTTGCTGCTGAATGATTCCGCCATTCCTGACCAGGTTGCAGGGGTCATGCAAAGTTACTTTTTTCGTGTTTTTTGATGGATCCGGCTTGATCCGGCCGTTTTTCAGATACCCGTCGATCAGTTCCACCGAGGTGAGTACCTCGAAATCAAAAGGATGTCCCAGGTAATTGGGCGCCTCCCAGCGAAAAGCCCTGGAACCGTGACCGCATTCGGCCAATACGCAGCGCTTGGTCCCCAGGAATTTCATCTCTTCTTCGAGGCGGGCCGCAATCCGGCTGGCTTCATCCTGGTTCCCGGAGTAGTAAGCATAATTGGTGACGTCATACATCCTGGACGACAGGGTCCAGCTTGCCCCGGCCCGATGGAATATCTTAGCCATGGCCGAGACTGAAAGCGGGAAGAATTTAGGTTCCCTTGGATTCAGTGTGTAAAGAATATCTTTTCCGGGTGCATTCAGCGGTATCTGAACGGTATCGTCACCCAACTCATCCTTAAGGTCATCCTCCAGCCATTTCAGGGTGTCCACCAGCTCATCCGTGGGGATACCCATATTGTTGCCGGTTTGAAGAGCCGTGTCAACCGTGGATTGCAAAGAGGCCGGAACCATGCCCATGTTCGAGAGCATTGTCCGGCCGGTACGGACGAGGAAGGCAACATCCACGCCGATGGAACAGTGAACGGTACATCGGCCACACATTGTACAGGCCCCGAAAAGGAGATCAGTCATCTCTTTGGCAGTTTCCTCGTTCAACTCCCTGGCATTCACCAATCCTGGCAGGATCCTTCCCGTGAAAGTATGGTAGCGCCGGTAGATCGATGCCACCATGTCCACTTTTCGTGCCGGAATCAACTTTTTATCCCCTGTTGCCAGATAGAATATACAACTCTCGGCACACAAGCCGCAATGGACACAACTGTTCAAATGCGTGATCAGCTTGTTGTCATTCAGGTTTTCAAAAACCTCTAATCCTCTATTTCTTTTCTCTTGGTTCAATCTTTTTCCTTTTTCCTTTTTCCTTCCTCCTTCCTCCTTCCTCCTTATCTCCACACTCCTCTTCTCCCGAAAAACAGTCCCAATTGGTACCGGGCCGCAAAAAAGTAAACCAGGTGTTTCAGCTTACCCATCGGCATATACAGAAACAATAGGGCGGCGCACAGATAGTATGGACATCCGGCAGGATGCCCGATCAACAGGCATGTAACCGTCATAGCCTGGAACAGTGTGACCAGGATATTGGAGAAGTAGTCATCGGGATTCGAAAGAGTCCTGAGCTTTCCAACGGTTACGCGCTTTATCAGGATAAATAATCCTGATATACATGAAAGACAAAGGTATCCGGCCAGAATCCAGAGGAGCAGGCCTGAAATATCAGGAACAAAAAAGAAAAGGATGAGCAGCGCGACAGATAGGAAGGTTCCGGCGTGATAGACCAAGCCGGCCGTATAGGTTGGCAGGTGGAGATAGGCTGATTCTTTATGGGCAGGATTTATGCCCTGGGTAAAGGAATAGCGGATCCCGGCTGCTTCCGTTCCTGATGGTTTGGCCAGGTCATGCGGTTTGCCTAAACGGACCAGCCGGAGGAAATGATTTCCCAACATCCCGAGGCAAATGACCATTGATGATAGTGCAATCCACTGGCACCAGCTCATGATCCGTCAGATTAGGTTAAACACAACCGTCGGGTTTGGGCAGGCCGGCTATCTTGCACGCTCCCCGTGCCGGACCCAGAGGGAACAGCTCATATATCTCACGCAACTTGAGGCCGGTTTCCTGACACAGGACCCGGACCATCGGGGCCATGCCTTTGTCGAGCCAGTTTTTCCGGATAAGGCGAACTACTGCCCAATGCTTCTCATTCATTCCGGCAATGCCGTCATTCCGTGCAAAAAGCAATGCGGTTTCTTCGGTCCATTGGGTGGGGTCGACCAGGAATCCATCCCCGTCGACCTCAAAGATTTTTCCTTCAATCTCAATTACAGGCATATGATCAATGGTTTAACCGGCAAGATGCCGGCCACGAAAGATAGAAAAAAGAAGCGAACCAAAGGATGACGGTCAGTCGGGCATGAACCAGCTTTTTACGAGGTCATTCTTTTCCTCCTTTTCACTGGTATGCCTGAATTCATTCGTCCGGTTGTTATAGACATAGTCTTTTTGCCACTCCGGATAATGAACCTGAATCTCTTTCAGTGCCTCAATGGTTGCCATCAGCTCTTTTGTGGTCATGGTCGGATGCAGGGAGAGCCTGATCCAGCCCGGTTTCAGCGATAGATCGCCCTGGCTGATCAGCTCAGTGATTCGGTGCGAATCGTCATACGTTACATTTAGAAGATAGTGGCCGTAAGTTCCGGCACAGGCACAGCCTCCCCTCACCTGTATCCCGAACCGGTCGGACAGTAGTTTTACAACCAGGTTAAAATGAATGCCTTCAATGTAGAAAGAGATGATACCCAGGCGCCGGGTTTGATCATTTGCCAGAATCCTGAGGCACGGGATTGCCCGGAGCTCCTTGAATGCAATTTCCAGCAGCTCGTTCTCGCGGTCCCGGATATTCCCGACGCCCATCTTGTTTTTCAGCTCACAAGCCAGGGCTGCCCGCATGGCCTGAAGAAATCCGGGAGTACCTCCGTCTTCGCGGAGTTCAATGTCGTCAATATACTTATACTCGCCCCAGGGATTCGTCCAGTCGACGGTACCCCCGCCCGGGTTATCAGGCGTCTGGCTGTTGTAGAGGGAGGCATCAAAAACGAGGACGCCTGAGGAACCAGGCCCCCCGAGGAACTTATGGGGTGAGAAATAGATCCCGTCGAGCTTTTCCATGGGATCGGCCGGATGCATGTTGATTGTGACATATGGAGCCGAGGCGGCATAATCAATGAAGCAGATTCCGCCGTATTCATGCATGATCCTTGCCATCCCATGATAGGGGGTTTCAATTCCGGTAACGTTGGAACAGGCTGTAAAAGCCCCGATCTTCAGTTCCCGGTCCTTGTATTCTTCCAGTTTGGATCTGAGGTTTTCCGTTGAGACGAGAAGATTTTCATCAGGTTCCAGGACAACCACATCGACATGGGATTCATACCACGACATGTGGTTTGAATGATGTTCCATGTGCGTGATGAAGACGACAGGCTTTTCGGCCTTGTCATGGCAGGGTTGCCCGGTCAGGCGCCCACAGGTCCTCAGGCCGAGTATCCGCTGCAGTTTATTCACGACGGTCGTCATACCCGATCCGGCCGTTATGATCACGTCATCCGGACCGGCATTCACTTCTTTTTTGATCAGCTGGAGGGCATGATGGTAAGCCTTGGTCATGAGTGTACCCGACTCACTGGCTTCGGTATGCGTATTGGCCACCCAGGGACCGACAATATCCCGCATCCGGTTCTCGATCGGCCTGTACAACCTGCCGCTGGCGATCCAGTCGGCATAGATCATACGCTTGCGGCCGTAGGGCGTCGGGTAGACCAGGTTGTAACCTATTGTTCTCCGCCGAAAACGGTCGAAATAGCGCTCAAGACTGCTTCTGCCCATAACCCCTGATTAAAGTGCCAAAAATACGAAAAAGGAAGAAGGGGTTATGACTAACCCCGGGTTTTAACCCGGGGGCTTTAACAGGAACCTATGACTAACCCCAGACTTCAGTCTGGGGTTTGGTATGTTGTGCAGGTGAGTGTGCCCCTGTGCTCTATTCCTTCACCGCTGTCAACCTGCTGATGCCTCCCCTGGTTTCGATAAGCACCAGGTACAGTCCCGGTCGAACAGGGGATCCTGTGGGATGGTTGCCCTGCCAGTTGACCAGGTGCCGGCCGGCCGGCAGTTCACCCTGATACAGTGAGTTCACTTTCCTGCCCAGCAGGTCAGTGACAGTTACCCTTACCGGTGAGGCTTCCGTCAGGTCAAATTCAACGGTTGCTGCCTGGGAGAAAGGATTGGGGAAGATCCGGGCGCCGATGCAGACCTTCCGTCCGGTCTCGAGCGAGATTTCACCAATGCCGGAGGTCACCGGCTGAAGGGCGATATTCATTTCCACCAGAGTTCTGCCTGCAGGTACGGTGATTGCATGCGTCTGGGTGATATAATTGGTTTTGCTGATCTCGATGGTATAACTGCCTGGCTGCAGCAGCCTCCAGAACCTTCCGAAGTCAGGCTCACTCATCCTCGGCTGAACGCGGTCCTCGGGAAGCTCCAGGGTCCTGATCCGGGCAACCAACGGCAATCCGGTCTCACCGTCCAGTATATGTCCGGTGATGCCCGGACCTTTAATCCGATCAAACAGGTACAGGGCTCCGGCCAGGTTGTCCTGAGCTACTTTCATCCCCACGGAAAACGGCGGTACGAACTGGTCGGCAGTTTCGACCGTATATTCGATGGTCCCCAGCTTGCCGTACATCCAGCATTTGCTGTAGCCTGTCGTACATTCCGAAGGATCGACGCTGTAATGCCCCGTGCCGTTATTTTTGGGGATCCGGCCGGCAATCGAATCCCCGATCTCAACGATCAGGTCATGGTCCGGGGAGCGCGGTTCTTCCGACCAGGTATAAAGGACCTGCTCACCATAGGAATGATAGGTGATCGAGAGCACCGGTTTTTGGACGGTTGCCCAGTCCCGCTTGGCATCCGTCTCTTTTTCCGAGAACGGCGAAGGCCCGCGGTATACCCAGTCGCCCGGGTTGCTGCTACCGCCCGATAACCACCCCCAGGCATAATTACGGTTCAGATCAACGCCGTCATAACCGGGATCCACGATCCCGTTCTGATTGTTGTCACGCAGGTTTTTTCTCCACCACGGACTGCTCAGGTTATTATCAACCAGGTATTTGTAACCTTCCGGGTTGATCATCGGGATCACCCAAACTTCATTATCGTTCACCCAGGCGGTTACCTCCGGATCCAATCCGTAATTCCGGAGAAGGCGTTCCAGAACGTAGAGCGTGCAGTACATCCCCACAGGCTCCCGTGCATGATGCAGGCCATCGAACAGGATCGAAGGCTCATCCTCTTCCAGCTCCGGATTATCCGATATCTTCAGTGCCGGGATCAGGAGGTTCCACACCTGGCTGTATCCCAGCGTATCAAGCCGGACAATCCGGTCATAAGTCATGGCGTAATAGTTCAACAGCTCCACGACCTCCTCATACGATCTGTACTGGGTGACATTTACCCCGGGAGGATCGAAGGGCAGGATGTCCGTAACAAATCCTCTTTTCCCGATCTCCAGCAACTCTTCACCGGTGACCACCGCATCGACCGTCTGCCCCACAAGCTCCGATGCCAGGTCGAGATTCATGTCAGCCAACCGGCTGAAATTTTCTTTCTGATCCAGCCGGATCTTAACAAGGAAACGCTCCTGGGAATAGGACGAAAGAGCCAGAAGCAGCATCGCGACAGATAAAAGCAGGTATTTCATAGGTAATCCCTCCTCCCGGTCTGAAGGCCGGGATATTTCCACATTCCACATTTCCACTTCTCCACTTCTCCACTCCTCACTCCTCACTTAAATAAACCATCCACCCCTTCTTCGCCTCAACAGGTATCCCTTCACCCGGGCGGAACTCCCTGGCAGGCTGGAAATTCTCCACGGCGGGGGCATACATCCGGCATTTATCCGGATTCAGCCCCAGGGCTTTCCAGTTGATTATCAGGTTTATAGTTTGATTCTTATCGCTGAAGTTGCCGATCGAGATCAGGCATATCCCCTGCCGGGAATAAACGGTGGCCTTCACATCGGGGTTATCGGTTTTAACCGGACACTCCTCATTCCAGAAACCGGTCATGCGTGACTCATCGATTTTAAACTCGTCCCAGATCTTCCAAACCGGACGGGGATCACAGAGAACGCCTTCGGTGGTCCAGGGATGGCGTACGGTCATTCCGAAAACCATACCGAGCCAGCGGTTGCCTCCGCCCTGGAGCATGTCGCCCATCAGTCCGAACGGGATGCCCGATGTTTCCACCAGCCAGTTCTCCGGCGACATCTTATCGTACTCGAAGCTTTCGCCGAACCAGAGTTTGTCGACATAGGGGAAAAATTCGGCGTATTGGATGGCCGGTCCTTTCGAGAAGCCGGTGTTTGAGTGCAGATCGATGATGCAATCCGGTTTGAGCCTCGACATCACGGTGCGCATCCTCTTGATGATGGTCCGGTCGAAGGAAACATCATCGAGGTAAAGGCCGTCGATCCCTACATTTTTAACCAACCAGGCCAGCCCTTCGATGTAATAGTTCAGCCACCTTGAATCGCCGGGTGCGCTGAGAATAGATGCATCCACTCCGCCGTCGGCAAAATGCTGGTACCACTGCGGGGTATAGCCGTCGATAAAATGCTCCCGCAGCCAGGGATAGCCTCCGCCCGAACCGTTCCCGAGGATCTCGTAGCCCAGGCTTCTCAGAGCCCAGATCTCGGTGACATGGTTGGTTAGCTCCCTTACCGTATAGTAGATTTTAACCTTCTTATCGAACTGATGGATGGAATCGACAAATGACTTCATCTCATTCACGGCGATGAATGGATAATTAATATAGGGATTGTACTTATTGGCATGATGAACATTGATGATCCTGACGCCCGCGTCGAAATCGGCCTTCCCCGGAGTGGGCTGTGCACCGCTGTGGTAAAAGCGGTTCACGAACTGGCTTTTCGTATCGACCTTTTTAACCGGGGTCATCAGCATCGACCATTCAAAGATGTAGCGATCGCCGGCCCTGAGTGTTCTGGGACCCGAAAAGACACGCGCGATGGTATTCCCGTTCCCGGGCAGGATCCTGAATCCCCCGTTGCCCTCATTGTCCCAGGATGGCGGGGGAGCCGGCCTGTACAGGTTCAGCAGGGGCCCGTGGTAGGTCGATCCGCGGAGCTCGCACCAGATCCCCCCTGTTGCGTCGCCGATCCAGAAACTATCTGAAGGGCCGCCCCATTTCGACGAGTGAAACATCGGGACGGAACACCCGGGAAGCCCCATTCCCATCATATATTTTGTCCGTCCCGGGATCAACGGAATATCCAGCCGGATATCATCCACCGTCATGGAGGCGGGGCTATCCGAAGAGTTCAGGTAATCCAGCGTTGCCGTACAATGCATGTACCCATCGTATTCCAGTTTAACCTGCCAGGTGACCTTCAGGTTTCCCGCTGTCCCCGTTGCCTCATGGGTATAAGCCCCCGGCTTGAGTTCCCGGTACGTGATCTCAACCGGGATTGTAACCGGATCATTTTTAACGATCACTGAAAAACTTACCGGGCCACCCAGGACCGGATTTCCGGAATTGACGATCTTGTCCGGTAATCCGCAGGGAGCCACGGAAATATGGTGATTGGCCACTTCGAAAGCGTTAACCTTTACCGCCCGGATAGGTGGGTATGGGGGGATCGGATCGCCGTCGGATCCGGCCGTCGAATTAAGCCAGCGGAGTCTCGAATGGCGCCAGGTTTCACTATCGCCCCGGTCTGCCAGGATTTCTGATCCGATCTCAAGGTTTATTCTGATTTTTTCAGGGGGCATGTTTTTCCCCTGTATCGTGATAATGCCTATATAGCTACCAGGGACAATGGCCTCCGATATGTCGGCCCCGATCCAGAGCGCCTGCACCCGGTCCTGCAGAATATCCAGTTTCCTGACGAAAGCTTTTCCGTAAGGATCGGTTCCCTCCGTGTTGAAGCAGGTCATCGGTACGGACGGGCCTTCAGGGTGGTCCGGCGATGAGAGGGAAGCAAGGTGTACTTCCAGTTCCCGGATATCCTGCCGGGCGGCATAAACGCCGATCTGAAAAGCATAATATTCATTCCGGAGGGCTTTGCCCCGGAATTGCCCGGATGGCCCCGATTCTATCCATTTCAGGGGAATCCGGTCCTTCATCCGGATCGGAAACTCGCGCTTTTCGGGGAAGCAAAGTACGGGACCCCGGTACTTCGACCGGAAAGCATCAAGCTCAGCCTGGGTCGGGATAATCTCCATCGGGAAAAAAGAGTCGAAAGCAGTCCTGCTTTCAATGGACAGAATTTTGGTTTTCGCGATCATGCCCTGAGTCAAAACCTTTCCTGCCCCGGGCCAGATGGCATCCGGTGTCGGCTCGGGTTTCAGGTAGGAGCGGCCGTAAAAGCCCCATCCCTCCTGAACCTCGATTGGCAAATAGTAGAAATAATAGGTTCCCGGCCGGGTTACTGGTCCGAACAAGATTTTGCATTCTTCCTGATTGACAGATAGCCGTTTGACATTTTTAACAGTATCACCGGTCTCTTCGGAGACGATCAGGAACCTCTTCTGATCCGGACTCGGATCATGCCTGCGCCAGGGCAGGTTTAACTCTGCAACCTCGGCCGTTTGCGCAACGATGATGACCGCCCGCTGGCTCCCGAAGGATTCCGGCCAGGGCGAAGTGGCAACGGTCCATTGGGCTTTAACGGGAGACAGGCAAAATAACAGGAAAAGAAAAAGAAAGCACTTCATGTCTCGGGTCCGGATATAGGGATTAGCAATTAAAAGTAGCTCATGATAACGGAATTTGCTAATTTACCCATGTGCTAAACTTGAAGGCCGGAATCTTCAATCGTCAATCTTGATTTGAATGTCCCAGTCCATCCGTCAGATCGGTGAGGAATACAACGAACAGATGCTCGGGATCCTGTTATCTTCTCCGATGGAATCGGACGGCCTGTCGCTGTGCCTCGACCGTTCGCCCGATATTTTCGCTGTACCGAAGCTGTTTTTCGATTCCTACAAGTGCTACGGGTTCTTCATGGATGAAGAACTGGTCGGTTATGTGATGATTTGCCGGAAAAAGCTTTATGTCAATGGAATACCGAGAGAAGTGGGCTATCTGGCCAATCTCTACGTGAAGCCCGATGCCCGCAAGAGGGGCTGGCTCTACAAGGTGTCCGAACCACTTTTCCGGGAAGCTCTGGAGGAATTGAAGATGGGTTATGCCACCACCATGAAAGGCAACGTAAATACGGAACCCATGATAGGGCGAAGGATATCCAAGTACCGGTTCGTTCCCTTCTCAAAGACCATCGGAATTAATTATGTCCATAATATCCTGATCACGTTCAACAAGCGTGACCGATCCGGGTATTCCGTCCGCCGGGCTGCGGAGTCAGATATCCCCGAAATTGCCAGGTTGCTGGACGGGGAATACCGGGGCCGGTTATTCGGCCCGATCATGACTGAGGACAACCTGAGGGCAACCATCGGAAAACGGCCCGGATTTTCGGTGAGTGATTATTTCATCGCTGAAAAGGAAGGGAAGATGGCAGGGGTTTGTTCCGCATGGAACGTTTCTTCGATCCGTAACCTGCGGGTCATGGCGTACCGTAAAAAGTACCGTTGGGTAAAATTTGGTTACGGACTCGTGGCCCCGTTTTTCGGATTCCCGCGGCTGCCTGATCCCGGCCAGCCCTTTCGAGAGATCGTGATAAATGATTTTGCGGTTGAGAACCGGGATCCCGTAATTTTAAAGGCGTTGTTGACGCAGGTTTACCGGGAGTACCGGAAGCTCGGGTACAACATGGTACAGATAGGAAGCGACGAAAGGGACCCGATACTGGAAGCAGCCAGGGGATTCTTTTCACAACCCCTTCGTTCGTGGATCATTTTTGGGGCCGATGAGCCGGATAAGATCGAAAAGGAAGGGATCGATTGCTCAAATCCCTACCTCGACATAGCTCTTACCTGAAATAGACCCTGAATTCTTCCTCGCTGATTTTCTCGATCCAGTGCCCGAATCCCAGTCCGGTAGCCTTATTGGTCAGGGGTGTGGGATGAATAAGACAGTATTTTTTTCCTTTTTCCTTTTGCCTTATTTAATGATCTCCGGCTTGAACGTGAACATCACCCATGCCCAGTTCTGGGTTCCGTCGGCATGCCCGCCTTTCAGCAGTTCCAGGGTCTCGGTTGCGAGCAGGTGGGAATATCCCAGATTCAGTTCAACCGATTCGTTTAGTTTATAGCCGGCATAAAAGTCGAACTCGTATCCAAGGTCTTTCTGGGTAGTCAACTCCAGGTCAGATTGCGCCCAGAATTTGTGGATATCGAGCCCCAGGTCAACACCCTTCACTTTGTACCCGATCCTGGCATACAGGTCGCGCAACCCTACGGAGCCCAGGTGGTTCCCTGCATAGAAATAGTCCATGTGCCCGTTGAATTTGTGCCCCGTGGCATATAAAGGATTGAATGAATGGGCTGTGTTGACCGCAGCAGCCTGGTCTGTCCCTGACAATTCCTCGAAACCTGCCCCAAGGAGCAGGTCCCCGGCCGGTCTCCAGGAAGTTTCGAAGAGGTACTCATAGGCTGACAGATCCTTGCCGTTAACCAGCTTGCCTGCTTGATAATAGGCATTCCCTGTAAGGAGTAACTTTCCAAGCTTGTATTCGAACCAGGGCCCGACGGTTTGGGTAAAAACGGTTTTCTGGGAAATGATATCGCTGTTTTCATCTGTCGTGTTGACGGGCCTGCCATCGTTGATCCCCAGGAGGCTGACTTTCAGGTCATCGAAATTCTTGTTGATCCAGAGAAACTGCATGAACTTGTAGGCGTTCGGACCCGAATAAATATTGTTTTTGCGGTCGCCGCTTTCATTATAGGCGACTCCCAGGTGTACATCCACGTAACCCTTGTATTTGAGGAGAGCCAGGTCGTGACTTCTTGCCTGCTGGTTCCAGGCGCTGTTACCCAGGATCCGGCTGTTGTCATATACGAGCTCCTGGCGGCCCAGCCTCAGGCTCAGGGAAGGGCTGAAATTCACTTCTCCCCAGGCTTCGTGAATGGAAACGGCAAAATCTTCATTGAGGTTTTGCTGAGCCTGGCTGCCCCAGATGCGGACGTCCTGCAATACCAGTTTGGTCTGTATTCCTGAAGCTTTGAATTCAAAGTTCAACCGGGTTCGCTGGCTGGTGAACAGCGACGGCTTCTGATCCATGTCAGCCAGGGTGGCATATCCATGGCTGTATTCGGTCCTGGGCCTGAATTCGGCCGATAACCTGAACTGGGCAAATGTGCTTCCTCCGAGAAGAAGCAGTGCTGAAAAGATGATTGTCTTTTTCATATCCATATGATTATTTTCATTGCGGCAACACGTCTCTAACAAATTCCCCCTTCTCAATGTTTAAGGTTTTCATGTCAAGCCTGGCAAGAATTTGGCCACGTTGTTCAAAGGGCCCTGGATGTGATGATCGGTGAACTTCTGGCTTCCTTCCGTTGTCCTTCTTATTTTCCTAGTGTCCCTGTTCAGCCGCGTGCTTCTAACCAATCAGGACATTGGCGTGGGAGAACGTATAACTGACACTGGGGGCCTTGCGGATGAGTGCCAGAATGATGGTAATGGATCCGATACGGCCGATGTACATGGAGAGAATCAGAATGGCTTTTGCCGCATCGGAGAGGTACGGAGTGATCCCCATGCTGAGCCCCACGGTCGAGAGAGCCGATATTTCTTCAAAGATCAGGCGGGATAAAGGGATACCGGGCTCAACTATTGAGAGCAACAGGGTCCCGATGATGAAGAATCCTGAATAAATGACGGCAACGGCAACCGCCCGCTGAATGAGCGTGGATTTCAGGGTGTGCTGCAGTATCTCCATGTTGCGGTTTCCCCGCAAACCCAGGAACGTGGATCGGACAATGACCGCAAAGGTGGTCGTCTTGATGCCGCCGCCGGTTGACACGGGACTGGCCCCGATGAACATCAGAAAACAGAAAACAAGGATCAGGACTTCGCTGAACTGACTGATATCCACGGAATTGAATCCGGCTGTGCGGGCAATGACGGAATGAAACACGCCCTGCATGATCCGGCCTCCGACGGAAACATCCGCGGGATGAACCGGGTAGAAGAAATAGAACATCACGGCGCCGCCGGCTATTAGGAACAGCGAGGTCCTGATAGCGATCCGTGACGATGGCTGCAGCAGCCGGAAGAAATTCCACCGGCTGCTCCTGGTTTTGATAACCCGGACAAAATCCTGCAGCACGGGAAAGCCGATGCCCCCCAGGAATACCAGCATCACGATGACACCGTGAAGTCCCCAGGACAGACGGATCCCTTCCTCCGCGAAATTGCCCGGGAACAGGCTAAATCCGGCATTGTTGAATGCGGATATGGAATGGAACAGTGAGTTGAAAAGCTTATTGTAATTATCAGGGAAGGTATAATCCTTGCCCCAGGTGAGAAAAACCAGCAGGGTACCGATCGCTTCAATAACAAAGGAAAATAAAATAATGGACCGAAGGATGGACTTCGATTTTGACATTTCATTCGTATCCAGTAGGTCCTTAACAAGCGACTGGTATTTAAGGCTCGAGGAATCGCGGTAGAAAACCGCAAAGAATGCACCGAAAGCCACGATGTTGATCCCCCCCAACTGGATCAATATCATGATCATCCAATGACCTTTATGGGTAAAAAAGGTGGCGATATCGACCGTTGTCAATCCGGTCACACAAACAGCGCTGGTGGAAGTGAACAGGGCGTCGATCAGCCGGATGCCGGAAGTGGTCATTTCCGGCATCATCAGCATGCCGGTGCCGAAAGCAATCAACAGGAAAAAAGAGGCGGCCAGCAACTTGGCCGGCGAAATGGAAAGCTTTGACAGTCTGACGGCAGCCTTCCCCAGTTCACTTCCCATGATGATGAAAAAATAGAGCTGGACGGCCAGGATGGAAATGTCCCCGACCGGTATGCCGATCCAATCTGAAAACACCTGGTTGAGCACCTCTCCCCCGAACAGAAGAAACAAGGCCTCCTCAATGACCAGGAAAAGGAAAATGACGGTATCGAAACGGTTTTCACGAATAAAATGACCAGGATGGAAATCGTAAAAGATCCGGATCAGGTATTTTAATATGTAAAACCAGATACTCAGCCTGATGGTCAGGCCCACCACAGTCAATGAATCGGGTGTCTGGGGGAATCCGTAATAATAAATGATGGCAATAATGGCTGCAAGGGACACGAAGAAGGTTCCCCACATGAGTACCGTCAATACCGTGTTTTTACTCGAGAAAAGGTGCAGGTTGATCCTTTCGCGGAATTGCTGAATTTTCTCCCGGGAGGGCATGAAGCGGATTATTCGTTAATGGCGATAAACCGTTCCAGATCCTTATTCAGCCCAAACAATACGAGAGTATGAAAGCTTTCAATCCTGAATTCGTAGTCCACAACCCCTTCGATATGGCTCTCGTTATCCTTGATGGATTTAACTGTTACCAGGGAGAGGCGGTAGCGCTCCCTCAGGCTGATGTTCCCAAGTGTGCGCCCGACCAGCTGCCGTGGAGTCTTGATCTCGGCAATACGATAATTGTCAGGCAATTGCAAATAAGAAACCAGGCTTGGATTGGTGAGCCGTTCAGCCACGATCTGACCCACTTCACCCTCCGGGCTTAACACTTCATGCACCCCGATCTTCTCGAGGATCAGGCGGGCACGTTTTCCCGTAGCGCGTGCAATGACCCGCTTAACCTTAAGTTCCAGGAGAAGTACCGTGCAGAGAAGCAACTGCTCCATATCCTGGCCAATGGCTACCACAACTGCATCCATGTCCTGGATATTGACAGACAACAGCGCTTTTTTGTCAGTGGCATCCAGGGCAACGGCATAGGCTACCTGGTCGGAGAAATTATCCACCACTTCCTCCCGGTGGTCAATGGCCAGAACCTCGGCTCCGCATTTGGTCAGGGCGGTGGCTATTGCGCGGCCAAACTGGCCTAATCCGATAACGGCAATTTTTACTGCTGACATAATTACTTAAGATGGACGTGCAAAGGTATATCAGAAGTCATTCGATTAAAAAGCAGCACCCTGAGTTTTTTTTGTGCCTGGATTACGAGGATACCAAAAAGTTCTGTCCGTTTACCAAAACTACCTACCCTTTACTGACACAAATGGATTTTTGCTCACGTCTTATTGATGAGATGAAGACTTCAGGCCATCTGAAATGTCTTTGCATGGTACTGGCTGCCATGATTTTATTTTCTTTCCGGACGTTCTCGCAGGGCAATCCGGAAATGGAGCAGACCGCTCTTGAATTTCTCAGGAAGAAACAACCGCAGTGGGTTCCGGTCAATAACTGTTTTGACCGGAAAACCCAATTGGGGAAATCGGTGGTCTATGAACAACTCCATCCTCAGATGTTTGTCATCGCAGCGGAAGTACAGGGTCACACCCGGGTCATCGGGTATTCGCTGCAGAACTGTTTTTTCCCCGAAAATGACGAACTCACACCGGTTCCCGTTCTGGCGCAGTGCATAGAAGACAATGTAAACAAGCCTGGCCGCTTAAAGGTTACAGGCAAGCCCGAGGGAGCTGTGGGTCCACTGATCCGGACCCACTGGGGGCAAAGCCAGTTTTTCAATTATTTCTGCCCCAAGGATCCCAGGGGGCCGAACGGCAGGGTTTACGCCGGATGCACTGCGGTGGCGATGGGACAGATCGTGAGATACTATGGGCCTTACAATAGCTTTAATTTCAATCATTCCTATCAAAGCGGCTTTTTTGGTATCCTGAACGCCAGCATCGGTCAATACAACTGGTCCCTGATGGATGAGGTCCAGGTGGCTGTGAACCTTGAGATCAGTGATTTTCTTTACGATCTGGGCGTCCTGCTTCACACCACCTACAGCGTCTCGGGTTCTTCGGCCAATACCCACCGGACCCTCGAGGCATTTCATGAATTGGGATACACCGGGGCAACCCTGCTCCGCAAGTCGGATTTCACCCCTTCATCCTGGGAGGAGGAGCTTTATCGAAATCTCTCACAATATAAACCCATCTGGGTTGCAGGTGGCGGACATGCCTTTATTTGTGATGGGTATGACGAAGAGGGCTACTTCCATTTTAACCTGGGAGCCGCAGGTTACGGTGATGGTTTTTACCCGCCCGGGCTGGTGATGGGTTTTCCCGTATCGGAAGCGATCACGGAACTGGAACCGGTGAGCTGGCCTCTCCGCCCGGTGGCAGTATCCCGGATCATTCAGGGGAGCGAACCCTGTGTGTCATGGAAATATCTTCCTGATAGCCGGGCTGAACGAAGTCGAATTTATGTGGACGAGCAATTCCTTCTGGAGACAACGGATACGCTGTACCCGCTGGGGAACCTGTCACCCGGGATCCATGCCATTCATGTCTCAGTCGTCACTCCTGATGGTGAATCACTCTGGATCGGACCCCTGGAGGTGTTCATCATGGGGACATTGGTGACAATCAAGGATCCTGAAGTTTATAATGCCGTAAAGAAAGCTCTCGGATATGCCTCTTCTGACACGGAGATGCCGCTGATCAGCCAGGGCGACCTCGGCCGGATCATCACCTTGAGCATGGATCTGCCAGTCAGGAATCTGGAAGATATCGAATTGTGCGGCAGGCTGAAACGGTTGCGTGTGACCGGTCACCCGGAAACAGGGCTTGATCCCGGCCCCCTTCAGTACTTGCCGCGGTTACAGGTGCTGGAGTGGTGCGGACAGATGGCCGGTGATCTGACAGGGCTTGGCGGTCTCGTCTGCCTGACTGAATTGCACTTGTCAGGATGTCCGCTTGATTCCTGGGAATTCCTTCGGTCAATCACCAGACTGATGAAATTCAGCTCGGTTTCGGCGAGGGCTCCTGATCCTGCGCCTCTTTCAGACCTGCCATTCCTGAATGATATCAACCTGAGTGCCAGTGGCCTTGAGCAGGCGGAATTCATTTCCGGGAAAACCACCCTCATGAGTATCAACCTGTCCGATAATAGTATCCATGACGCTGCTTTTCTTGACCGGCTGGTTGACTTGAGACAGCTCGACCTGTCGCACAACCAGCTCACGGTAATGCGTTTGACCGATGGCTTGAAATCCCTCGCCACAGTTAACCTGGAGAATAACAGGATCACCTCCCTGATCATTTCCGGGGATCTTCCCTCCCTGGCACGGCTTGATCTTTCAGGGAATCTTCTTTCCTCCCCGGGCCGGCTCTTTCTCTATACTCCTGCCCTTCAAGAACTTGATTTGTCTGACAACCGCATCCTGGGAATGGGAACCTACCGCTGCCCCAATCTTGAAACCCTGGATCTGACGGGAAACCTGATTATCGGGTTGGATTGGCCGGCACTTCATCCGGGTCTCAAACACCTGGGCCTGTCACACAACCGGATCAGTGATATAAGCGGCCTGTCGGAGATGGTTCAACGTAGGCAACTGAGATACTTATCCCTGACCGGCAATCCCCTTTCAAAGGAATCATTCGAAACCAACCTGCCCGTTTTCCGCGAAATCCTCGACAGCCTTTATTATCCAGACACATATGAACCGTACAGCCCGTGTTACCCCACTCCGGCTGACGGAGACCGGTTCCCCGGCAACCGGATGAAATTTTCCTGGCATTCGCCACAAACGGCTGAGAACGCCGTGTATGACGTCTTCCGGCTGGAGGGCGATAGCCTGATCCTTCTAAAGGGCGACCTGGTCACCAACCTGGTGGAACTTGAAGGAAAGCCTGCGGGATCCCTTCGATGGGCGGTTGCAATGAGAACTTCTGATTCAGTTTATTATTCCGGCATTTATCAGGCTTATCCTGTTTCTTTATGGGATATCCCTTATTTTGAAGGTTTCGAAGATTTTAACGTATCCGAGCCACTGGAAAGGCAATCCGATCACTGGATAGTTGACGGTGAAGTGCCCGGACAATCGGACGCAGCAATCGTCGGTTCTTCAGCCAGGAACGGATCTCTCAGCCTTGAGATTAGGGGGACCGCGGTTTGCAGGCTGCCGTTGGATCACCTGAAGCTGACAACCTTGACCGTCAGGTTTTCCGTGCTGGTTCCGCCAGGTGCCAGAGGCTCCTGCAGGATCGATAATCTGAATGGCCTGGAGATCAGAATTGAAACTGATGAAGCAGGGCAAGGCAGGGTGTACCTCAACGGCAAACTCAGTCTTGACTTCCCGGTTGAGACGGATCGTTGGACCGATTACCGGCTGTCGGCCAATGCCAGGAACAACCAGATATTTATATGGGCGGGAAACAGGCTGATCGTCAACCAGCCCTGGCTGTTTCCGGGGGGATTTGTTTCCCTGTCGTGCCTTGGTTTTAATATCCATTCAGCGCAGAATGATACGGATCCCAAATACCGCCTGATGCTGGTCGATGATGTCGCGATTCAGTCCAGTTCAATAACCGGGACGGAGGATGCCGGGTCATTGCCTGCCGATATCCTGGTCTATCCCAATCCTTGCGGCGACTGTTTCTATGTTACCGTTCCGGAGAACGAGGTCAATCTGACTATTATTGATATGACCGGCAGGCTGGTCCGGTCGCAGATCCTTCGGATGGAGCCCGGAAGGACCGCCCGGATTGAAATTCAGGACCTGGTCGATGGATTCTATCTGATCCGGTTGAGGACCCAATCCGGTAATTCCGTCACTTCCAGGCTATTGAAGGCAAAGGCCTGATCCCCGCCGTTATTAATCGAAAAACGTATACTTTTGGGCGTTTTAATTCAAGTCCAATGGTTGTTGTCGGCGCCTTGTTAAACAATGTGGTGCGCAAGAAAAGTGCGAACTTCAAGCGCAAGCAAAAGATCGGTCAGGATGTTCAGGCCGGCACTTTGGTCAAACTTCTGACCCGGGCAAGGGATACCCAGTTCGGTGTGGCTTATCAGTTTGACCGGATACTCGCTTCGGATGATCCGGCAAGGGAATTCCAGAAAAAAGTTCCCATTTTTAACTACGAAAAGATTTACAGGGAATGGTGGCATAAACTGCTGAACGGTGGGCAAAATGATGTTTGCTGGCCGGGAAAGGTGAAATATTTCGGGCTGACTTCTGGCACCTCCAACGATTCATCGAAAAGAGTGCCCCTGACAACAGACATGATCCGGGCCATCCGGAAAGTGGGAATCCGCCAGTTGCTGGCTTTGTCGGATTACAATCTGCCACCGCGCTTTTATGAGAAATCAGTCCTGATGCTGGGTGGTTCCACCTCCCTCACACGGATGTCGACCTATTTTGAAGGCGATCTCAGCGGGATCCTGGCAGGCAGCTTGCCATTCTGGTTTAACCGTTTTTATAAGCCCGGCAAACCGATTGCCAGGGTCAGGGACTGGACGACCAAGATCGATAAAATGGTCAAGCGAGCTCCCAACTGGGATATCGGGGGTATTTCGGGTAATCCGGCCTGGGTCCAGATCCTGTTGAAACAGATCATTGATAAATATCACCTGAAAAACATCCATGAGATCTGGCCTAATTTCAAAGCCTTCGCCCATGGCGGTGTTTCACTGGAACCCTATAAAAAAAGCTTTGACCAGTTGCTTGGGGAACCTATCATTTACCTGGAAACCTATCTTGCGTCCGAGGGATTTCTGGCTTTCCAGCGTGACAGGGACTCCGACATGCAGTTGGTACTGGATAACGGGATATTCTTTGAGTTCATACCCTTTGATAGTCAGAATTTCAATCCTGACGGGGAAATACTGGAAACGCCTCAAACCTTGCTCCTGAACGAGGTGGAAGAGAACCGCGATTATGCCCTGTTGATCTCAACCTGCGCCGGCGCCTGGAGATACCTGATCGGGGACACAATCCGTTTCACCGACAAATCAAAAGCCGAAATGGTCATTACGGGGCGCACCAAACATTTCCTGAGTCTCTGCGGGGAACATCTGTCGGTGGATAACATGGTCCGTGGCATCCAGATGGTTTCGGAGGAAATGGGTATTGACATCAAGGAGTTTTCAGTTCAGGGTGTTTCGGATCAGGGCCTCTTCGCTCATAAATGGTACCTGGGTATTGACAATGAAGGGGTGAGCAGTGAGGAAGTCGGAGTGCTACTCGACAATGCATTGAAAACACTCAATGATGATTATGCTGTTGAGCGGCAGGCAGCCTTAAGAAAACTGATCGTAGAGATTCTCCCGAACAGGGTTTTCTATGATTTTCTGAAATCAATAGGGAAAGATGGAGGCCAGCATAAGTTTCCGAGAGTTATGAACGGCCTGTCAAAGGACTGGGAGGAGTTTTTAGCTTCCCGGGCAATACAGGGACCGGAACTGAACTGAGACTGCCCGTCGATTTTCCAGCCAGGCAACTGAACAGCATGACGTTTCCGATCATTTTCAAAGGCATACTGACCGGGTTGCTCCTCAGCGTTTATGTAGGAGCCACGTTCTTTACGGTCATGGAAACCGTTTTTCGCCGGGGACCCCTGGCGGCTGTCTTCCTCAATGCAGGAGTCTGGTTCAGCGATATCTGCTGCATTTTCCTGGCTTATTTCAGTGCAGCCGAACTGATGCAGCCCATTTCACACAATATCGCGTTCAAGCTGGTTGCCGCCGCAGCTTTCTTGTTTTTCGGCCTGACCTATTTTCTCCGCAAGCCAGGTGAAACGGTCAAGCCTCTGGCCGGAAAGGGGGTTGCCATATTGCTGATCAAGGGATTTGCGATCAATACCCTGAATCCCGGAGTTCTGATCTTCTGGTTCGCCACGATGACGTTCGCGGTTACGGTCCTCAAACTGGTTGGAGTCCAGATCCTTTACTATTTCGCAACCACCGTCCTGACCATGGTGGTTGTGGATATGCTTAAAATACTTTTTTCTGCAAAGCTGCGGAGACTGATCACCCCGCACCTGATGTCCAGACTGTTCAGGATTACCGGGATCATCCTGATCGCTTTCGGGATCTACGTTATTATCTGGGCATTGTGGTACTGATCAGTAGCGGCACTCCTTCGCCGCTTCGGCAAACGCCGACAGGTGCTCAGGCGGACAATCGAAAAAATGATCTGAAGCGGAACAGATATATCCGCCTTCATAACCGACTTTCTCAAACAGTTCAACGACGTTTTTCCGGATCCGCTCAACCGGCCCTTCACCGAGCGTGCTGAACTGGTCCACCCCGCCGATCAGGGCCAGGCGGTTTCCGACTTTTCTTTTGAAATCCCAGGGTTCCTGGTTTCCACCGACACTCACGGGTGCAAGGGTTTCCGATGCATCGGCCCCGGTCCGTACGATCAGGTCTTCGATGCCTACCGTTCCTCCACAGGTGTGATAGGAAACCCTGAAGCCCAGGTCGTGAAGGGCATCATGCATTCTGCGGTCATAAGGCAGGCAGAATTCTTCGAACAGGGCAGGGGAGATAACCGTCGAAGAAGCCGATCCTCCTCCGGTTTCGATCAGGTCAAACGTGGCGCCTTTCATCGACTCGATAAAGCGCAGTTTCTTTTCCAGGAGGATATTCAGCAGTTCATGAACCCAGCCGGGCTTTTCAAAAGTGGCATATATCAGGTCTGTGATATCATACAGGCAGGCTGCGTGCTGCCAGCATCCGGCCTGGTCTCCCCATACGAAGCCCCTCAGGATTCCGGCGTCGCCGACTTCGTCGTATTTTTTCCTGACCGGCTCCAGGGTGAGCATCCGCTCTGGCATGTATTTCCCGATCAAATGGATATCATCATCCTTCTTGATCAGGTACTCCGTTATCCAGGTCGTCTTCCGGTTGCCTTCCGTTTTATAGGTCAATACCCCTTCCGGTGTGTGGATGGTGTGGTGGACTATTCGCTGATCCGGATGGTCACTGATAACCTTTGCCTGGTCCTGCCAGGTCTTGGTATTATGCCTGGAAAGATCCGCATCCACCACCCAGAATTGATCCATCTCCTCGAAATACTGGATCTGCGCATCCAGGCCTGTCCGCCTGAAGGCTTCCAGGTCCGGGATCCCCCCCATAAACGTGTTGAGATGATAGGCCTGCCACTGGTGTACCGATGCAGGCAGGCGATCAGGCTTCTCCCGGCTGAGAGCGGCAAGAAGACGTTCTTTGGATGTCATCACTCACTTTTCGCACAAAGATAGTCAAATCAATCCTGCGGCTGCGCGAAGACCTGGGTCCAGTAAAGCCCCGTCAGCCAGGCTCCCATGACTGTATAACGGGGATTCATGATATTGACGCAATGACCCGGGCTGTCAAGCCATTCTTTCATCACCTCATCTTCATAGAGCGCTCCGTAAGCAACATTCTCCCCGCAGGCTGTCCAAAAATAGTGAACCGAATAAAGCCGGTCATCCACCTTTTTCCCGTCCGAACCGGTGTGGCTGAGGAAATTATTCTGATACATATCATCGCTGTGTATCCTGGCCGCCTCTTCCAACTTGTCGTTCCATCTCAGGTCCTTGACCGGGCCATACCATTCCGATCCGCAATAGCGACCCTCCCTCCGGGCCTGGTTGACCAACCGGAGAATTTTTGCCCTGCTGAACATGGGTTCATCGGCCGGATCCGAAGCTTCGCAGGAAACGGTTATGAATAGGAAGACTAAGAGACGGAGAGACCAAGAGACGGAGAGACCAAGAGATGGGAAGACCGGGAGACCGAGAGACGGAGAGACCTTCAGCCTTTTTAATCCCGATAAACCGGGATCTCCGCTTCGCTCCGAACTCTTAAACCGTTTCAACATTTCTTAATCATGCTGTATGAACTTCTATAACGCTTTCCCGGATCAAATTAGTACCCCAACACCTCACCACACCTCACCATACCTCACCATACCTCACCATACCTCACCATACCTCACCATACCTCACCATACCTCACCATCCCTCACCACACCTCACTATTCCCCCCCCATTCCTCACTTTATCTTCACCTTCTTCACCACCTCATACACAAGCGCCAATTGTCCGTCGCCGAGTGCCCAGGGAGTTTCCTCGGGTTTCCAACCCGTTTTGGCAAGCGCTTTTTCAGCCACCGGCTGATTATCCGTGTAGATGGCAACCGCCCACAACATCAGCGGATTGGTCGGCTGGACCTTCATCCAATCGTTCAGGATCCGGTCGCCATCAGCCTCCTTGTTCAGTAAGACCTGCGACAGGGCTGCCAGCAGACAGGGTGTATCCCAGGCCGGTTTATTCCTTTGAGTCCAGTCAACAACTGCCTGCAGATACCGGGCGCCCTCCTCATTCCTGTCCATCTGGAGATAGCAAATCCCGCTCAGGTAATCCTCTATCCGTTCATCGGTGAGATAGGGTTTTCCGACACCCAGACTCCGGGGCCACCGGCGGGCATCTTCAAGGTCATTTAAGGCCTTCCCGTAACGCTGATGCAGCATGTGCTCCACTGCCCTCAGGATGAGCGCCGACCGGTATATCTCGTGCCCTTCGCGGGCACCTTCGGCTGGAAGAATGGTCAGATGTGCGAGAATGTCCAGGCATTGATCATAATTGTGATTATACAATTCAGCCTTGGCGCGCACGAATTCCAGGATCATTTGCCCGGGTACCTGTTCGGTTCCTTGCCGGGCAGTTAGAAGAGCCTGGTGCCACGATCGGTTCCTCAGGAAATAGTCAGTGAGGGCTTGCCAGGTCCGCCATTCCCCCGGTTCCAGCCGGGTACTCCGCTCCAGGTCGTGAATCACCAGTTCATTGTCATGACCCTCGAATAATTTCGCCCGGCTGAGGTAGAAATGCGCTTCAACCGGTTCATCTTGGCAGGACCTGAAGAGGTCGCGGGCTTTCAACGTATCATCGAGATTCCAGCGGATCAGCCCCATATAGTAGCGGTTCCTCCAATCGGGATGCTCCGCTTCCGCCTGTTCGATCACGGGCAGGGTTTCAACCCGCCAGGGGAAGGAGAATTTGGTTGAAGAAGAGATTGATGAACCTGAGGAAGTTTTTTGCAGAAAATTAAGCCAGTACCCGACTTCAGGGCAAGGCGGGGCCATTTGAAGCAGCTGGATGGCTTCTTTGTTCAATTCGCATGAATGATAGAAAATGGCCAACTCGAGGTAGGTTTGTTCGGGAAACTCGTTCCTGATCAAGCCGGTGAATGCCCTCAGCTTTTCTTCCGATGGATTGAGCAGCCAGGATTCGTAACGGGCAAAATGGTTCAGCGGATCAATGGCCAGGAGCTTGTCTAGGCCGGACCTGGCTGCTTCAAACTGTTGCATCAGCCGGTTGGATACCGTTTCATATTGTATTGCCTGGATGTTGTAACGGTTATAGTCCTGTGCCAATCCGGAATATTTTAAAACCTGATCCTGTTTTTTCTCGATCAGGGCAATTTCGGCAAGCTGGGTATAAGCGGCCGACCGGTATTCCATGGACCGGGCCGCAATTCCAAAAGCTTCCCTGGCCTGGTAAAAGGACTGCTTCTCTTTTTTAATGATTCCGTAGAGGTAATTGGCGGCAGGCTGGTAAGTATCCAGGCCCAGTGCGATCAGTAGCAACTCTTCCCCCAGGTCGGGCCTGAGGATGCGCATGTATTCCTCAGCCAGGCCGGTCAGCGCGGGTATGAATCTGGGATCTTTGGCCAGGCATTTGCGATAATAATCCCGTGCTCTTGAGTATTCCCGTTGACGGCTGAATTCAATGGCCTGCATATAAAGTCCCTGTGCGGTATTCCAGTCGAACTGGGGCGAAACCACGGGACGGTCGAGATTACGTGTTGCCTGGTCGGCCGGGGAATAGGTAAGAATGATACCGATTCTGACAGATGCAATTGACGACTCTTTTTTTTCTTCAGATGCATCAGTGACAGGAAGTTTATAGGTAAAGAGCTCAAGGGGTTTCAGTTCTATTGGAATTTTCACTGAACTGCCATCAGTGAAATCAATACACATAGTATCCTTAACATATTCCAGCGGACTAAACCGTATCACCGGCTTCTTTCCCGTCTTTCCGTCTCTTGTCTCGTCGTCTCCTGTCTCTCCGTCTCTCGGTCTCTCCGTCTCTTGGTCTATATAAAGGATCCCTGCCTGACTGATCTCCGTCACCCCTCCTGTCCCGACGACCGGGAACCAACATTCGCTGAACCGTTCGCAGCTTTTCGAAGGGAATCCCATGTGTTTGAAGGGGGTATAAGTACTCGAGGCCGCTTCCTGGTTGAAAAGGATACCTGTTTGTATTTCAGTGTATTGCATGTTTTCCGGCTGATCAGTCAGGAGATCGGTCCAGATGGCGCCCTGAGGACTCAGCGCCCAGATCCAGATCTTTTTTCCGGGTTTTTCCGGGTAATCGTTCCAGTGTCCGAAACCGAAATTCCGGCTGGGATAAAATCCGGCAAAAAAATCGGAATAGGTCCCCAGGACGTGATAGCTGTGATCGGCCCCATAATTGTTTTCAGCATAATTGGAGATATTCCGGCCATCAGCCAATAAAGGCCATGGCGAGGCTTCCCCGCCGTGGCCGATATAATGATCTCCCGGAAAAATATATTGCAGATCTGGAGCCGCATCGGCTGCCGCGGTAGACCAATGGTACCTGGATGTGGACAGGTCCATCGGGTTGTGCCAGAAGATATGGGTTTCGATCCAGGCTTTGTCGCCGGGCAGGCGGATCTCCACCCTCCATTCGGTCCGGGAGGTCAGGTCCATCGCCCCGATCCAGCAGGAGGCGCTTCCATCGGGGTTCATCCGGGTTAAATAATCGACCGGACTGGCTGTCGTAGGGGCATGCCCGATGGAACCGAAATTAAACTCGATCCCTCCGGAAGTCCAGGCTCCCCGCATGGCGATATCCCTGAATTTGACCACCTTGTTGAAATAAATGAACTCCTGCCCGGTGGATTTTTCAATGGCCCCAAGGATCTTGCCTCCCATCTCAGGGGCTATCAAAACGCGGATCCATTCATTCTCCAGTTCCACAATCTTCCATTCCTTGTCAATCCCTTTTACGGAAAATCCGTCAAACCGGTAATATGGATAGATTTTGCCTGTGCGCGCCACCGGGTTGGGGTCGCTGAAAGGATAGGTGAGGAAGGACCGGGTGTATTCCCTGAAGGAAGAAGACTGAGAGACCAAGAGACCGGAAGACCAGGAGAAAAGAAGTAAGGTAAAAGCGGGGCGGAGGTGGAGTTTCATTGAAATCGGGTTTTTACGAAGGTACAAAATGCGGTTATTATCAGGAATGATTAGTAATTTACGCCTTTCATACAAAAATCATGGGCGGGGATACCTCAGCGAACCATCCGGTTAGGGTTTCCTGGGCGAAAGGCTCAGATAATCAACGGATTCTTGACTTGTCTCCGCGGTGTGCCCAATCGGGAATGATCAGGATGTATCCCGACCGGAGTCCTGTCTTCAATGCCTTGCACAAGCTAATAGATCCTGATTCTTATCATTTGATGGCTACGGCCGGTGACAGGGTGATCGGGCTCCTGGGCACCATTCATCAACCGATTTATTTCAAGGAGCAGATGCTTGAAATGGCCTATTTCATGGATTTCAAGGTTGATCCGGATTATCGGAACGGGTTGACCGCGTTTCGCCTGGTAAAGCCTGCCACTGAGCGTGAACGTGCAACGGGAACCCGCCTGGGGCTGGCAACCCTCCTGAAGAACAATGACGCTCCGATGGCTTTTACCAAGGGACGCGGGGGGTTCCCGGCTTCCCTTTATCTGGGGGACAACCGGGTTTTCAACTTCATTCCGGTCAGGCGATTGAAAACCGATCCGCAATTCGTCATCGGCGTACCAGCTGAACCGGACATCCCCGAAATGGTAGCCCTCTATAACAGGTTTTACAGTACCTACCGCCTGGCTCCCCGGTTATCGGAAGAAACTTTCAGGCATTATATCAGCCGGATAGACGGGTTACAACTGGAACATTTCCTGGTCGCGCGAAAAGAGGGCAGGATAGTGGCTGCCGTTGCCCTTTGGGACGAGCATTCATTCCGGAGGTACTGGGTAACGCGGCCGAACCTGCAGATTAAAATGATATCCGGGCTGGTCAACCTACTGTCACATTTCACGAAGGTCCCGGAACCTGTCCGCTCCAATCAACCTCTCAAGCAGCTTTCGCTGGTCCTCTATGCGCATGACCGTTCGGTTGAAGCGCTCGGAGCCCTGTTCCGGCATGCCAACAATCTGCATGTCGGCGGAGCTTATTCGTTGCTGCAGGTCCAGATTCACCAGGATGATCCCGCCAATGCGGGCCTCAAAGGCCTGACAGGCATTTCCCTCTACACCGAGATACACCTGTTTACGGACACCATTCAATTGGCCAGGGAAATCCAGAATACACCCGGGCTGATGCACCTGGAGTTTCAGAACTACCTATAAGCTACGCTAATAGGGTCGGCTGCGCCTCCCTAAAAGGCTCCCTGCGGTCGCTAATAGGCTCGGCTAAAGCCTCGCTAATTGGTTCGCTTCGCTCACTAATTATTAATTAGCGCGAAGCGCCATTTAGCGAACGAAGTGAGCCTATTAGGCGAGCCTTGGCGAGCCCTTTTAGGGAGGCGCAGCCGACCCTCTTAGCGACCGCAGGGAGCCTTTTAGGGAGGCGCAGCCGACCCTCTTAACGAAGCGACTTATTTCCCCCCTGTCTTGTTCACGTACCGCGAGTAGTACTCATTGAACTTACCCTCAATCTCCTTAAGGAGGGCGTCTTCCTTATGGTCCTCGGCAATTTGCATCAGTTTGCGCATTTCGTAGCCGAGGGCGTTCTGTATGTCGGCGCTGACCGAGTTGATCAGATTGGCAGGCAGGCTGAGGTAATAATCAAGGTTATCCTTGACCGATTCAAAGGCAGTTTTGACCGTCTCCCGGCCTTTTTCCGGATTGCCCAGGCGGAACCAGATATCACCTGCATCAACATCC
>Ga0172368_10001635_pt1 | contig 30148 bp, 24 predicted proteins | sample Lak11m_FD_114540 | JGI IMG/M metagenome (GOLD analysis project Ga0172368, IMG submission 114540) | Freshwater microbial communities from Kabuno Bay, South-Kivu, Congo - kab_022012_11m | ecosystem: Environmental > Aquatic > Freshwater > Lake | place: Democratic Republic of the Congo: South-Kivu...
AAACTGCTGTTCCCCTCCATGTGATCCCTAAGTTCCTCTTCGTTGAGTATATCGGTCAATTATTTCCAGCCTTCGTTTAATTCTTGCAATAAGTTCTCTGGGATTAAAAGGTTTCAAAACATAATCGTCTGCACCCATCTCGAAACATTTTATTTTATCCGCACTTTCTTCTTTCCCAGAAAGCATGATCAAAGGGATCTCTTCAAAAAAACCACTTTCACGAATCCTTCTGATAAATTCAAAACCGTTTAAAACCGGCATTTCAACGTCACAAATGATAATATCCGGAAGATTACCTGATTGAAGATAAAAGAGTGCATCCATTCCATTATTCAAGGTGGCAACCTCAAAATCTTTGTTGAATGTATTTTCAATTATAAACCGGATACTCTTTTCATCATCAATAGCGAGTATCTTTTTCTTCATGAAATTAGATTTTTATAAGCAAATATATTCCATTTTGAAGGAGATGCTCAAAATAGATATTAACAAAAACAAGAAAGTTATCGACTGAATAGCCTTTATTCTGGCCAGGTTTAATGATTTGTATTCAATAATTTCTGAAGGGAGAATATTTCATCCCTAAGTCGGGCAGCTTCCAGAAAATCCAACGATCTTACAGCATCTTCCATGGCCTTCCTGGTCTTTGAAATAAGTTTATTTATCTTATCCTTTGATAAAAATTGGATCACAGGATCTGCAGCAACACTTATTGACTCCTTTTCAATATAGGTTTTTGGATTTATATTGGAAGAATCAACAAGAGAAGTTTGTCCCATTATGTCACTTTTATTTTTGAAAATCTGGGTAGGAGTCACGTTATTGGCAATGTTGAAGCTTATTTGTTTTTCCCTTCGCCGGTTGGTTTCATCCATCATCCTCTTCATTGAATCGGTTATTTTATCGGCATAAAGGATGACCTTACTATTCAGATTCCTGGCGGCCCGTCCGGCAGTCTGAGTAAGCGATCGTTCGGAACGTAAAAACCCTTCTTTATCTGCATCAAGGATCGCAACAAGAGAAACTTCAGGAAGATCGAGTCCTTCACGGAGAAGGTTAATCCCAATAAGAACATCAAATGTTCCTAACCGGAGATCGCGCATGATCTCCACTCTGTCCAGGGTTTCAACATCTGAATGTATATACCTGCATTTAATATCAAGTTTTATAAAATATTTTGAAAGTTCTTCCGCCATCCGTTTTGTCAGAGTAGTTACCAGTATCCGTTCGTTTATTTTAATCCGTATGTGTATCTCATCAAGGAGATCATCAATCTGATTCTGGCTTGGACGCACTTCAACGAAGGGATCAAGCAATCCTGTAGGCCGAATAACCTGCTCTACCACAATACCTTCACATATTTGTAATTCATAATCTGCCGGGGTAGCGCTAACAAAAATTACCTGGTTGGTCAGAGCTTCAAACTCATCAAATTTAAGAGGCCTGTTATCCAGTGCAGAAGGAAGGCGAAATCCATATTCAACGAGGGTTTGTTTCCGTGATCTGTCACCGCCAAACATGGCTCTGATCTGTGGTATTGTTGCATGACTTTCATCAATGACCAATAAGTAATCATCCGGAAAATAATCGATCAAACAAAATGGTCTTGATCCTGGAGAACGTCCATCAAAATAACGAGAATAATTTTCAATTCCTGAACAATAGCCTAATTCCCGCATCATTTCAATATCATAATTGACACGGTCTTCCAGCCTTTTTGCGTCAATAAATTTTCCGTTTTCCTTGAAAAACGCAACTTGTCTGAACAGATCATCCTGAATTTCGACCAACGCTTTTTTCATTTTATCCTGAGATGTGATAAAAATATTGGCAGGGTATACAGTCAGTGTAGTCCGTTTTTCAATTGTCCGACCCGTGACAGGATCAAATGATTCAATTGCTTCAATTTCATCCCCGAAGAATACAATTCTGAATGCAATATCCAGATAAGCAGGAAAAATATCGATTGAATCACCCTTCACCCTGAATTTTCCTCTTGAAAAATCGACTTCCGTTCTTGAATAAAGGCTATTAACAAGCGACAGAAGAAGTTTGTTTCTGCCAAGCTTCTCCCCAAGGTTTAAGCGAATGACATTTTGATTGAAATCATCCGGATTACCAATTCCGTATATGCATGATACTGACGAGACTACGATAACATCTCTTCGTCCTGAAAGCAATGTGGACGAAGTGCTCAGTCTCATTTTTTCGATCTCATCATTTATTGATAGATCCTTTTCAATATAAGTGTTTGTTATCGGAATATAGGCCTCAGGCTGATAATAATCATAATAAGATACGAAGAACTCAACTGCGTTATCAGGAAAGAACTGCTTAAACTCCCCGTAAAGTTGTGCCACAAGTGTTTTATTATGACTGAATACAAGAGTTGGTTTTTGAACTTGCTGGATGACATTAGCTATTGTAAAGGTCTTTCCCGAGCCGGTTACGCCTAAAAGTACCTGTGATGGGTCACCACGTTCGATACCTTCAACAAGTTGTTTTATCGCATCAGGCTGATCCCCGGTTGGTATGTAGTCAGATTTAAGATGAAAGTTCAAGTAGTTTTTTAAATTTAGCGATTAATGTTTAGGGTTGCGGCTATGGGATAATGATCAGAAAGATCAATCTCGAATTTTCTATATCCGGAAGCAGAAAAGAAATCATTAAAAAGGATATAATCAATCCGGAAGGCAGGTAATTTCCCGGCATAAGTCTCTCCAAATGTTCCATATCCTGCACTTTTAAATGAATCATTAAGACCTGAAGAAAGTTGTTTATAAGTATACGAAAAAGGGGTATCGTTAAAGTCGCCGCAAATTATAAACGGATACGGGCAATTTCGTATATCTCTGACTAAAATATCCACTTGTTTTGCACGAAAGATAAATGCTTTTCTAAGTTTCCACAATATCTTCTGTGATCCGATTTTAAGTGGTGTGGTTTCAGTGCCTGGAGTTGTCAGATGGGAATAAAAAGACATATCCTCATCCCCGAACCGGATAGATTCCAGATGGAGGTTATACACCCTGATCGTGTCATAATTATGGACAATATCAGTAAATATCGCAAAATATTTTGTCCCTTCAAGTCTGAATTGGCCATGATTTACAATAGGATACCTTGAAAAGGTCGCAATAGCATTTATTTTTGTTTTATCCCAGAAATCACGATAATTTTTATAATAATAATAAGATAGATCAAGTGCCTTCATAAACCGTGAAATAGTCTTTGTATATTCTTGTCCGATGGAAAAAAATTCTTGAATGCAAATAATATCTCCATGATGTTTGGAAAGAAACTCAGTTACTTTGCTTCTTGTTTCAGGGATACTTTGTGCCCGCTCTTTTCCATACAGACTATGGACGTTATAACTGAATATTGATAAGGCATGATTTGTTTCAGGTTTTATTCTGGAAAACCTGAATGGGTAAAATGAAGTCAACTGGTTCCAGCCTAATAAAATTATTATAACTGAAAAAAACACATACTTCTTCCAAAAGATTATCCAAAGCAAAACAAAAAGTAAATTCAGTCCAAGAAAAACGGGATAGGCTAAACCCAAAAATGCGAAAATCCAGATTCTTTCAGGGCTTATAAAAGCAGCTGCGTAAGAGGAAAGCAGAAAGATTCCAACAATAAAGTTTAAGATAAGAAGAACCTTTATTAATAACGATTTTTTTTTCTTTAAGGACATCCAGAATTAATTATTTTTTGCTTGTAGTTTTGAAAAGGAATTCTTTTTCTTCCTTGGAAAGACAATCGTAGCCTCCTTTGGAAATTTTTTCGAGAATCTCGTCAGTACGTTTTTGCCGTTCGGCTTTGTGGAAATTATAGGCGTCATCTGTCATTGGACGTGACGAATCACCCGGATAAGGGCGATATTGTTTCCTTTTCCGGGTAAATAAGTCACCAAAAAATCTCATTTTTCCACCCGAGAGGAATTGAATATAGAGGAATCCAAACAGCGCACCACCAATATGTGCAAGATGACCACCCGAATTTCCGGCAGGGATCATAAAAAAATCGAAGATAAATAGAATTATTGCCAGATAGATTATTTTGATTTTTCCAATAAAAAGTAAGTTCAATGAATAATTTGGCACAAAGAAAGAGATTGCAGTGACAACAGCCATAACAGAAGCAGATGCACCAAGTGCGTATGATCCTGGTAACATGGATGAAAAGACAGGGAATAAATTAAAAGCAAGTATATAAAGTAAACCTCCAGAAATACCCCCAAAAATATATACAACAAGTAATTTCTTACCGGTCAGGTAATCTAGAAAAATCTTTCCGAACCAGTATAGCCAAAGCATGTTAAATAAAATGTGCCATATATCTATGTGAAAAAACATATAGGTCAACATTGTCCATGGCATCATTATCAATCTTGATAACGAGGCAGGAAGGGCAAGAAAACTGAATAGTTGGGTCAATGCAAGAGAAGAATCGGGCTCATTATAAAGAAACAGGAATACTCTGATTATCTGTACAATGATCCAGACAGAGGTATTGATAATGATTAAAATTGCGAGTACTGATCCCTGGCTGATGAACCTTCTCAGTCCTTCAAAGATATTTGTGTGTTGATTATACATCGGATTCATGAGAAAAATCTAAAGTACAGCTTTTTTCTTCCAATAAAGAATCAGGAAAAAACCAAAAATCATTCCACCAAGGTGGGCAAAGTGTGCAACATTATCGTTTGGATTGTTCGAGATACCCGAGAAAAGTTCGATCGCACCATAAATGATAACAATCCATTTGGCTTTTATTGGGAACAGAAAATAGATAAAAACCAACATATTCGGAAACATCATACCAAAAGCCAATAGAATTCCATAAACAGCTCCGGATGCACCAATAGTCGGTACACTGATTTGATCCTGCCATAATTGGAGGATATAATCATTTGACTGAAGTGCATAATGTTGGTTAAAGGGATTGTTATTCCACTCCGCAAGGAAAATCTTCAGTTTTTCAAAAAGATCCCGACTGTGTGGTGGATATTGGTTCACGAAAGAGACAAAGGAATCGATACTTGGATTAGAACTATAGGCATTCATAGCGTGTTCAGCAGGGAGAAAATTCAACCAACTTACGAGAATCTGAATTATTCCTGCCCCTATACCGGTAATCAGGTAATAAGTCAGGAAACGTTTTGGCCCCCATACATTTTCAATCAAGTAACCAAACATCCACAGGGCAAACATATTCCATAAAATATGACCAAAGTCTGCGTGCAAAAACATATAAGTAACCAGTTGATAAGGACTAAAAAGGTCAGATTTAAAAAAATGAAGTCCCAGTAAATTGTCCAGATCAATACCAAAGGCATTTTTAAAGGTGATAGTTGCTAAATAGAACAGGCCATTGATAATTAGTAAGTTTTTAACAACTGGAGGGAGCAACCTAAAGCCAGCCGGGCTATATTGTTGATCATTCATCATTAATACTTTATATTTTTAGTTTTTTTGTTAACTCATCGAATGAAAGTAGTAATAGAGTTGGTTTTCCGTCAGGGGAAAGATCTTGTACCTGACACGAAAAAAGATTCTCACAAATCGAGTCCATCTCTTCCGATACTAATTTTTTTCCACGTTTTACGGAGAGTCTTTTAGCAAGACTCTTTGCAAGTACCTGATCATGTTTCATCTTGCTATCTGGCAATGTATTTTTAATACTTTCCAGGACTGATTCGATTATCTCATTTAGATTGGAAATGTCAATGGTGGTTGGAGTAGAATGAACTACAAATGAATCCTTTCCAAATTCAGCTACATCAAATCCCATCTCAAGAAAATAATAAAGCCATTCTTTCATCAGAAGAGCATCGTCCGGAGCTAATTTGATGGTCCGGGGCATTAACAGTTTTTGTGATCCATTCGATTGTTTTAATGATTTATTAAGGAATCTTTCATATAAAATACGTTCATGGGCATGTTGTTGGTCAATGACCACAACACCTGTTTTCGTTGATGTTACGATGAAAGAATTTTGAACCTGAAAACAAGTTTTGATTTTTGTGTTAGGTAAATTTTTCAAAGAAGGATCAGGTTCGAAAAATTTTTGCCACTCATTTGACTGAGTAATGTTAGGATGAGAAAACGGGATATTGGCCTGGGGTGTACTTTTTTTCTCAAATGGATTATAATCCGGATTGACGCTAATAGTTGGTTGTTTGATAGGGTGATTTTCAGGTAGTGGTGGAATATTTAGACTTTGTTCAAGTTCAAAGTCCAGGGTAGGTGAAATATTGAATTTCCCGATGGTTTGTTTAATAGCAGCATTCAGAATAGCATAGATGCTTTTTATCTCCTGAAAATTAATTTCGGTTTTTGAAGGATGTATATTAACATCAATTGACTTTGGATCCAATTCAAAAAAAATGAAATAAGTAGGAAATGCATCAGTTGGTATCAACTGTTGAAAGGCGTTTTCAACTGCATGGTGGAGGTAGGGATTTTTCATGAATCGACCATTCGTAAAGAAGTACTGTTCTCCACGGGTTTTTTTTGCAAATTCCGGTTTTCCAATAAATCCGCTTATATTGATAAGAGCTGAGTTATGTTCAATAGGTATTAGCCGTTGGTTATATGGTGAACCGAACAAGTTTATTATCCTTTGTTTTAAGTTACTCGATGGAACCTGAAATAAAATTTTTTCATGGTTGTATAATGAAAAACTTATGGCAGCATTTGCTAAGGCGACTCTGAAAAATTCTTCAATAATGTACTTTAATTCCAGTGTATTGGATTTCAAGAAATTTCTACGTGCTGGGACGTTAAAAAATAGGTTTTTGACAGATACAGACGTGCCATTTGTACAGCTTACCGGTAACTGAGAGATAAATTCTGAACCCTCAATCTGAACATTGGTTCCCATTTCATCCTCAAATCGTTTTGTTCTAAGTTCAACCTGGGAAATTGAGGAGATGGAGGCAAGGGCTTCTCCCCTGAATCCAAGGGTATGTATTGCAATAAGATCATCGGCAGTCTGTATCTTTGATGTGGCATGTCGCTCAAAACACATTCGTGCATCACGTTCCGACATTCCACAACCGTTATCTACAACCTGAATAAGTATCTTTCCAGCTTCTTTTATAATTAATTTTACATCGGTTGATCCAGAATCAATAGTATTTTCGAGCAATTCCTTAACAGCAGATGCCGGTCTCTGTACGACCTCGCCTGCAGCGATCTGATTTGCAACGGAGTCGGGTAGTAATCGAATCAAGTCTGTCATCCTCACAAAAGTACCCATATTTTTTGAACTATTTGTCTTGGTTATTCCCTTGTCGATGTATTTTTGAGATACAATTCGTACGCATATACAAAGAAACAGATTTCAAGCTTTGAAACTCAATCATAGTTGATAACAGGCTTCTGATGAAGCCCTAAATGATATCAAATAAAATCAAAGTGAGATTATATTTACCAACGGGATACCAGGAAAAGGAAGAAATCCGGAAATGATAAAAAATACTTTAGTATTTCATAAAGTTCTATCCTCCTGTGTTAGCAGGGTAGGAAATGTTTTCCTAGAATTTTGATCTATCCAGTACCGGGAACCTCATCTCAACAAGGTAGAACGCTCCATAGAAAACCGCACTAAAAAAAGTTGTTCCGAGGAGATCATTCAGCAAGAATGAGAATCCATTGGTAGTATCACGGAAAAATGCAAGACCGGCAATGTAAGATTCGATAAGTCCTGCATAGGTTTGCGGGTAAAAAGGACTAGCAAGCCAGGCGGAGAAATTTGTTATCAAAAAGAAGATAACCGCCGAAGAAAAGGAGGCCATAAATACAGAACCCACATTAACTTTTTTCCGAATTATCATACCAATAAGAACCGTAATGGCGAAACTTAAGTAGACTGCAGGCATATTTGCATTAAGACCAATGACGAGATCGCTCAAGAACATTGCGGCGATCGGAATAGCAAAAGCATATTGCTTTTTATCGAGATAGGTACCGGCAAATAACGCCATGGCTGCAATCGGAGTAAAATTTGGCCAGTGCGGAAGCAACCGTAACATGGCTGCCATAAAAATAACGGACAGAATAACAATAAATCTAGGATTAATAGATTTATATTTCATTTATATATCGATATTAAGATTTACAAAAATAATAAATCATTTTGATAAAAGTCAAGTATTCTAAAAAAATGTTGTTTATTTTTGAACTCAAAACAAATCGTCTTTAGTTTATTGATTATGAGTAACAAACAATTTATATTATTGCTGATTTGCTTCATTTTCTTAAATGCCTGTACGCCGATGAAAGAAAGCGCTGACTTATTGGTTACCAATGGTCGTATTTATACTGTTGATTCAGGAGGCCGTATTTTTGAATCAATGGCGATCAAAGATGGTAAAATTTTGAGGCTTGGAACAACAGAGGAGATATCAAGCATATTCAAAGCAAAGGACACCCTTGATCTACATGGAAAAAATATTTTTCCCGGTTTTATTGACGCCCATTGTCATTTCGTAGGATTGGCCAGGAACCTGCAATATGTCGACCTGACCGGAGCAATTTCTTTTGATGAGGTGATTAATCGTATAAAATCATTTAAATCCGTTCTTCCCGGAGGATGGATTGTAGGAAGAGGATGGGATCAGAATTTGTGGAGTAAGAAACAATTTCCTGATAAAAAGATGCTTGACCTAGTTTTTCCCGATAGACCGGTTATTTTGATCCGGATCGATGGTCATGTTGTCCTGGCCAATGAAACGGCTTTGAAGGTAGGCGGTATCGACCGGATACATAAGTTCAAACAGGCCGAAGTAGAGATGAAAAACGGAAAGTTAACCGGTATACTCAGCGAAAATGCTGTCGATTATATTCGTTCCATTGTTCCTGCTCCTGATGATACAAGCATGGCCGGATTATTATCCACTGCCGAACGGTTATGCTTTTCGTCAGGTTTGACGGGAGTTTCAGATGCCGGGCTCGACTTCGAAAAGATCCGTTTACTGGATACGTTACAGAAACAAAATAAATTGAAGATATCTATCTATGCCATGCTGGAACCAACACAGAAGAATATCTTAACTTTTGTTAACAAGGGACCTATCGAAACCAAATCCCTAACAATCCGTTCAATAAAAATCTATGCCGACGGGAGTCTGGGAAGCCGTACCGCTCTCCTGAAAAGGCCATATTCCGATGCCCCTTCGAGCAACGGGATTCTTGTAACATCGGTAGACTCTATTAAAAGGTTATGTAAACTTGCTTTGGAGCACAACTATCAAATCAATACACATGCTATAGGAGACTCTGCCATTAAATTGGTTCTTGAAATCTATTCATCATTTTTGAAAGGGAAAAATAATAACCGATGGCGTATCGAGCATGCTCAGGTTCTTGATTTAAAAGATGTTCATTTATTCGGAGATTACTCAATTATTCCATCTGTACAAACTACCCATGCCACATCGGATATGAAATGGGCTGAAGACAGGGTTGGAGCAGAGAGGATCAAAGGCGCATATGCTTATAAAACCCTATTGGAACAAAACGGATGGCTTCCAAACGGGACTGATTTCCCAATTGAAAAAATTTCACCCATTCTGAACTTTTATTCCGCTGTTACCCGTAAGGATATAACAGGTAAACCGGAGTCCGGATTTGAGGCGGAAAATGCCTTGACCAAGAATCAAGCGTTAAAAAGCATAACTATATGGGCGGCGAAAGCCAACTTCTGGGAAAACGTTCGTGGCAGTCTCGAAATAGGAAAATATGCTGATTTTATTATTCTTGACAGGGACATCATGACCATACCGATTTCTGAAGTTCCTAAGGTGAATGTTAATAAGACCTTCCTCAGAGGTGAATGTGTCTTCAGTCGTTAAAGCTGTTTTAATGCGCAGGCAGCTTAATTATTCTATTATGAATGTTTTTTATTTCAAAACATTCTTTACCAGGAATTTACCAAGATTTTCCCCGGCGCGTTCATAACAACTTTCAATACGACCGCCCGTATCATAATCATACCCTCCCATGGTTTTACTTGGGATTTTTTTCAATTCCACGGATGCGATGACTGTTCCGGGATTTGCAGTTTCAACAAGATCAGCGATTAAATCAATCGACGCCGCTTTTTTTGCAAATCCGATTGCCATGCTGGCATTGAAGCCGGGCTCCATAAATTTTGTGCGAATTATAAATGTGTATTTCGCATTTGGAGAATCATCTTTCCCCGATAAATTATACGATTCCACTTCATCATTAAATTCTTTCCTGAACGATGGTTCAAACTTTTCAGTTCTGTCAGATTTCCATTTTCCAAGCCAGGCATCTCCGCTGCCTTCCTTTTTCTTATTCATTTCAGCAACTTTGTCGGAAGCATAATCATCGGCATTCTTGTATTTTCCAACCGCCATGTCGGAATAATCATATTTGAGGATAACCTCACTCTGTCCTTTTAATACTTTCACATCACCGGAGATAAGTTTTTGGGGAAACAATTTTCCGGCAGAAAGAGTGAAAATGCAGACCAGTAAAATAATGCTAAATTTTTTCATAGGGATCAAGTTTTAAATTACTGAATTTGTTAGCTGAAACAAAAATAGTATAAAAAAAAAACTTAATCAATACCAGCCCTACTTTGATGAATTATTTTTCTCCCGGTTGTCTATAAATTTTATTGGTTTTCGACTGGTTTCTGGAAATTGTTTTTTGTGAATGGAAGCTTCCGATTCAAATTTCAGAAGAGGAGCGACTCTCAATTTAGCTCTAAAATGATCTTTTATCTCCTTTTCTATCTCTTCCAAATTCTTGTTAGTTCCAATGTGTATAAGAATTTCATCCGTGCCTATGTGATTAGTAGATACTTCGACCAGATAATTTGAAATGTTATCAATATTATCAAGGATATCATATAAAGCTGTAGGATATAGGGTGGTACCTTTATATTTTATCATCTGGTGTTTCCTGCCCATTACAGGTCCAAGACGGATGGTCTTTCTGCCACAGCGACAAGGTTCTGAATAATGATAACAGACATCGCCCGTTTTAAAGCGTAAAACGGGCATACCTTCAACTCCAAGTGTAGTGATTGTCACTTCTCCTATCTCGTCATCCTTAACAGGGTTATCATGGTCATCCAGAAACTCAACGATAATCAATTCAGGGTGATGATGACCTCCAATTCCTTCTGAGCACTCTGTGAAAGAAGTCGCCATTTCTGTCGATGCATATGTTGAATAGAGCGCAATAGGCCATTTTTCAATGATTTTTTTTCCCAAGGTATTATAGTTAAGGTCAATTTTCCTTAAAGGTTCCCCGATACAGACGGCTTTCCGGATACTCGAACCTTTATAATCTATATCCCGGGATTCGGCATATTCAATAATTTTCAAAATAAAAGAAGGGACGGCAATGATGGCTGTGGATTTTATGCGTTGAATAGTATCCCATTGTAATTCGGGTATGCCATTCCCGACCCTAACTATACCTGCCCCCATCTTCCGGATGCCGAGGAAATACGCAAGTCCTGCCATGAACCTTCTGTCGATGGTTGTCATCAGTTGATAAATATCCGAAACAGATCCATCGGCACAGGTAAAAGATATGGCTTCATTATAAGCAAGGCGATCCAGGTCATTATCAGTCATTGCGAAAGTCACCGGATCACCCTGGGTACCTGAAGTTGTAATGTAGTCAATGATTTTTTCAGCAGGAACGGAAATAAAATCCCGGTTGTTTTGTTGCAAATGATCTTTTGTCGTAACAGGAATACCGGTGAGATCATCAAGTGTACGGATATGGGAGATATCAATTTTTTCTTTATTAAACAGGTCTTGGTAAAAAGGAGAATAATTCGAAAGATATTCTAACAAAACTTTCAGCCGGGTATTCTGATATTCTTTAATTTCATGGAGAGGTTTTCTCTCAATTTCTGGAAAGAAACCGGGATAATTCATTCTGGTCCTATGTATTCGAATCTTAAAATTTAAATCCCATCATAATTCTTATTGTGTTAACACCAATAGTCTGATCAGGTCGGCTGCTATCAAAATTGTCGTATGTCATCTTGCCAAAATTGTAGCTGAACGAGAAAGCAATAATTCTATATCTCAAACCAAGGCTGATTTCCTGTTGTAAAAAATCAATCCCATATTTGGAATAGCTACTTCCGGGAAGATTTTCCCACTCCCCCCAAAAATAACCGAAATTCGCATTTAATTTCCAGGAAAGGTCAATCATAAGCCGGTCTACAGGATTTATAGTCAATAAAGGACCAAATTTCTGACCCACAAAATAATAGTAATGATTTGCCACTTTTTCCTTATTAACAGGTTTAGTTGAGTTAAACCAGAAGCTAAGAAATGTGGCATCGATCCCAGCCCGAAGAAAATTATTGGCAAAGGCAGGTCCGATATAAATAAGATAACCCATATCCAATGCGCCACCAATTTTTGCGGGTAAATATACCAAACCGCCGGAAGATTTGATACCTGGCGTTAAAGAAACTTGCTGACCCGCGGCATAAGTACCAATTGGCAGAACTGCGCCTAATTTAAAGTAGAATCCACCTTTTATAAAATTAGGCTTTTCTTCTTGGTTTTGGGCAGGTGCTACAAAGTTTAAAATTAATAATGCAATCAAAGTAAAGAGTAATTGACTTTTCATTTCTTCCTTTTATTAATTTACGATAATTCTTGATCAAAAATATGAAAAAATCACTTATAACCATATTGTACCATATGTGTATTTAACATTTTACTGATATAACTTTTATCCTCCTTGGAAAGAGTAAAGGTGTTCTTCTCGTAGTTATTAACTTCATTGAGAAAGTTCGTTATGGTACTTTCAAATAGGTTGGTGAAAGGCATGGAAAGTGATAAATAAATTTCTTTTACCTGTGAAATTGGGTTGGATACAAGATCTTCATATTTCACAACAGTCCTCCTGCCGGGAGATATCTGAGCAAGATCCTTATTTATTAAATCCAGCATTTTATTATAAACCTCAACAATTTCCTTTACTCTTGGTTTATACTCCTTACTGATAAGGGCATTCTGTTGTTGAACAATGCTCCACATATTAACAGTTGATGGTACGACGTCGACTGGATTTCTTACAATATGAATAAACCTTGCTCCAGGAAAAATTCTTGCCAGGATTGGTATACGAAATGAGTTGAATGGATTTTTCGATACTATAGTCTTTCCGTTTTTAAAATATAGTTTTTGATAGAAGGCTTTTAATTTTTTTTCCCAATTGTTTAGTTCTTCACCCTCAGGAATGAAATTATTTTCATGGAGTAAGAAGTATTCCATTTCCTTAGGGAATACCAATTTTTCAAGGGGTGAAAAATCAGTTATCCTGTATATTGCATATTCATCCTCCTGAGGTTCGTTCATTCCAAGTTTAACCTTATCCATTGGTCTATGCTTATTGATGGTTGCGTTGAGTATAGGCTTATAAAACGGATACGCAACCATAAAACTGTCCGGGACAGCGACCTGAAATAGGGTAGGAGCGGCATTATAAGGATCAAGGTTCATAAGTTGGTGAAGGAGAGTAGAACCTGTCCTCCAATGACCAATGATAAAAATTGGATCGTCCGGAACCGGAGTTGCTTCGATTTTATTCTTCAGCAGAACTTTTTCGGCAGAGGCAAAAATACTTGACCAGATGGCACTCTGTAGAAGAAACAGGACTCTACCGATATATTTTGGACGAAAGGTGATTTTGTTTCTACGTAATAACCTGAGCAGATTGCCCATACTGATCCCGGCTGTCAGGTAAGATGATTTCACCGAATCTGTTCGTTAACCATTGGATTTATTTTGTTCAGAAGAAATAAATTCAGCGATGCTGTTGATGGAACGGATTATATTTCTTGCAAGGTTTTGATCACCAATCCTAACATTATAATTTCGTTGCAATGCCATTATAATTTCCAATGCATCCACCGAATCCAACGTGAGTTTATTTTCACCTCCAAAAAGCGGTTTCTCATCATCGACATCGGAAGGGGTAATATCAGAAATTCCCAATGTTTTAATTATCAATATCTTGATTTGAGTTTTTAGCTCATCGGAGGGTAGAGTAACCATAAAGATACGAATAAATTCATGCTCGCTTTATCACATTATTAAGCTTAATAAAAAAATTCTCTTCAACTTCTGCTCGATTTAGAATCAATTCGCTAAGTTGTTTTAATTTTTCAGGTCCAAGGTCACGATTTTTACCGATCCTTGCGGCAAAAAGAGAAAGCTCACGCCAACCATCCCCAATTTCCATCAATTGCCTGGATAAATCACCTAGTTCCTGCTTCCTAAGAATATTAGCTGCTTCCTGAAGGAAAGTAGCATACATAAAACGGAATCCGGCTCCTCCAGTACCCTGGTCTTCAAGCAATATATTTATCTTCATTATCTCATGAGAAAGGTGTTCAATATCCCGGGCAAAATTTGGCCATTCAACGATTTTCTTTGCAAACAGTCTTATGCCTTTAACACCTAAAAATGGTATTGGAATATGAAGCATATTAAAGCATACTTTTTTTATCCCCTTGATAATAGCTGCCTCGTAATTGATGGAAGATGGAATGTCTGCAACATTAAAAATAAATCCTTTTGGGGACATGCTTCCCCCGGCAAAACGACTATTTTCTAACGAGTTAGCTTTTAATTTAATGAGTTCGGGAAAATAACTATCACTAATAATATAATTTGAATCTTCTTTACCAATGATTACCATAAAATGTACATTGATATGAACACGTTCCCAGGAAGGGACATAATCGAGATAAAAGAAATCGACTTGTGCTGCTATCGGGATATTATTCTGTAACAGCTCATCCAGTTTTCTTGTCCCATCCTCATTTTTATGGAAGGAGTATTCGTTAAATTTTGTACCAATACGTTTTGTAATATTTACCCGCATCTGACCCGGCTTATTCCTCACAATGAAAGTCGGAAAGGGGAAGGATTTCATTTTATGAAAATAGCCGAAAAAAAGTCCGCTTGAAATCCCAAAAACAAGTGGTTCGGAGATTTGCAGACCGGCGTGGTTAAGTAAGGAGGTTATTGTTCCGGATTCACAGTGCGCGGCCATTTTATGTTTGAAATTTTCAATAATCATTTCATGCGCTCCTCAATTTTAGTCATAGATAGATACGGATTACCGGTTGAATTTTGTTCAATAGAAATGTTCAAAGTTTTATTTTCAAGGATAAAGAGCGATTCGGGATTATCATCAATGTTGATCAGAACGATCTGGAGCAGGTTGGCAACGGGTACATTAAAGACTTTGGCATATTTTCTCAATTCCTCAACTGAACACTTTCCGAAATGCTTTGGTTCAAAATGTTTTTTTACTCTTGATTTGCTGATGCCGACTCTTGAAGCAAGTTCTGATATGGATAAGTCCACTAAAACCGTATAATAATAAACGAGACTGATTTCTCCGTCGATCACTCTCTTCCTAAGGGATAATTCCAGGTTTTTACGTTTATAAAAGTAATCATCAAGATAATTTGCGGAAAGATAAGAGCCCGTTTGAATAGGTCCGAATTTACCATCCTCCTTCTCAACATACAAGATTACCTGCTGTTCGGGGCAATTAGCAATGCCCTCTTTTTCCTTCATAAAAATCACATTTATGTGAAGTATCAACTTCGTTTGCAAAAGTACAAAGAAGGGGGAGAAGAAAAAATGACATTGATTTGGGAAGTTATTTTTTTACGACTTCAATGATAAAGAGCGGCGCAATAGTCGGTATAAATCTTTTTAAACGAAGATTAGATTTTTTCAAAATTTCAGCAAATTCTTCTCTTGTCCGCTCTCTTCCGCCTGAAACAGCAGCAAGCATCTGGATATCGAGAATCTTTGGAAAGGGATTGATTTTGTCAGGAAGAATAACCATATCAATTATAAGAAGCCTTCCGTGAGCAGGCATCGTTTCTTTTATATTTTGGAGAATTTTAATGCACTTATCATCATTCCAATTATGAGTTACATTTTTCAGAATAAATGCATCAGCGTATATGGGAATGGATTCAAAGAAATTTCCTTTTACAATTGACACCTGTTCAGAAACACCTATTTCTTCAAAGATATTCTGTGATTTTTGAACTTCATTTGGCAAATCAAATAAAATGCCTTTCATTTTTTTATAATTACTGAGAATTGAGGCAAGGAATAATCCTTCTCCTCCACCGATGTCGGCAATTGTATTAAACCGGGAAAAGTCGTATGCCTGTAAAATCGGAGTAAGACTTATATCAGAAAGGTTCGACATAGATCTATTGAAGAGATCTGATTCATCAGGATGATGATTCAGATATTCATAGATTGGTTCACCATAAAGTTTTGTAAAGGTATCTTCTCCGGTTCTGACACTATGGATAAGATTGCCCAGAACATTCCAGTTCACGGATCCGAGGTGGTGCATTATAAAATGCCGTAGGGAGCCATTCTCGTTCAGCAGGGCTTTTGACATTGAAGTGAGTGCGAAATACCGATTCTTTTTTTCTTTAAAAATTCCCTGATCTGAAAGAGCCCTCATGATCCTGTAAAGTGAATCATTGTGGGAATTTGTCTTCCTGGCAAGTTCTTCAACCGATTTTGGTGATTCTCGAAGCAGTTCGGCTACATTTAATTCCGCAACAACATTTAATGCAGACAATATCCACAGATTCTGGAATTGTTCATATAGTACAACTTTGCCAGGGTAGAGATTTCTATTAATTGAAGATAAAATGGATCTGATCACACCAATCAATTTGACGAGCAAGAATGGTGGTAGTCTCCGTTGTTTTTTGGATACAAACATATTTCTCTTTTTGAAAAAAATGTAAAAAAATTAGTCGACCTCTGGAGCAGGTTTAACAAATTTCCACCTGTTATGAGACCAAAGGTAATAGGCAGGATCAAGTTTTATTGTTTCTTCCAGCGCTTTAAAATATTTTTTTGTCAGCCATTCTCCGGTATTATCTTCCGCAGGCTCCGGTGTCAGGGGAATGAAATCGATGGTATAGTAGCCTCTCTTTTTCTTTAAGATCCGCACATATAAAGTTACGCCCTGTAATGCCTTATTAAGATTTTCCAATCCTCTGAAATAAGTAATATCCTGGTTCATAAATTCAATCCAATGGGCCTTATTTTCCATTTTCGGCCTTTGATCAGCAAGGATAAGGACAGCTATATTTTTTTCTGGTTGCATTGTGAGTATTTCCCTGTAAACCGCTGGGTAGGAGAGCAGGCGCATTCCATTTTTTTTTCTCGAATATAACATTGCAGAATTAATAAAGCGGTTGCGTTGTTCCTTATAAACTGCAAAGACGGTATGTTCCGAATAGAAAGGAAGACTGCACATCCACTCCCAGTTTCCATAATGTCCGGTTGCAAGAAGAACATTCTTTCCCCGGCTCAGTATAGAATTAAGAACGTCTATGTTTCCAAATTTGAATCGTCTTGAATAATCCGATCTGGTCAAACGGACCATGGCAGCGCTCTCAACCATGTAATCAGCAAGATGCCGGTAAAATCGCTTTTCAATGGATTTTGCATTCGCTGGGTTCTCGGAAGGGAAAGCCCGGGATATATTCTTTCTGACAACTTTACGGCGGTATCTTATTATATAATAGGTCAGGAAAAAAAAGAAATCAGCAACGACATAATAAACCCGTAGTGGAAGTAATTTCAAAAGGAAAAAGGAGAGGTTAAGAAGTTGGTTCATTTAACGGATAAAATAAAGAGACAAAGTAACAAAAAAAAGAGGTGAAATTAAGGTCTTCTTCTTTCAAAATTGAATGCGCCAAGTACCCATTGGGAAAAAGCCCATATTAAAATAATCTTTAATCTCTCCTGTCTTAGGATCTATTCGCTGAGTATAGACATTGGTATAGTTTGTGCGATATTGCAGATCAATAATAAATTCAATGTTATACTTTGGTAAATTTCTTTTCACGCCAAATCGGAAAGAGATACGTTTATAATCAGGATAACGCGGGCTATATGCATTTATCCAATCATAAACCGTTTCGGCAACAGCGACGGTGGAGTTGACATCGTATGGAATATAAGGATTTCCACCGGCCCAGGTAGCCCGGAGTCCAAATGACATAACACCCCATTTCCTTTTACCAATAATAAACTCATATCCACCCACGGCATTCAAAACGTAATTTACATTAAACGCTGTATTTCTTGGACCATCCTGGTATCCATAATATGTTGAATTTATGAAAGAAGAAGTCAGGAGGAAATAGTAGTTATTCTTGAAAAACTTTTCAAGTGTAAGCTCAATTCCATAATTCTCTCCTGTCCCTTTATTGATAAGGCTATCGGCGTACTGCCGGTCGAGGAAGAATTCATGTCCCTGGTTATTAAGAGAGTATTGGGGGATTGATATTTTGACTGGAATATCATATAAGTATTGATAATAAATTTCCGTTTTCAACCTAAGATTCTCGTTTATATAAAAATTATAACCTAATGCAACCTGAGCGCTACGAGAGAAGTCGAGGTTTCTATTAGTCTGGATCACAGTTCCATCAGGTTCGGAAGCCATTACAAAATAGATGACATGAGGTTGCATCTGGCTATATAATCCTGCACCAAAATTAAAGGAGTGCTTACTACTAATAAACCAGTCACAACCGACTCTTGGTTCGATTGACCATGACTGATTCAATGTAAGAAATGAACCAAATATTCCAATTGTTGATGTAAATTTATTGGAATACTTATGTTGCCATTGGGTATAAGCTCTAAAGAAGTACATGTTTTCTTTTGAATGGGTGTTAACCAGAAATTTTCCTTTATACATCGCGCTGTCGGCAAAAGACATATCGAAGAAATCACAAAAAAAACCAGCATCCATCATATTTCTCGATGTAAACTTCTTAAACAGTTGAGTGACGAGGGAATATTTTATCTCGGTTGATCTTTCACCTGCCCAAGGCGATGGTGTTGTTACAACATTTGAAAAAGTATCAATTTTAGTGTAGACCTTGGATCCGACAATATAGATCAGACTCTTTAACCGCAGGGAAGGGTTTAATAATATCTGATGGGAGACACCTAATGTTCCGATATTGGAACCGTTTGAAAGATCCTCACCATAATCAGGAAACATCCAGTCAGATTGATCTTTCCTACTATCAAATAATTCGATGTAACTAATTCCACCGATGCCTGTCACACAAAAGGTTCCAGCTTTCTTAGTCGGAATTGTGATTTTCAGATTGATATCCTGATATTTTGGAATAACTCCCAGATTAATATTAAACCAGCCAAGAAATTGTAAAGGGGAATAACGATAAGCGATCATGTACGAAGCTGGATTTTTTTTCGAAAAGGGACCTTCAGTACCGAATTCCAAACCATTCCAACCAACCTGGAACCAGTATTCATGGCGCTCATTGTTCCCATTCCGCATCCGCAAGTCAAATACACCTGCAATAGTATTGCCATACTGGGCAGGGAAAGCACCAGTAAAAAAGTCTGAGTTAGTCAGGAGGTTGTTATTAAGTATGGTAACGGGACCACCAGTTGTCCCGACTGCAGCAAAATGATTAGGATTAGGAATTTCCATGTCATCGATTCTCCACTGAAGTCCCATTGGAGAATTTCCTCTGACGATTATGTCATTTCGATTATCAATTCCGGAGGAGACACCGGCGAAATTTGCAACCATACGCGCCGGGTCATTGTAACTTCCAGGGAAGCGGAAAGTTTCATCCACACTAAAGCTCCTGACACTGACCGTTGCCATTTTATTAATCACATCATATTTTTTATAGTCGCTCTTAATCTCGACTTCCTTTGCATTTATAATAATTTCCTGGAGTTGAACAGTGATCTGAGTTTCTCTGCCTGAACTGACGATCAAGGGATCGGATAAAAAAGTCGCATAACCCACGAATGAAACATTTATCTGATATTTTCCGATTGGGATCTTGTCAAATTTGAAATGCCCTGTATTATCAGAAACAGTTCCTATCAAGGGTTTGGAGTCGACAATTATAACAGTGGCGCCTGGGAGGGGCGCCATGGATTGTTTATCAAGTACAATTCCTTTAATGGACGAATATAGTATATGTTGTGCCATAAGACGATACGTGAATGGCAAAAGCAACATAGCAAGGAGTAGCAGGCGACTCATGCTTCCATCATTGCATCTACCTGATCTCTTGTAAGTCGGGTCCATCGCGGGTTGATGAATTTTTCTCCGTCCCAGTCAAAATTCACCAGGTCGAATGTTTCCCCATAAAACGTAAGCTTGCTTCTAAGGTCTGGAGTATGTTCAATGAAAATAAAAGGAGGGTTGTTATTTTTATTAGAATTATAGATTTGTGTTGCAAGAGGAGCACACCATTCTGTAACAGGTGTTCCAGGATTTTGCCGGTAAATTTCAGTCGCAATTGCAATGGTGCTACCATCTTCCCGGTTCACAATCTTCAAACCACAGCGGGAAGGGCTATCCCATTGACCTATGTAATCAAAGTAGCGATCCATATATTTTGAAAATTCCGGATTAGTTTCCATTGTTAAAAAGCAAAGCAGCGAATTACATAGTAATCACGAACATCTTTGAAATGATTACAATGATCTTGAGTAAATAGCGAATTAGTGAAATAGTAAAATAGCGAAATAGAGAAAATATAGATCATGCGACTTTGTTGACTTTTTTTCCGAAGGTTAAATCGGCCAGGTCACGACGTCTTGGGGTATAAGTCCCATCAGATATTTCACGGGAAATAACCTTATTTATGAGGTTGAACATCTTCATTGTCTGGGGTTCATTTTTATAAAATGTTTCCCAGGCGTATTGATAGAGTTCCATTAGTCTTTCTGCCGACATATGTTTAGGATGGTACACCACTTTCCCGGCATTATAATTATTCCAATCAAAATCAAAGATCCGTCCTTGTTTTAACAGGTCACTATAGGCTTTTGTATGTGGGAAGGGCGCTAGAACTGTAAATTCTGCAAGGTCAAGTTCAATTTCCTGGAGAAAATCAATAAGTCTTTTAATATCATCTTCTGTCTGGTTATCGAGACCAAGGAGGATTGTACCTTCAACGGCGATACCATATTCGTGATACTGGCGAATGCGGTTCTTAATGTATTCGGAAGTATCAAAAACGGCCTGGTAAACATACCATGCCCCGGCTTGTGCAGCCAGATCAAGAACTTCATCTTTGTCCTCGATGGTATGGCTAACCCATTTTTTCTTCAAAGGTATCATCGCCCTGAAAAGTTCTTTTTCCCATTTGGTATCCAATGCCAACGAGTTGTCTACAATAAAAAGCCGATTATTATCCATCTGGGAAAGCTCTTCAACAACCCGTTCGATCGGGCGGGGTCGGAATCCTCGTCCACCCAGATATCTTACAGCACATGGATAGCAATCATATATACAACCCCTGGAAGCATGAAACAAATCAACCATCCGGAATCCTTTGTGGTAGTATAAATCTGATTTAAGGATGGAGCGGTTAGCAGGGCCAATAAGGTCCATATCGGGAGGTTTATTAAGAAAATTATAGATTTTTTTCAGATCTTTTTTCCCGAAGTCTTCGAATACCAGGTTCATTCTACCCTCGACCTCTCCGAGGAAGACAGAATCAGCATGTAACATGGTCTCTTCGGCATGGAGCATCGTTGAGATACCCCCAAAAATAACCTTTTTACCAAGTTCTCTATATTTATCAGCGATCTCCCAGCCGCGTTTAACCTGTGTAGTAAGCATCATTGAAATTCCGACAAAGTCAGGGCTATCATCAATGACCAGATCCTCTACATTTTCATCGGTAAAATCAATCGCTGCCTCGTCAGGAATTGTGGCAGCCATGACTATAGGTCCATGTGGGGGAAGGTTGAATATGGTTTGACCTTCTAATTTTTCCCACCTGGGATATATAAGTTTAAACTTCATTCTATTTTACTTGTGAATGTTCAAATTGCACTCAGCCAGTTTTATAATTATCTCGTGTTTATCGGTTTCTTTGGGAACTATTTTGCTAAGGGAAATCTTGTATTTTCGACCGGCAAGATTAAAATCACCCATCTTCTTATAATAATCTCCGGTCAGGGAATAAACTTCATAATAATTTGGATTTGTAGCTTCAAAATCATTTATAAAATTGGAAGTTAAAGGAACCTTTTGTTTCTCCCGGATTGCTTGAATCATCGTTGTTTTCATTTCCCTGAAAAGCAAAAATTTTTTATATTCTTCGGTCGCAAGGAAGGGATCGCACGGAATATCCAAACCGGATTCCGTTATTTCTTTCTTTTGCTTAAGACCTGCAAAGTTATTAAAAATATTAGTCAGGTCATAACATACGTATGTCCCAAGCTGCCACGGATCGGTAGATATCCAAACCTGCCGCTGACACGGTTTGAAAATTATGGAGTGGTGCGCAATTAGTTGATTAATGGCCTTTTCATTACCCATGCCTATATCCTGGTCGTTAAGTCCTTTCTGATCGCGCAGGATCCCTGCAACTTTTTTCGGGTCAAGGGGAAAATTGTTTGTCAAATCCTGCAGGACTCTTTGATAGCGATAAAATGAAGCGTTTTCTTGTATGTTTTGTCTGTTCAATGGATCATCCTGAAAATATGCCGACTGAAAATGGTTAGCGCAAACGATAAAGTTTTTGTCGGGTTGGTACAAGGATATTCCGAAAGGAGATTTCTCAATGATTGCAGCTTTATTTTCATCGGCTGAACCAATCAACAAGGCTTCTGATACGAACGTTTTTCTTTTCTTAGCAATATCAAACGCCTCCCTAATGTTTGCGGCATACTGAAGAATTTCCCTGGCAAGTATTGAAATGGGTGTTCTTGCTGAAAAAGGGATTTCTGATTTTGCTGCATTTATAGTGACGGTAAGACCTTTTATATTCATTCCGGAAACCGTTCCAATCATTCCACCCCAGGTGATCATCATAAAAGCATAACCATTATCTGGCTTTTCGAAACAGACAATTTTATCTTTTGCGAATTCGTCACCCATGAAAAAATCAAAATTCCTTCCTATTATCAGAGATGAATCTGCCGAACGATCATTCCAGGCTCCGAAGGAGGTACAACCGACAAGCCTGAAATCCTGTAAGGCATGACCAATGTCATGGGCAGAATGATAGTTAAGTAACCGTTGATAATTGTTTCCTATAAATGAAAAATCAGGACTTGCACTCTGTGAGATGCCAAAAATCTCCAGCTTATATTCTTGTGTTATATACTTATCCAGATTGCGGTTAAACCAGTATATAAAATATTTAAGAAAATGCCTGTAAAACACGGAAGGAATTATCCGTGCGATCTCATCGATAAAGGCTTTCTCCTGAAAATAGATTAGTCTCTTTGCTAATTTGCCATTTACCACACCACGTTCGTAAGGATTACCCTGAACATACATTTCCCATAAGCCTGTCTCGCTTCGTTTAAGCCAATTTTGATCAATGGTGAAGAAGTTTGAATCGAGTGTGTCGACAATAAATGAATCCGCAATCCGGTTAGTGGGAGTGAGAGGAGTTATCCTTGTAAAATAAAAAACAAGGAGAAACAAAAAGAAAATTAATAATGAAACAATAAATCCAAATCTGAAAATGAGGGGAATTTTTCGATGTATTTTCAATTCAGTTCCTCCTGATCTTATTGACTAAATATTCAAGTCCGACAATTTCACCACATGTTAGAATAGCGCCAATTGTTACCCCCAGCATCCCATGCAGGCTTATATTTTGTCCGGTGAAAAACAAATTTGGAATTCTTGTCTTTGGAATAATCATTGTTTTCAAAGGATCATTGAAATCTTTCTGAATTCCATACATCGATCCCTCTTCAGTCCCAGTATAATCACGGAAGGTCAGGGGAGTGGATGTTTCCATATAGTCGATGGATTCCGGTAATGCCGGAAAATTTTTTGTGACCAGTTTAAGCAATCTTTCAGAATGCTCCTGCTTGAAAGCCAGGTATTCACCGCCTCGTTTTCCCACCAACGTATTTTCCCATTTTCTGACCTCATCAAAATTCATATAAGTAAGGATTATTGCCGATTTTGCAAAGGTACAATCAACCTTATCGACTGGAGTATAAAAAAGGTAACTTTCAGGCCAGGAATCACCTTTTGATGATCCGGTAGTCCAAACATTTTTTGAATTAAAATGATAGAAATTATAATTCAAATACGGGAAGGTATTTGGTTTAAGGACCAGGTTCAGAATAAAAGAAGATACGGTATTTTGAAGGTTTTTCATGCGTAGTCGAAATGACTCTTTGACCAATTTAGGATCAAGGATGCCGAGAGTAATTCCTGGATGGGTATTAGATATTAGAAAATTCGAAAAAAAAGATTCTCCCGCTATGGTTGAAACCAGGAATTTTTCTTTTTCCCTGTCGATCTTAATCACTTTGGAAGAAGTAAATAATTCACCACCCAAAGATTTAATTTGATCAGCAAGTATTTCTGCAATCTGGGAGCTTCCACCAATTATCCTAAATGCGCTTGAGATGAATGAATGATTGATTAACGCGGCAATGTGTAATGGGGTTTTGTCACGATTGCCGGCATAAAGAAAGTTATTAGCGGCAAGAACAGCCGGGAAAAGGGGATTATTGCTCAGGGATGAGAAAAACTGATAGGCTCCAGAAGTAAGGTAAGGGTCCTTAGAACTTGTGTTAGGAACTCCGAGATTATACAAAGGGAATGAATTACTAATAATCTGAAGTTGATCCAGGTAGTTTGTGAGCGCTTTATCCTCATCCGGAAATTTGTTCAGGAGTTGCGTTTTAAAATTGTCAAAACCCTGGGCAAGTTTAAATTCGTTATCCTCTATGGAGATATGATCGAATCCATCAATATCCATACGATAAGTACAAATTTTATCAATCAATCCAAAATAGTTCCAATAAGAATGAAGCGTCTGTCCTGGTATAAGACTACCGACATAATGAAGGCCGGTATCAAAAGAGCACCCGTGACGTGAAAAATTTTGAAGATTGCCTCCCAATTTTGGTTGCTTTTCAAGAATACATACCTTCAACCCCTCTTTGCTCAGGATCAAACCACTTAGAAGTCCTCCAAGCCCACTCCCCATGATGATGACATCATAATTGTTCATAGAAGGTCAAACTTGTATTTAAGTGGTTTATTATTCTTTTAATCCTTTTTAACAGGATGGTTTGAGAGTATATAAATATTATTTGAAGTTATTTTTTTATTATCAATGATCTCAAAAGTCAATCCCTTGTTTTGTGCAACAGAAATGATAGTGTTTGCAGATGTAAAGAAAAGCTGCCGGTTATTATTTTGTGTCTTGTTAAAGCCGAATTTTGTTGAGAAAAACTCCGTCACCCTGACCCATATGTGACGTTTCTCCAGATCTGTATTTGCATCCCGGATCAAAATAATTCCTGATTCATTAAGGTTTTCACTACATTTTTCAAGAAGTGCAATTTGATCTTTCACCGGGAAATAATGAAGAACGTCCAGTAACAAGAATCCATCTTTTTTTCCAATATCCATCCTTGTGATATCCTCACAAATAAATGCCAACCTTTCATTTTTAGAAAAGCAATGATCAGCGATCTGAATCTTCTCCATGTCGTAATCCACACCTGTAATTTGTCGTTCTCCGGAAGTAAATGATAATAAATAGGAGAGATATCCAAAGCCACAACCGATATCAAGGATTTCACCCTTTGCGGGCATAAGTCGCAGATATAAATCATAGTTGTTCTCTAGTTTCATTTTTATACGAAGATACCATTCGAGTACCGGACCTTTAAAGACGTAATTGTGAAGAAGTTGTTTACGGTAATAAAATGCGTTTCCATCTCTTATTTTTGCTTTATTGTACTGGGAGATATAAAATTTTCTGAGTTGTCTCGTCCTTTCCGAATAGTTTCTTCCAAATGATGGATCATCAAAAGCGATACGATCCATCACATACATAAACATTCCGTTTGGTTTACCCCAGAAATCTCCTTTTGCAAGAAATTCGCCGGTTCCAAAAACAAGAATTGGCAGAATATCAACTTGAAGTTTCTCAGCCAGGTAAAATGCTCCCCTGTGAAACCGTTGAATGCGGTGATCCGGTGATCGATGCCCCTCCGGGAAAACCAGGAGTGAGTAACCTTCTGCCATATGAACACGGAGTTTTTCCAGGCTTAATTCAAGTCCTTTATCGACATTTATAAATCCCGACATCCGTGCAATCAAACCAAACACTGGTGATTTGAATACCCAGCTTGATGTTAAAATGAGTATTTTTGGGTAAAGTCTTAGAAATGCTGGTGTTTCGATAAGCGACTGATGGTTGCTGATAATAATACAAGGTTTTGTGAAATCTTCCCCGTTAGGATTTATTAGCCGTCCGTTGGTCGGAAAGGTCACAAAGATATAAGCCCTGCACAATACAGAGAAGATTTTATGGAAAAGGTATTTTTTCTTTTTTCGTGAAATGGGAATAATGTTGTAGATAATACTTCCCAGAATCATCATTATTATGGAAATCAATACTATATTTCCCCATGTTATTACTGTTTTAATAATAATTCGTACAGTGACCGGGAATTTGTGCTTTTTCAATCTGTCAAACAAAAACCACTTTGCCAGCAAGGGTTCAATGGTACAAGAGGTCATAACAACGGAAATAATTCCGACAATTGAAATGAGCGCTATCGACCGGAGTGCAGGGTGTCGGGCCGCAAGGAGTGCCGCGACTCCGAACAAGGTAGTTGTCGAAGAAAGAAAGATTGATACTTTGAATGAATTTCGCTCCTTCGTTCCAAATTTAAATTCATACAACATCCCGCGCAACATGAGAATGCTGTAATCGACTCCAAGTCCGAAAACAAAAGAAGAAATAATTATGTTGAAGATGTTGAATTTTATACCGGTCAACCCCATGAATCCCAGTGTTACCATCCAACTGAAGAACATTGGTAATGCCGCGGTCAATCCTAGTTCAATCCTTCCAAAAGAAACAAGAAGAAGTATTGTAACAAAGATCATGGAAAGGTTTACCAGAAGAGTAAAATCATTTTTAACATCTGAAACAAAACGGCTGGTCAGGCTCTGACGGTCAAATACAATTATACCCGGAGTATCATTTAATGCATGGTAAACATTGAATTTTTCTTCAGGATTCACTTTTACCAGGCTGGAAACCATTATCATTCCATCCTTTTCATTTATCCAGTCCCCGAAAAATTTGTTTTGAAATGAAATGTATTGATCGGATGGGATCAACGAATATTTTTTATCAATTAAATTAAAAAAATGCTCTAATGAATTTATTTTAAAATGTGTTTTTATAGCTGCATCTGTCAATGATTTTTTAAGGATCGTTTTTTTTGCTGTAGTCCAGAAGCGTTCCCATTTTTTAATTCGTTCAAGTTGCATAGAATCTGAAAGAAACAGATTTTGGATGCCGGAATAACTATTAATTTGATTGTTTTGAAGTAGTTTCTCTAGTTCATCCGATGCCATTTCATTTTTCCGGATGGCCTCTTCGCGGGTTTTTGCGTAAGATATAACATAAACGTTTCTTAGACTTTTGCCTCCAAGAATGTCAAGATTTTTCTCTGCTTTCATTAGGGTGGGGGAAAGGTAGTTCAATGACATCAGGTCTTTTTCAAAGGAGACTTTTTTCACGAAGAAAAGACTGATAACTCCCAACAATGCAAGAAAGATTATGAAGATCCATTTATTTTCAAAATCAATTTCTGCAATTTTATCAACGAAGTTTTTTTTATGGATATCAGCAGGAGGGACGATTGTGTTTGAAAGAAAATGGGGTAAGATAACCAGAGAAAAAAAAGCAGCGCCGGTCACACTCAGGGCAGCAAACAAACCAAGATCATGTAGAACTGAGGAATTCAGAAAAACCAAACAAAGGAATGCTCCCGCCGTTGTGAGGCAACAAATAAAAATGGTCTGGGACATTTCTTTCAGAACAGCCTCGACCGATTGTTTTTGACGATAATAGTTGATGATATAGAGGGCATAATCGATGATCAGACCCAGTATAACAGAACCAATGCCAAGCGAGATTGCCGATATAGTACCTTTGCAGATGGATAGGACACCGAGTGCAAATCCCCCTCCAAAAAGTGCGGGAAGAAAGCCCAATAAAGGAATGCGAATATTCCTGAAATACCATGAAAGAAGTAAAAATATCAGGGAAAGGGCTATAACCAAGGTAACGATTATATCTCTTTTTAACTGTTTAGCATTACCCACTGCGATAGCGACGGAACCAAAGAACTCGATTTTTATCTTGTTTTGGTTGCTTGATAAGCTATTGTTTATTTTTTCCAGACCGTCGATCAGGTCACTGTTTTTTTCTGTTTCAGTTGGTGAGTTGGCCGGTGTTATAAAAATAAACAAGTGTTTTTTATCTTTAGTCATTAAATAACCGTCATCTATTTCATACCGTTCGTCGCTTTGGAGAGTTTGTAATTTTTTCATTCCCAGCAATTGAAATCCCAGAGGATCATGGATAATCTGGTTTTTAATGATTATGCTTGCCGGTGAAACCAGAAGATTAAAATTCCTCTTCATCCTTGATTCTAAATTTTTCAGGATGATCATGCTATCTATTATTTTGTAATCCTGATCTGACAGGAATAGCGGAAGATAGTTTGATACAAGACTTTGAATAGCAGAATAGGCTGAATCATCAACCTTGGCAAGCATGGTACGGATATATGAAGTATCAAAACGTTCCTGAACCAGACTGATAAACTTTTCGGCAATTTGTTTTAAACTGTCATGTATAGGATTATGATTTGTGTCACTCTGAAAAATATGGATAATGAGCTTCTCAGCAAATTTGAAATTCCTGATGACAAATTCGTCTTTACTTAGGGAGGATCCTTTTTTAGTTATCCCGGAAATATTTTCTTCAAGTTTGATCTTTGAAGCAAAAAATCCGATTGCCAGAGTAAAGACAATCAATACAACATAGAAAATCCATTTAGACTTATGAAAAAAAAGATATATTCCGATAAAAAAATTTGACATTCCTAGATGTTCTTTGCTGTTTTCTGTTTGCGAAAGATTTCCAGGAGCAAGTAAGTCAGAGATCCCATAACGATGGCCAAGCTTGCTCCAAAAACTAAACTTCCAATCAGATACTGAAACAGATTGTGTTTAATCCAATCCATTTTGAATTCACTTGTATAGTAAACTGTGTTGGAGTCAGTTCCCAGCGTCCATCCGCCAGCCAGATAGCTTATGAAGATGATAAATGGTATCAAGGGTGGTATACTGATATTTGAAACTGCAAGGGCAATAAATTTATTCAACCGAAGCAGGGAAGCCATACCCATTGCAGCAAGCATTTGCCATCCCCAGATCGGCATAATCCCAAAGAAGGCACCGAGAGCGACGGAAAATGCAAGTTTCGCATTGGAGTCGTTACTGTCAATTATATATTCACGTATGAATTCCTTCAATGATTTCTTTCTCAGGTTTCTGAAAAAGGAATGAGGCCGGATCCATAAAAGCGCCATGAATACCATAATGGTGTTGACAATGCTTACCCTTGAGAAGTCTCTTACTTTGCGAAAATGCGATACTCTTTCCTCTTTCGGGGCATAATAGATCCTGACAGGTACCGATTTTACATTAACTCCCATCCAAGCCAGTCTGACCAGAATCTCAACTTCATATTCGAATTTGACGGAAAAGTGACGTTTTAATTCTTTAACTCTATTAAGGGGATATAACCGATACCCAGTTTGAACATCTGGTATGCTCAAACCCGTTTCCACTTTGAACCAGAAAACAGAAAAGTTATTTCCAAAATTGCTGGTTCCAGGGATTCCTTCCTGGGACATCTTTCTTGCACCCATGATAAGGGAGTCGGGACTCTCCACGATTTTATCTATAAACAAAGGAATATCTTCAGGGAAATGCTGGCCATCGCTATCAATAGTTATGGCGTACCGGAATCCCAGTTGAATTGCATGTTTAAATCCGAGTTGAAGAGCATTTCCTTTTCCCGTATTACGGGATATCGTGATAATTTGAAGGTGTTTGTATTTCTGAAGGAGAACCGGTGTACTGTCGGTAGAACCATCATTCACCACAACAACATCGGCTGTAAATTTTAAGATCCTTTGGAAAACATCTTCCAGGGTCCTGTCATTATTGTATGT
>Ga0172368_10001636_pt1 | contig 30125 bp, 25 predicted proteins | sample Lak11m_FD_114540 | JGI IMG/M metagenome (GOLD analysis project Ga0172368, IMG submission 114540) | Freshwater microbial communities from Kabuno Bay, South-Kivu, Congo - kab_022012_11m | ecosystem: Environmental > Aquatic > Freshwater > Lake | place: Democratic Republic of the Congo: South-Kivu...
TCACAAGTTGTTTCCCGGCTATGATTGGAACAAACTCTGGGAAAAACTGCTGCCTCTCACTGGTAACTTAACCTGTGAAATTGTGGCTATTCAGTAATCCAACAACCTTGGGACAATGTGTAAATTATAGAACACACTTCCAGCATTACCAGTAATCAGGCATTACATTATTTTAATGCCCGGCTGCTGCCTGCTTGAAGACGGTCAGCTGGTTTTTTGCCCTGCTCAAAATTCCCCCTTCTGAAACAGATAAAACAAAAATCTCTTTCTGCCCATCCCCATCAAAATCAAACACCCCGTAATCAGTTACGTAACCGCCTAACAATCCGCTTGACCAGTTCTGGACAAGATCATATCCGTCCCAGTTGAGGCAGCATAGTTCTCCCTGGTTGTAGCCGCTCATCCGCTTACTGAGAAGATTGCCCTTCTTGGAGTTGCGGCCGGCGATGAAGTCGAGCCTGCCGTCCTGGTTGTAATCATCACACAGGATGCGCATAGGGAGAAAATCTTTCTGTTCAATATCGTTCGCATAGACGCGCTTGGTAAAATAATTAACTTCGCCGCCCAGTTTAAGGTGCTGGTCGCGCCAGCGCATCCTGCCCAGGCTGGAAAAAATGGTCAGCTGATACTGATAGCTGAACACCCCCTTGTCAAACGCAATATATTCAAGACTGCCGTCGCCCTCGAGGTCTGCCTGCACGAAGCTGTAAAGCTGCAGGGACTCAGGAATCAGGAATTCATTACGCGCTTCCAGCACCCCGTTTTTCCAGGAAAATGTGTAAATCACATTGCCAAAGGGACTGGTCTCGCCGGCCTGTTGTCCCATTATCATGAGCCGTTTTCCCGGAGGCTGGTATATCCTGAAAAACCAGCGCTGTGACTTTGCGATCCGGGAGTATGCCCCTGCCTCTGCCGCTTCAAGCACAAACGAATTGGGAGCGCTCTTCTCAAAGCTGGTGACGAAAATTTCATCCCGCCCGTTTTTATTGGTATCCGCCGTATCTATGTGGACAATGTACTCTCCGATATCGGTTTTTATTTCCCCGCTCTGCTTAAGGACGCCTTCAGCCCATTTATAAACGATAATTCTGTGCGCAGCGGACAGCAGCAGTTCCTTTGCGCCGTCACCGTCAACATCTGCCGCGGTCATACAGCGCAGAGATTCCCCATCAATATCCAGGGTATAAAAGGGCGCGGCGTCAAACAGCGGGGGCCTTTTCTCCGCCCGCGGCTGCACCACGGTCTGATATTCAGGTTCAAGGGGCGCTTCAAGGGTTTCATCAGGGGCCTGCTCATCGCGTAGTTCTGCAGACGCAGTTGTTTTTACCTGCGGCGCGCTGACCGCAGCAGCATCTGCTTCGGTTCCGCTGCCGAGAATTTTCTGCCGAACCCGGGCTCCAAAGGAAGTGAGTTGGGGGAGCATGTCATTTAAGCCGATGCTTTGTATGAAAAACGGTGTGACATCATCGGCCGCGGCAGTATTGATCAGGCGAGTGTCGAGGCTCACATTGGCGCCGATTTTGGTGATGCTGCCGATGAGGATGTAATCCGACTTCAGTTTTTTCCCGAGCGCCACATCAGCGCTGATGGGGTGCTCTGCCGGGAGTTTGCCCAGCTCACTGCGGACCAGAAAGCTGTCAATAACAGAGAGCCTGCCGCTTAGCGCAATTCGTGAGGGTAGAAGTGATGTTATGCCATCGCGGATATAGGAGATATCATCCTGGGTATGGACGGAAAACGGGAATATGGCAATACGCAGCTCATCGGCACGAACCGGCGAGCCGGGCAGAAAAAGAACCATAATCAGCACGAGAAACATTACTAATGATTTTTTACTCACCGGCAGCTCCTTTTAAAATATAGCCAAAGAATATTTGTAATTTGTTGTTAGGCTTCTGGTTCATTTGTTCGGGCTAAGTGCTCGCTGGAACGGTTTTTTGTTTTTGCCATAGCCAGCGCTCGCACCGCCCGTAACTGTTTTCACCAGAAGCCTATCCAAAGATATCTTAAATTTTGCAATCGCATGAGCGACCCCCTCTGACTCCCCCTTGGAATAAAGGGGGAGAACTTTCCCCCTCCTTATTAAGGAGGGGGAAGGGGAGGTCGGATGTAAAGCCAGAGTGATCTCAGCGGAAAATTCTCAGATTAAGCTATGTAAGCGCCTACGTACTGCTGCCGCACGTCTGGCAATACTGCTTCTGCGGCACGGTCAACAGGGTTTTATCGATAACACAACTTCTTATTTTTTGATACAAAAAAAGTGACGGGAGCGCGGGGGGGGGTATAGGCGCTTTGTCAGCATTAAAAACAGCGTGATTTGGGAGTTAAAAAAATTATCAAAAAAAGCAATTTTTTGTTTGACAACATAAAAACTCTATACTATAGATTGCAACAATATAAGATAGAACCATGCGCGGTTCTGTCTTCCTGCCTATAAAATGAGTTCTCACAGGGGTAATAACTAAACTACAATTTATTAATTAGGAGGGACAGACATGAAGTATCTGAAAAAGCGCAGCATTAGTTTATTGGTACTAACCGTTCTCCTGGCAATACCGGTATTTACTTCCATTGCCAGCGCTCAGACGAATCTTGACCCATTATTTATCATGAGCCCCGGCAGCGTTAAGCAGGACAATTTCTATGTTGATAACCTTTTCAACACCGAGGATCTGGGACCCATTTCCACCACGCTGCTCGTCGCGCTGGGCGATAATTCTGACACGTTTACCGTTACCATTACGCCGCAGGATAAATCAAAAAGCTTCACCTACAAAGACAGCTATATGCTGCTGGGCTTTTACTACGCTATTGACGGGACGCCGAACTATATCCTGGCAAGCAATACCTACCCGCTGCCCATAGTCACGAAAATCCCCATCAAGTCAAATTTCGGTTTCGCAGCCCTTGGGCTGATCGTGACCAGCGTCAGCAACCTGGATCCCACTGATGTAATACCTCCGTTCAGCTTCACGATAAAGGTTGAGCTGTCGGCTACCCCGCCGCCGGCGGCTGAAGAATAATTAAGCTCGTTAGCAGATGACAAATAAAAATATTTTAACTCTTTTCAGAGGAGGGGTACCCTTGAAAAAAATAATATTATTAGTAACAGCCTTTCTTTTTATGTTGCCTTTGTGCATCCCGCACACGGCATCTGCTGCAAGCGTGGAGAGCCAGATATCGGTGCTGAAAAAGCAGATGGATGAATTGCAGCAGAAGCTCGACGAGATGGAGTCACAGCTGAAAAAGACCAAAGAGGAGGCAGCGGTTGCCCAGCAACAGTCAGCAACCACCCAGCAGCAGGTGGAAACCAAGATGGCCGAGGTTTCAAGCCGCTACAAGGTGATTGATGACCTGGCAAAAAAATTCGGCCGCCTGAAACTGGGCGGGTATGTCAGGAGCAGGTTGCAGGACGGACAGCAGGAGCAATCAACCTTTGACGTCACCGAGCTTGCGTTCAACCTGCGCTATGACATTACCAAAAATATATCAGGTGAGTTCCATGTATGGTGGCACCCGAGCGGCAATGCCCCTGATGGTGAGGGTTTCAGCAACTATAAAAGCTGGGCCGGACCGGTCACCTTTATCGAGAGCGCGTTTGCGGAATTCCGGCATGAGTTCTGCCTGCTGAACGATTACGGCGGCCCGGTAAAGGGTATGCTGCAGGTAGGAAAATTCAGAAACTTCGCGTACGGCATCTCGCCCACGGGTCCGGACCGCGTATACAGCGACTATGGTCTGTTCCACGAGAGCAACAGCCAGTCCCGCATCACCGGTATCCAGTATCTGACCAAATGGAACCGGTTCAAGGCCAATTTTGCCGTGTTTAACGGCTGGTCTCTGTCAACATCGCAGCGCTTCGGCGGCCGGCCGGCCGGCATCCGGTACCTGAGACAGAACCAGATGAACATTGACGATAACAGCAACAAGGCCATGAGCGTGCGGTTTGCCTACGCGCCTATTGAAGGCCTTGAAGCTGGCGTTACCGGATACCACCAGCGGCTCAGCGACGCTGACCTGTCTGCCTTTAATGAAATCATGGGCAGAAAAGCGGGCACGATCGGAAACGTTGCGGGCAACCCGACGGACAACAACCGCGAATGGAGAGCAGGGTTTGACCTGGACTATAAGTGGTGCGACCGGATTCATTTCCAGAGCCAGTACTTCTGGGGCCAGGTTGCCGACGTTAAGGCCAACTGGTGGTATGCCATGGCCGGTTACAAGCTGAAAGAGTTTAAAACTGACTTCTATTTAAAATACAGCAAGGTCCAGTACGATCAGCAGCGCTATCCTGATATAAAAGCAAGCGGCGCCTGGGACCGGTCTGAGTTTTCGCCGTTAATAGTCTATACCATTCATCCGCAGGTTAAGCTGTTCTTTGAATACTACTTCGAGTATTTGAATTCTCCCAAGGGTTATAAGGGAAATACGGATAACGACTATGGATTTGTAGAACTGATTCTTTTCTACTAACCGCAGCTTTGCCGCCAGTATCTGAAGGGTGAGTGATAAAACACTCACCCTTTTTTTAATTCCTGTTGCAAAAATAATTTAAAAAAATTAAACTGTCAGCCTTGGCAGCAGAGCAGAGCCACCACATTATACTACGGGAAAGGTAAGCGAGACCATGAAGGAACTACTCACGGGAAATGAAGCAATCGCACGGGGTGCTTATGAGGCCGGCGTGGCAGTGGCAACAGCCTATCCGGGAACGCCCAGCACCGAGATACTGGAAAACATGGCTGCCTACGAAGGCGTGTATGCCGAGTGGTCCCCCAATGAAAAGGTCGCGCTGGAAGTGGCCACGGGAGCTGCCATCGGCGGCCGCAGGGCCCTTGCGGCCATGAAGCACGTGGGCGTGAATGTTGCGGCAGACCCGCTGTTTACTGTTTCCTATACCGGGATTAAAGGGGGGCTGGTGATTGTGACTGCGGATGACCCGGAGATGCACAGCTCACAGAATGAGCAGGACAACCGGAATTATGCAAAGTTTGCAAAAGTCCCCATGCTGGAGCCGGCAGACAGCCAGGAGGCCAGGGACTATATAAAACTGGCCTTTGAGCTGAGCGAGCGTTTTGATACGCCGGTATTTGTGCGTACCACCACGCGCGTCTCCCATTCCAAGTCGATTGTGGAGCTATCGGAGCCGCAGCAGCGGCCTGCCGCACCCGCCCTGGAAAAACAGCCGGACAAATATGTTATGGTGCCGGCCCACGCGCGGCGGCGCCACCCCCTGGTGGAGCAGCGCATAAAAGACCTGGAAGCCTTTGCTGAAGAGTTTGCCGAAAACCGGGTGGAACTGCAGGATCCGGCCGTCGGCATTATAGCCAGCGGCGCCTGCTACCAGTATGCCCGGGAGGCCTTCCCCGGCTATTCATTCCTGAAGCTGGGCATGGTATATCCCCTGCCGAAAAAGAAAATTAAAGAATTTTCCCGCCAGGTAAAAAAGCTTTACGCCTTTGAAGAGCTTGACCCGTTTATTGAAGAGCAGGTGAAGGCGCTCGGCATTGAGATAATCGGTAAAGACGTGTTCCCGTCCTGCGGAGAATTTGATCCGGGAACCGCTGAGCAGGGCATTCGCGGCATCACCGGGACAGAAAAAAAAGATACGGCGGCGCTGCCCTATCTCCCGCCGCGACCGCCCACCATGTGCCCGGGATGCCCGCACCGGGGGCTGTTTTACGCGCTGAATAAGATGAAGGTATTTGTCGCCGGCGACATCGGCTGCTACACGCTCGCCTGCCTGCCGCCGCTCAAAGCGGTTGATACCTGTATCTGCATGGGCGCAAGCATCGGGCACGCCATGGGTTTGGACAAGGCGCTGGGGAGCGCGGCGCTTGGCCGCGTGGTGGCCGTGATCGGTGATTCAACGTTTCTCCACTCCGGTATTACCGGGCTGCTTGATGTAGCGTACAACCGCGGCGCCTGCACGGTCATTATACTTGATAACTGGACCACGGCCATGACCGGCAGGCAGGACCACCCCGGAACCGGCATGACCATCAGGGAGGAAAAAACAACCAAAGTTGATTATGTAAAGCTTGTCAAAGCGCTGGGCATCAAGCAGGTGAAAAAGGTCGATCCGTTTGATCTGAAGACACTCAATAAAGTGCTTAAAAAGGAGATTAACCGGCCTGAACCATCGGTCATTATTACCGACTCACCCTGCGTGCTGTACCGGCGGGGTGAGAAGGGCGCGCCGCGGCCGCTGCTGTACGTCGAGCGCAGTGAATGCATCGGCTGCAAGGCCTGCCTGCAGCTCGGCTGTCCGGCCCTCGAATGGGTCACGCTGCCGCCGCAGGAACAGGCAGCGCTGAAGAAAAAAAAAGGTGAGGCCTTCATCAACCCGAGTCTGTGTGTCGGGTGCGAACTCTGTTCACAGCTTTGCAGGAAAGGTGCGATACGGAAAAAAGATGGCAACAACTGATCGGGTACAGAATATTCTCATGGTGGGCGTGGGGGGACAGGGGGTTATTCTTGCCGGCGAAATCATATCGGAAGTGATGATGCGCGCGGGCTATGATGTCAAGAAGAGCGAAGTGCACGGCATGGCACAGCGCGGGGGAAGCGTCAGCAGCCATGTCCGGTTCGGGTCCAAAGTCTATTCGCCCCTGATTAAAAAGGGTGATGCGGATGTGCTCTTTTCCTTTGAGCTGCTGGAGTCCGCCCGCTATCTTGATTTTATGCGCAGCGATGCGCTGATCATGGTCAACAGCCAGAAGGTGCTGCCGCCCTCGGTTACCCTGGGCGTTGACACCTATCCGGAGCAGATACCGGAGATTCTGCGCGCGCGCTTCTCACGGGTTGATATTGTTGATGCTCTTGATATCGCGAAGCGCGCCGGAAACGCACGGGCGTTAAATGTGGCGTTTCTGGGAGCACTTTCCCGGCATTTTGCCGTTGATGAAAACCTCTGGAAGGACGTTATTTCCGCAATGCTTCCTGCCAAACTGGTTGACGTTAATATAAAGGCATTTCTGCTGGGCAGAAAAACTGATTGAAATTCGAAATGCAGGAGGTAACTAAATTATAGCCAAAGATATTTAAAATTTATTGTTAGGCTTCTGGTTCATTTGTTCGGGCTAAATGCTCGCAACAAATGCTGCTTGTTTTTGCCAGAACCTTTGTTCGCACCGCCCGCAACTGCTTTCACCAAAAGCCTAACGATACAAAATGTGAGAGCAAATTTCTCAGATCACACTGGCTTTACATCCGACCTCCCCTAACCCCTCCTTATTAAGGAGGGGAAAAGTTCTCCCCCTTTGTACCAAGGGGGAGTTAGAGGGGGTCGCTCATGCGATTGCAAAATTTCAAATATCTTTGGCTATAATTTAGGATTTTGAATTTAGTTTTTAATTTAAGGAGGGAGGTCTATTATGATCTGGAATGAAGAATTTGAAACCCTGCCGCGCGAAGCGCTTGAGGCTTTGCAGCTCAAACGGCTTAAGGCAACCGTTGAGCGGGTGTATGAGACGGTGCCTTTTTACAAGAAAAAGTTTGATGAGCTGGGTGTCAAGCCCGCGCACATTAAAACCCTGAAAGATCTGCAGTTGCTGCCCTTCACCGTAAAGAACGACCTGCGGGACAATTATCCCTTTGGCCTGTTCAGCGTTCCCATGGAGCAGGTGGTGCGGGTTCACGCCTCTTCGGGAACCACGGGAAAGCCGATCGTGGTCGGCTACACCAAACGCGATATTGATACCTGGGCCGAGCTCATCGCGCGCACCCTGTCCTGCGCCGGCGTGCACCGGGGCGACATCGTGCACAATGCCTACGGCTACGGCCTGTTCACCGGCGGGCTCGGGCTGCACTACGGTGCGGAAAAGGTGGGCGCCTCGGTCATACCGATATCCGGCGGCAATACCAAACGGCAGATTATCATCATGCAGGATTTCGGGCCCACTGCCATCACCTGCACTCCCTCCTACGCGATGCATCTTGGCGAGGTGGCTGAAGAAATGGGACTGAACCCGGCAAAGGACTTCAAGCTGCGGGTGGGCTGCTTCGGTGCGGAGCCCTGGTCGGAAAACATGCGCGAGCAGATAGAAAGGAAATTTAACATTGACGCTATTGATATTTTCGGGCTGACCGAAGTGATCGGCCCGGGCGTATCGAGTGAGTGCCTGGAAGCCAAGAAGGGGCTGCACGTTTTTGAAGACCACTTCATCCCTGAAATAATTGACCCCGCTACCGGCAAGGCGCTGCCCTACGGCGAGAGGGGCGAACTGGTATTCACCTCCATCACCAAAGAGGCTTTCCCGGTGATACGCTACCGCACCCGGGACATATCGGTCCTCTATCCGGAGATATGCAAATGCGGCAGAACTTTTGTGCGCATGCAGCGGATCACCGGCAGAACCGATGACATGCTGATCATCCGGGGCGTTAATGTATTTCCTTCGCAGATTGAGAGCGTGCTCATGCAGATTGAAGGCGTGGAGCCGCACTATTTGCTCATCGTTGACCGGGAAGGGAATCTTGATACGCTCGAAGTGCAGGTGGAAGTGAATGAAAAACTGTTCTCTGATGAGATCAAGCAGCTGGAGCGGCTGGAAAAACGGATTGAAAAGGACATCAAAGAGATGTTTGGCGTTACCTGCAAGTGCAAGCTGGTAGAGCCCAAAACCATCCAGCGCAGCGAAGGCAAAGCCAAACGGGTGATTGACAAGAGGAAAATATAACGGACAGCATTCAGCAATCAGCTGTCAGCGTTCGGGGAGAAAAAGCAAAAGTTGCCGGCTCACTGCTGAACGCTGAAAGCTTCAAGGGAGGAATTAATTATGAAAGTAGATCAGATATCCATTTTCTTGGAAAACAAATCAGGCCGTCTTGCTGAAGTCACCAGGGTTCTGGGCGCGGCGGGAATAAACATCCGTGCGCTCTCCCTTGCCGATACGTCAGATTTCGGCATCCTGCGCCTGATTGTCAACGACAGCGCCAAGGCCACTGACGTGCTCAAGGCAAACCAGTTTACCGTGAGCTTGACCCAGGTTGTGGCTGTTGAAGTGACCGACCGCCCGGGTGGGCTGGCGCACATTCTTGACCTGCTGCAGAAGGAAGGCATTAACGTGGAATATATGTATGCGTTTGTCGAGCGCAGCTCTGACAACGCGGTCATTATATTCCGCTTTGATGAAATAGATAAAGCCATCAAAGTCCTTACCGGCAAAGGCATTACGGTTCTGGAAGGTAAAAAAGTGTACTGCCTGTGACAAATGCGGAATGCGGACTGCAGATTGCGGAATTGGCTCCGTGACCAGTGGACCGTGACTCGTTATCGGTGCCGGGGTTACCGCAACCAAGAATCACTCAGGAACAGGAGGTCCTATGAAAAAGCTTTTTTTATTTTTTACCGCAGTGGCGGCGCTTGCTGTTACAGCATCTTGTGCGCTTGCAGCAGAGCCCTACGTCGTCGGCGCAATATTCGCCATTACCGGACCGGCAGCCTGGCTCGGGGAGCCGGAGCGCAATACGGTTAAAATGGTTGAAGAAGAGATCAATGCCCGGGGCGGCATCAACGGCCACCCCCTACAGATCATCATCGAGGACACGGTGGGCGAGGAAACCCGGACCGTGCTTGCAGTGAACAAGCTCATTAATAAGGACAATGTGCTCGCCATTGTCGGGCCCAGCCGCAGCGGCACCACCATGGCGGTCATTCCGATCGTGGAGAAAGCGCAGGTTCCGCTCATATCGTGCGCTTCAGCTGAAGAGATCGTAAAGCCGGCCAGGCCATGGGTGTTCAAAACCGCGCAGAATGACAGCCATGGCGTGCTCAAAATATATGACAAGCTGAAAGCGATGAACATCACAAAAATTGCCGTTATCTCAAGCACTGACGGCTATGGCATGGAAGGCCGCAAGCAGCTCAGGCGGTTTGCGCCGGAGTATGGCATTACGGTTTCGGCGGATGAGACCTACGGGCCCAAGGATACCGATATGACCGCGCAGCTCACCAAAATCAAGGGCACTGATGCCCAGGCCCTGGTGAACTGGTCCATTGTTCCCGGCCAGACCACGGTTATTAAAAACCGGCGGCAGCTCGGCATGACCATACCGCTGTTCCAGAGCCCGGGTTTCGGCAATATAAAATATGCCCGGGCTGCGGGCGATGCCGCGGACGGTCTCATGTTCCCGGCACTGCGGTTGCTCATGGTGGAAGCGCTGCCGGCTGACAATCCGCAGAAGGCGCTTCTTACCAGATATAAAAAAGACTATGAAAAACGCTTCAGGGCGGACGTGAGCACCTTCGGCGGCCATGCCTATGACGCCATTCAGCTGGTTATCGCAGCGCTTCGCGCCGTGGGCCCGGACCGGGCAAAGATCAGGGATTATATTGAAAATGCCAGAAATTTTGTCGGTACGGGCGGCGTTTTTAATTTTTCGCCCGACGATCATGTGGGGCTGAACAAGGATGCGCTGGAAATGTACACGGTAAAAAACGGCGCATTCGCGCTGGTAAAATAGCGGGTACCAGGCTTCGCAGCATGGTTTGCGCCTGCAGCTGCGCGCCGGTTTATTATATATACGGGGATAGTAAAACAGCAACGCTAAACAGGAGGGTACGATGAAAAAAATTATTGGGGTTATTGTATTGGGGGTATGCATACTCGGCTCTGCCGTTTCTCTTAAGGCAGCGGAGCCCTACCGGGTCGGCGCGATATTCGCCATAACCGGGCCCGCAGCGTGGCTTGGGGAGCCGGAGCGCAACACCGTGAAAATGATCCAGGAGCAGATCAATGCCCAGGGCGGCATCAACGGTCACCCGCTGGAGATCATCATTGAAGACACGGTGGGAGAAGAAGCAAAGGCAGTTCTCGCCGTGAACAAGCTTATCAACCGGGATAATGTGCTGGCCATTGTCGGCCCTTCCCGGAGCGGGCCCACCATGGCGGTCATTCCCATTGTCGAAAAGGCGCAGGTCCCGCTCGTCTCCTGTGCCGCCGCCGAGGCGATAGTTAACCCGGTGCGCACATGGGTCTTCAAGACACCGCAGAAGGACAGCGATGCCGCCATCAGGATTTATGAGAAAATGAAAGAGATGAATATCTCAAAGGCGGCCATCATCACCGCCACCGAGGGCTTCGGCATGGAAGGAAGAAAACAGCTCACCCAGCTTGCTCCAAAGTACGGCATTACCCTTGTTGCCGATGAAACCTACGGGCCGAAAGATACCGATATGACGGCCCAGCTGACAAAAATAAAGGGAACGGATGCTCAGGCAATTGTCAACTGGTCTATTGTTCCCGGTCAGGCAACCATTATCAAAAACAGGAAACAGCTTGGGATGACCATACCGCTATTTCAGAGCCACGGGTTTGGCAATATCAAATATGCGAAAGCTGCCGGCGATGCCGCGGACGGGGTGCTGTTCCCGGCAGGGCGGCTTCTGGTAGTGGACTCGCTGCCCGCCAGCGATCCGCAGAAAGCGCTGCTGGCACAATACAAAAAGGACTATGAGGAAAAGTTTAAAGCAGACGCGAGCACCTTCGGCGGCCATGCCTATGACGCCATTCAGCTGGTCATTGCAGCGCTTCGCGCCGTTGGGCCGGACCGCGCAAAGATCCGGGACCATATTGAGAATACGAAAAATTTTGTCGGCACGGGCGGGGTTTTTAACTTCTCCCCTGAAGACCATACCGGACTCACCAAGGATGCGTTTGCGATGATCACTGTCAAGGGCGGGAAGTTTTTCCCGGCGCAATAAGCGTGAGCGTTTCAGATTTCAGATTTCAGGTTTCAGGTTTAAGGTTTAAAACTTCACGATACCTGGACCGTGAAGGTTAGACTCCTGCATATGCGAGGCTAAACCTGTTTTATATTTAAGGTTTAGCCTCCTTTTTTGTAATTTACACAGCCATAATTATGAGCTACTATCTTCCAGATTTTAACGGTCGTTTGACCGGCGGGATGATAGTCCCGCGTACCATTCACTGCCTACTGTTCACGGATCACTCAGCTTTTTTCTCTTTGGAGAATACGTATGTCTCTATTCAGCCAGATAGTGCAGTTTCTGCTGACTGGTATAACCATCGGCACCATCTACGGGATGGTAGCGCTTGGCTTTAATATCATTTACAATGCCACGGGCATTATAAATTTTGCCCAGGGCGAGTTCGTGATGCTCGGCGGCATGTTCATGGTCTGGTTTACCACGGTGCTGAAAGTTCCCATGCTCGCGGCGTTTGCGCTTTCTGTCACCGCGGTAACGCTCATCGGCGCTCTGTTCGAACGCCTTGCCATCTATCCGCTCAAGCGGCCGTCAGTGCTGATCCTGATCATGATAACGCTCGCCGGCTCTATCATTATGAAGGGCTCGGCAATGCTGTTCTGGGGCAAGGAAACCTATACGCTCCCCCATTTTTCCGGTGAAGAGCCGTTTCACCTGTTCGGCGCAACCATCCTCCCGCAAACCCTCTGGATTATCGGGATAATGCTCGTGGTCGTCATCATTCTGGCGGGATTTTTCAACTTTACCATGCTGGGAAAAGCGATGCGCGCCTGCGCCGTAAACCCCACTGCGGCAAGCTTGGTGGGCATCAGCGTTAAAAAAATGGTGCTCTTATCCTTTGCCCTGAGCGCCGCGCTGGGAGCAATTGCCGGGATTATTATAACGCCGATTGCCCTTATGGAATATGACCGGGGAGCCATCCTGGCATTGAAAGGATTTGCGGCAGCCGTGCTTGGGGGGCTGGGAAACGGCGTCGGGGCAGTAGTCGCGGGGCTGCTTATCGGAATACTTGAATCCCTGGGGGCCGGGCTCATCTCCTCGGGTTACAAGGATGCCATAGCCCTGCTGGTATTGCTGCTGGTCCTGTTTGTCAAGCCCAGCGGCATTTTCGGCGTAAGCGAGGCAAGCAAGCTGAAAGAATTTTAAGTAAGGGTCCGAGGGGCCAAAAGAAGTGCGGGATGCAGATTGTGGAATGCGGAATTAATTTTTACGGATGGACTCCGCAATCAGCATTCTGAATTCCGCATTTGACAGAACCCTGGAACCCTCGAACCCTGAACCCTCGAACCCTGGAACCCTGGAACCCTTGAACCCTGTTTCTTATAGCATGAAGCTCAACAGACACAGCGCAACCTTAATTTTTGCAGCGGTCATTTTTCTGCTGCCCCTTTTTATTAAGAACCCCTACTATCTGAGCATTCTGGTATTTATCGGGATATACAGCATTACCACCATGGGGCTGAACCTGCTCATGGGATACACCGGCCAGATATCTCTCGGGCACGGAGCATTTTTCGGCATTGGCGCGTACACCTCCGGCATACTCACGGTGTACTATCACGTTCCTATCAGTGTTGCTTTTATCGCGGCGCTCATCCTAAGCGCACTGGTGGCGTACCTGATCGGCGTCCCGTCGCTGCGCTTAAAGGGGCACTACCTGGCGATGGCAACGCTTGCGTTCGGAGAGATTGTCAATATTTTCCTCGATGCGGCGGTGGACCTGACCGGCGGGCCGTCAGGGTTTGGCGAGATTCCCCGGATTCAGATCGGCTCTCTTGTCCTTGATTCAGACTTGAAATATTTTTATTTTGTGTGGATTGTTTTTATCATAATTTTCATACTGACCAACAATCTGATCAACTCCCGCGTCGGCAGGGCGCTCAGGTCAATTCACGGCAGTGAACTGGCATCCACCGCCATGGGGGTCAACACGGCGCAGCTGAAGGTTCAGGTGTTTATCCTGAGCGCGCTGGCCGCCTCTGTTTCAGGCAGCCTGTATGTGCATTTTGTTACCTTTATCAGCCCGACCACGTGCAATATCATGTTTTCCATCCTCCTGGTCATGATGGTTGTGGTGGGCGGCATGGCCAATATCTGGGGCTGCATCCTGGGGGCGGCGCTGCTCACCATACTGCCGGAATACCTGCGCGTGTTTGAAGATTATGATGTAATCGTCTATGGATTTATTCTCCTGTTTATTATCATGTTTCTGCCGGGAGGGCTCAGCCAGGGGTTTGCCATGGCATACGGCACCATACGGCGCGGGCGAAGCAGGGCGGCTAAACCGTGAGCGACATTATCTTAGAGTCATTAAATATACACAAGGGATTCGGCGGTGTCGTAGCGCTGGACAGCCTCACCTTCCTTGTCGAGAGAAATACCATAACCGCCATTATCGGTCCTAACGGGGCCGGTAAAACCACGCTGCTCAATGTGGTGAGCGGCATGCATGCTCCTGACCGGGGAACTATTTATCTCAACCGGAAAACCATTTCCGGGCTGAAGCCCTATGAAATAACCCGCTGCGGGTTGGCCCGGACATTTCAGAACGCCCAGATTTTCGGCAACATGACGGTCCTTGAAAATGTGATGGTCGGCCGTCATGTGCGGACGCGCGCCGGCATTATCAGCTCTGCGCTGCGGCTTTCGCGGATGCGCAGGGAGGAGCCGGTTACCTGCGCGCGGGCGCGCTTCTATCTGGACATGGTCGACCTGAAGGAGATAGCGGACAGACCGGCGGCAAGCATTCCCATCGGCAGCCAGCGCCTGCTGGAGATAGCCCGGGCCCTGGCGAGCGAGCCGGAGATACTGCTTCTGGACGAGCCGGCAGCCGGGCTCAACACCCAGGAGACGCGGCAGCTGGGAGCATTAATCCGCACCATAAAAGAGATGGGCATAACAGTGGTCATTGTGGAGCATGATATGGAACTGGTCATGGATATTTCAGATGAGATCATCGTGCTCAATTACGGAAAACGCATTGCCGAGGGCAAGCCGGTGGAAATTCAGACTAACCAGGAGGTAATTGACGTGTATCTCGGCAAGGAGGAATAGAGGCGATGCTTCGGCTGCTCAACATAAATACTTTTTACGGCGAGATCCATGTTCTCAAGAATATTTCCCTGCATATCTCGGAAGGTGAAATTGTAACACTGATAGGGGCCAACGGGGCGGGTAAAACAACGCTGCTCAATACCATCTCCGGGATTATTAATGCACGAGCCGGGCAAATTATGTATAATAGTAAAGATATAGCACGAAAAAGCCCGGACCGGGTGGTCAAGATGGGTATCTCCCAGGTGCCCGAGGGACGGCAGATCTTCAATCCGCTGAGCGTGCTTGACAACCTGAAGCTTGGCTCCTATATCAGATACCGCCGTGACGGAAACAAAAAAATACAGCGCGATATAGAAGAACTGTTTTCCCTGTTCCCGATTCTCAGTGAGCGGCAGCATCAGCTTGCCGGAACCCTCTCCGGCGGTGAGCAGCAGATGCTTGCCATCGGGCGGGCGCTTATGAGCCGGCCGCGGATACTGCTCCTTGATGAGCCGTCCATGGGGCTGGCGCCGCTGGTGGTCACGGAAATTTTCAAAACAATTGCCCGGCTCCGGGAGATGAACAAGACGACCATTTTCCTGGTGGAGCAGAATGCCCGGGCCGCTCTCAAACTGTCAGATCGCGGCTATGTCATGGAAACCGGGAAAATAATGTTTGAGGGCAATGCCCGCGACCTGCTGGAAAACCGTGAAGTGCAGCGGGCGTATCTGGGCAAAGAGAAAAAACCGATATGGGAATAGGAGAAGCACATGGCTATCTGGGAAGAAAAGATTGAGTGTTGTCCCCGCGAGGAGCTGCAGCAGCTTCAGTTAGAGCGGCTGCAATCAAGCCTTAACCGCGCCTATAAGAACGTATCATTCTACCGGAAAATATTTGACGATAAAAAAATCGTTCCCGAAGACATCTCCACCCTTGCAGAATTCAAGCTCCTTCCGTTTACCACCAAACAGGATCTGCAGTATAATTATCCTTACGGCCTCTTTGCGGTCCCGCTGCGCGAGGTGGTGCGCATTCATACCACCACCGAGACCATCGATTCGCCGACCGTCATCGGCTATACGCGCAATGACCTGAAGAACTGGGGCACGCAGGTGGCCCGCTTTCTTTTCGCCGGCGGGGTGACCCATGACGATGTCATGCAGATTTCCTTTCACTACGGGCTTTTTACCGGGGCTTTCGGCCTGCACCATGGCGCCGAGTGCATCGGCGCGTCGGTTATTCCGGCATCCAGCGAAAATCTCGATCGCCAGATCAGGATCATGCAGGACTACCGGACCACGGTGCTGGTTGCAACCCCGTCTTTTGCCCTGGTTCTGTCAGACCGGCTGCAACAACTGGGCATCGATCCGAAATCCTTAAGCCTCAGAAAAGGCCTGTTCGGCGCTGAGCCATGGTCGGAAAAGACGCGCCGGGAAGTTGAAGATCGGCTTTTTATCGCCGTCTATGATCATTACGGCGTGAGCGAGCTCTCAGGGCCGGGCATTGCCGGAGAATGTGACGCGAAAAGCGGGCTGCATCTCGCGGAAGACTTTTTTCTGCCGGAAATCATTGACCCGCAGACCGGCGCCCTGCTGCCGCCCGGTCAGCCGGGAGAGCTGGTGCTGACGACCCTCACCCGCGAAGCATTTCCCCTGCTGCGCTACCGCACCGGTGATATAACCAGCCTTGATTTCAGCCCGTGCACCTGCGGCCGGACGCTGGCGAGAATGCAGCGGGTCATGAAGCGGATTGATGACATTATTATTGTAAAAGGGATACATGTTGTCCCCGGTCAGATCGAAAAAGTTCTCAAGGAAATAGAGGGGTGTGAGCCGCACTACCAGATTGTAGCGAGCCGGGAGGACCATCGCGACATCCTGGAGGTCCACGTGGCCATATCGGAGAACATCTTTTTTGATGAAATGAAGCAGCAGCGCCTGCTGCTGGAGCGGATCCGCAGCGCGCTCATGCATCGCCTCGGCTTAAAGGTTGAGGTCAAGCTGGTGGAGCGGAAAACCCTTGAGGCAGACCTGCAGCAGTCCGGCAAAACCCTTGATAAGAGAAGCCTCTGAAGGGCGGCAGCGGCAGCTTCCCTGTCAAAGAGCTTCATGCAGATTTCTTCCAGACCGTTATCACTCAGGAACCCGCTCTTTTTGAGCACGTAAATAACGAGTTGGTTGACCGCAAGCCATAAACATATTCCCTTGCGCCTCCTCCTTTTTTATTTAACCGGGCAGAATTTGCCCCGCAACAGCGTGAGGTTCTTTTTTTAGTAATGCTAACCAAAGATATTTGAAATTTGTTGTTAGGCTTCTGGTTCATTTGTTCGGGCTAAGTGCTCGCAGGAACGGTTTTTTGTTTTTGCCAGAGCCAGCGCTTGCACCGCCCGTAACTGTTTTCACCAGAAGCCTAACGATACAAAAGGTGAGAGCAAAATACTCAGATTACGCTATGTGAAAATCTAACCAAAGATATTTGAAATTTGTTGTTAGGCTTCTGGTTCAATTGTTCGGGCTAAGTGCTCGCAGGAAAGGTTTTTTGTTTTTGCCGGAGCCAGCGCTCGCACCGCCCGCAACTGCTCTCACCAGAAGCCTAACGATACAAAATGTGAAGGCAAAATTCTCAGATTATTACCTGCAATAAATTCCTCCCCATTATAAGCAGTGATAATGATTGCAACATTCCAGCGTCGGTCCGTTCCGTAAGGATTGATCCTAACCCGGACAAGCCGGAACCAAATCCGAATATCTAAAACAGAAATTCGAAACAAATTCAAATGACCAAAGGGAATAATTTGAAAACAAATGTGATAATAAGTACCGTTTTACAGTTTGGAACATTTGTATTTTTAATTTGTTCAGTGTTTCGATATTTGTATTTCGAATTTTTCTTGCCAAAAAGCACGAAAATAACAATTAAGGGAATAATGACCGGCATAAAAATTTATTAAAATTATTTTTTATATGGTATAATATTATTTAATACATTTATACGATGTGTTTTTGAAGTAATATTACAGCAACCTTTTGTCACGAAGCAGCATGAATATTTCATCTGAAACCAGCAACAGGTTATTGCGCAAAGCCCTGCAGTGTCTGTTGTATAGCGGATTGTTTTTGTGGTGCACATTCCTGCCCGTAACCGCAAGCGCCTATATCGGTCCGGGTGCCGGCTTTGCGGTGGGCGGCTCATTTTTAGTTTTATTTACCGCGCTCGCTTCCGCGCTTATAATACTGGTGACATGGCCGATCCGGGCTATCGTGCGGGCTATCCGCTTCCGCAGAGTGTATGCCCGCAGCCGCATCAAAAAAGCGATTGTGCTTGGCTTTGACGGCATGGACCATGCTCTGACCACCCGCCTGCTGGATGAGGGCAAACTGCCCAATTTTGCAAAGCTGCAAGGGCAGGGCTGCTTCAAGCCGCTGCTTTCAACCATTCCGCCCATTTCGCCGGTTGCCTGGTCTTCATTTCAGACCGGGGTAAACCCGGGCAAGCACAATATTTTTGACTTTCTAACGCGCGACCGTAAAACCTATGCGCCCAAATTAAGCTCTGCCGATATCAAGGGGCCGCTGCGCACGCTCTCAATAGGCCGGTATAAGATTCCTCTGGGGCGCGGCGATATCCGTCTGCTGAGAAAAGCCGTCCCCTTCTGGAAGACGCTTGGCGAACAGGGAATCTTCTCTACCATCCTCCGCGTCCCCATTACCTTCCCGCCGGAACAATTTTACGGCCTGCAGCTTGCGGCCATGTGTACCCCGGACCTGCGCGGATCCCAGGGGATATTCTCCTTTTATACTACCAGCACCAATGGCAACGGGGAAAATACCGGCGGTGAAGTTCAGCAGGTGACGAGAACCGGCAACCGTATCAGCGCAGAACTCTCCGGGCCGCAGGATCCCTTGCTTAAGGCAAGCGTTGTCCTGAAATGCCCTTTTGAGATAACCATTCAAAATGCGCAGAGCGCGCTGCTGCAGCTCAACGGCGCAACCTGTGTCCTCACCGCAGGACAATACTCGGACTGGATACCAGTTATCTTCAAGGCTTCTCTGGCGACGAAGGTGCGGGGCATCTGCAGGTTTCTGCTGATAGCAGCTGAACCTGATTTCAAGCTTTATGTGACGCCGATAAATATTGACCCGGATAAGCCGGTAATGCCCATAAGCCATCCGCAGGTCTATGCAACATACCTGGCCAAGCGTCAGGGGCGGTACGCAACCCTGGGGCTGGCCGAAGACAGCTGGGCGCTCAATGAAAAGTGCATCAGCGATGACCAGTTTATTGAGCAGTGCTTGCAGACCGACCGGGAGCGGGAGCGCATGTTTTGCGATGCCGTGGACAATATCAAGCGGGGTCTATGCGTGTGCGTGTTTGACGCTACTGACCGCGTGCAGCACTCGTTCTGGCGCCAGCTTGACCCCGGGCATCCGTTTCACCGGGGCAGCTATCAACCGGCAGCGGAACCGGAAATCGAAAAGATTTACCGGAATGCCGACCGGATACTCGGAGAGACGATGGAAAAATGCCGGGACAGCAGCACGCTGTTGATGGTGATCTCCGACCACGGGTTTAACTCATTTCGCTACGGCATAGACCTGAACCGGTGGCTGGAAGAAAACGGCTACCTGGCACTGGCGGATGGGGGCCGCGGCAAAAAAAACCTGGCCGGTGTTGACTGGGCAAAAACCAGGGCCTTTGCCATCGGCCTCTCCGGCATCTATCTGAACCTTAAGGGCAGGGAAGCCCGGGGCATTGTGGACCCCGGCGCAGAGGCGGTAGAACTTCGCGAAGAAATAGCCGAAAAGCTCACTGGGGCCATTGATCCCACACGAAATAGTCCGATAGTCAAACAGGTGTATAATGCCATGAAGCTCTACCGCGGGCCCTACAAGCAGGATGCTCCGGATCTGCTTATCGGCTATGAGGCCGGGTACCGCGCCGCATGGGAAACAGCCGTAGGAGAAGTGACCGGTCACATTGTTCACGATAACGTAAAAGCCTGGAGCGGCGACCACTGCATTGATCAATCACTGGTCCCGGGGATTCTTTTCAGCAACCGCATGATCCATGACGAGCGCCCGCGGCTCATGGACATCGGCCCGACAATACTTGATATGTTTGGTGTCTTGGTTCCCTCCCACATGGATGGAAAACCACTGCAGGTGGACGGCACCGTGCGGGAAGCGAACTGTTAGGCATATTTTCTTAAGGCTCAAATTCAAGTGAAAGTGGAAAAAATAACAATCGGTAACTCGGGAAATCAGGTTTTTCATTATCCTGAGTTCATGAGTTCCCGATAAAGCCCCGTTATTGTCTTGGTGATTACGGTTTTAAATTTGGTTCCGGCTTGCCCGGGTTAGGCGCTTACATAAGTAAGTCTGAGAATCTTGCTCTCACATTGTCTATCGTTAGGCTTCTGGTGAAAGCAGTTGCGGGCGGTGCGAGCAAAGGTTCTGGCAAAAACAAGCGGTATTTGTTGCGAGCATTTAGCCCGAACAAATGAACCAGAAGCCTAACAGCAAATTTCAAATATCTTTGGATAGGAGTTTAACCGTTGTGAAACCTCTTAGCAGACGCGATTTTATAAAACAGTCGACCGCGGCTGCAGCAGTGCTTGCAACCGGATTGAAATCCCGCCCGGCCCGCGCGCAGGCACAAAAGCCGCGCGGGCTAGCGGGTAAAAAAATTATTGTCATCGGCTTTGACGGCATGGACCCGCTGCTCTGCACGCGTTTAATGGATCAGGGAAGGCTGCCCAATCTCGGCCGGCTGAGGAAGAATAATGGCTTCCGGCCGCTTGCCACCAGCGACCCGCCGCAAAGCCCGGTTGCCTGGGCAAATTTTATCAACGGCGCGGGTCCCGGCTCCCACGGTATTTTTGATTTTATCCACCGCAACCCGGAAAAACAGGCTGCCCCCTTTTTTGCAGCTGCTGAAACAATTCCCGGCTCCGGCTATCTTGAACTGGGTGATCATAAAATGCAGCTTGATTTCTGGCCGTTCAACCACACGCCCCCCCGGACCGTGCTGAAGCGTGAAGGCGTGCCGTTCTGGGACTATCTTGATCGCGCAGGAATCCCCTCGACCTTTTACGACCTGCCGTCAAACTATCCACCCAGCCCTTCAACCCATGGCCATCACCGCTGCCTTGCGGGGATGGGGACCCCTGATCTGCTGGGCTCATATGGAACGTACCAGTATTTCACGGAAGACGGTCCTGAGAAACCCGTCAGCGAAGGGGGCGGAAGGCGGTCAAAAATCTATTTTGACGGCGAATCTTCCCGGCCGCTCACGCTCATCGGCCCGAAAAATACTTTTCTTAAAAAACCGCAGGATGCAACCATAACCTTTACCGTGCATCGCGACCGCGACGCACGGGCTGCTGTCGTCGAGATTCAGGCGCAGACCATACTGCTGAAGCAGGGCGAGTGGAGCCCCTGGGTGCGAATCGAGTATCGCCTTTCCACCCCCGCGCTGGTGCCTGAAAAAAAAATAAGCGGCATCTGCCGGTTTTATCTGCAGGAGGCGGTCCCCGGTTTCAGGCTGTATGTCACGCCCATAAATACTGACCCTGAGGACCCGGCCATACAGATTACCGAGCCGCCCGCATTTCTCCGGGAGTTGTCTCAGAATCTGGGGCTTTTTTACAACACGGGTTTTCAGGAAGACCATAAGGCCCTCTCAAACAGGGTTTTCAGTGATGATGAGTTTGTCCGGCAGGCAGAGTATGTGCTGCAGGAGCGCATGCAGCTGCTTGACTGCGCGCTGCGCAATTATGATGACGGGCTGCTGTTTTTTTATTTTTCCAGCACCGACTTGCAGTCCCACATGCTGTGGTGGGACACTGCGGCAAAACATCCCTACCGCACGGCAGCCGAAGCACAAAAATATTTCACTCATCTGCAGGATCTCTACGGCAGGATGGACGCGCTGGTTGGAGAGCTTGTGAAACAATACGGCGATACGGCGCAGATCATCATCATGAGTGATCACGGATTTGCAAACTTCAGGCGCCAGTTCAACGTGAACACCTGGCTGCGGGATAACGGGTATCTGGGCCCGCCTGAATGCACGTCGCTCTTTTCCGATGTTGACTGGTCGAAAACCAGGGCCTACGGTCTGGGCATCAACAGCCTCTATCTTAACCAGAGAGGACGGGAGCAGTACGGGATTGTGGACCCCGCAGCAGAGCGGGAGACACTTCTGGAAGAGCTTGTGCAGAAGCTTGAGGCAGTGCGGGACCGCGACGGCAGGACCGTTATCTGCAAGGTGCGCAGAGCTGACCGGATATATTCAGGCCCGCAGCAGAAGTATGCGCCTGATTTAATTATCGGCTACAGCCGCGATTTCCGCTGCTCGTGGAAATCGTGTCTGGGGGATATGCCCGGGGATATCCTTTCTGATAATGATTCGGCATGGGCGGCTGACCACTGCATGGATTCATCAGAACTGCCGGGCATCCTGTTCAGCAACCGGCCCATTGAGAGCCCCCTGCCGGCACTGACGGACCTTGGGCCGTCATTATTGTCGGCATTCGGCATCAGCGTTCCTGCAGCCATGACAGGACGTAATATATTTAAACTGTAGGGTTAGTGCAAATAAGTATGGGAGCGAGACATGACCAAAGTAAAAATTGACACTAAACTGTACGAACGGGCAAAAAAGGTTTCAGAGACCGCCGGGTACAGCAGCTTTGAGGAATTTTTATCCTATGTCATCGAAAAGGAGCTGGCCCTGCTTGAAGCCTCGCCTGATGATGATAAGGCCGTATCAGAGCAGCTGCGCGGACTGGGTTATATTGAGTAATGAGCGGCCTGATTTATTTTCTTTCGCTGGTGAATGCGGCGGCAAATACGATAGGCAGTGTGGTGTTTGCCCCGATTGCCCTGGTGCCGGGCTGGCTTTCGATCACCATCATTTCAGCAGTCCTCGGGATTCCATTATTAATAATTTTCAAATATACCTCGAACCAGCGCGCTTTAACCCGTACCATTAACGATATTAAAACAAGCCTGCTGGCGGTTCGCCTCTATAGAGACAATATTGCGGTTACCATGAAGTCAGAAGCGCGGCTGATGCGCTGCTCTGTTGAACTGTTTGTCTATTCACTGATACCCGTTCTGATCATGAGCATACCCTTGAGCCTTATCCTCGCCCAGATGGGTCTGTGGTATCAGGCACGCCCGTTGCAGCCGGGAGATGCGCCGGTAGTCGTGAAGCTGAAACTGAACAGCGCTCTCGAAAACTGGCCTGCGGTAACCCTTGATCCCGGGCTTGGAGCGCGGGTAGTCGCCGGTCCCGTGCGCATTGCCAGCCGGAAAGAGATCTGCTGGACGATTCAGCCGGCACAGGAGGGAAACCATGTGCTTAAATTCCAGGCTGGAGAGCAGCAGATTGAGAAACAGCTGGCAATAGGGCGGGGCTTTATGCGCGTCAGCACCAAACGCCCGGGCATTGATGTGGCAGATGTTATTATGCATCCCCTTGAGCAGCCGCTGAGCGCTGCGAGCCCTGTTGACTCGATCAGCATAGCGTATCCCGAGAGAAAGTCATTTATCTATGGAACAGACTGGTGGCTGGTCTATTTCTGTGTCATATCAATGCTCGCCGCGCTGCTTGCCAGCCCTTTTATAAAAAGCAGGTTCCCTGGCTGAAGACGGCACTGCAGCACCCTCCGTCAGTCTCGCGGGAGGGACGGTAACACAAACAATTAGTGAAGCTCCCCGCCCACAGGGCGGGGCTTCCCGGCAATTAATTATTTTCTTAAGATACCTGCCGTTTCATCCCCGCTTATCCCGAACGCTTTCGGGACGGGGCTTTCACGGCAGGATACCGGTAAAGGATAACCTGTCATGAATCTACCGTTTGTTACGCTTGTGTCCGGTCTTCCCCGCTCAGGCACCTCAATGATGATGCAGATGATCGAGGCGGGAGGAATTCTCGCGCTCACCGATCACCAGCGCAAGCAGGATGAGGATAACCCGAAAGGATATTACGAATTTGAACCGGTAAAAAAAACCAGAAACGACCCGTCCTGGGTGCCTGCAGCGCGCGGTAAAGTGGTGAAGGTCATTTACAGCCTGCTCTATGACCTGCCGCGGGAATATGAGTACCGGGTTATTTTCATGGAGCGAAACATTTATGAAGTTATCGCTTCGCAAACAAGAATGCTGCGGCGGTCAGGGAAAAAAGGAGCCAATCTGAGTGATGACAAGCTGGCCGAGCTGTATAAAGCCCAGCTCAATAAATTCAACCATTGGATCCGCAACCACCACTGCTTTACCGTGCTGCCGGTAAACTACGCTGCTATCGTGGAATCGCCGCAGCTTCTGGCGGAAAAAATAAACAGCTTCCTGGGCGGCGGCCTGGATATTGACGCAATGGTGCGGTCGGTAGACCCTTCGCTCTATCGCAATAAATTGTAAGCGCGTGGTCAAACAGCGCGGTATATGAAAAAGCAGTGATGGCCTGACATGATGGGAAACAGTCTGAAAGCTCTAACCAAAGATATTTGAAATTTGTTGTTAGGCTTCTGGTTCATTTGTTCGGGCCAAGTGCTCGCAGGGAATGCTGCTTGTTTTTTCCAGAGCCTACGCTCGCACCGCCCGTAACTGCTCTCACCAAAAGCCTAACTAACGATACAAAAGGTGAGAGCAAAATTCTCAGATTAAGCTATGTAAGAATCTACGCATCGTCCGGGACTGCTAAACAGAACAGAAGGCAGAGAGGTATAGCGCAATGTACTGGAATAAGGATATTGAAACACTGGACAGAGACGGGCTTGAAAAAATGCAGCTCTTGCTTCTGCGAAAAACCGTAGAGCAGGCGGGACACTCAGCGTACTACCGTTCGCTTTTTCAGCAGGAGGGTATTGCCTCCGGTGCAATTAAGAGCCTGGATGATATCCGGCGCATTCCCTTCATCACCAAGGATATGCTCAGGGAGCACTATCCGTACGGGTTTGTTGCAGCCCCCCGGGAACAGCTGGTGAGGATGCACTCCTCATCCGGAACCACCGGCCGGGCGACCGTCATTTTCCACACAGCCCGGGATATTCAGGAATGGGCGGGACTCGTCGCCCGCTGCATGTACATGACCGGGGTGCGGCCTGGCGATGTATTCCAGAACATGATGGGCTACGGCCTGTTTACTGGCGGCCTGGGATTTCACTACGGAGCGGAAACGCTCGGCGCCATGGTGATTCCCGCCGGCGCCGGCAACAGCAAGCGCCAGCTCATGCTGATGCAGGAGTTTGATACCACGGTCATCCATATCATCCCAAGCTATGGCCTCCATCTGATTGAGACGTTTCGCAGCATGGGGGTTGATCCCAGAAAAGACCTGAAGCTTAAGATTGCCTTCATCGGCGCAGAACCCCATACCGAAGAAACACGGCAGCGCATAGAGCAGGCATACGGGGTCAAGGCATACAACTCCTACGGGCTTTCCGAGATGAATGGCCCCGGTGTTGCTTTTGAGTGTCAGCACCAGAACGGCATGCACACCTGGGAAGACAACTACCTCCTGGAGGTGGTTGATCCTGCCACGCTTGAACCGGTGCCCGACGGTGTTGAGGGCGAGCTGGTATTCACCAGCCTGCGGCGCGAAGGCATGCCGCTGCTGCGCTACCGGACCCGCGACCTGGCCTTTGTCTATCCGGAGCCCTGCCCCTGCGGCAGGACCCACCGGCGCATAAGCCGCATCAAGGGAAGAACCGATGACATGCTCATCGTGAAAGGCGTAAACATGTTCCCGGTGCAGATTGAGAAGGCGCTCATGGCGGTTCCGGAGGTAGGCTCCAATTTTCAAATCATTCTTGACACCATTGACGACAATGATTTCATGACCATTAAAGTGGAAATACAGGCGCAGATGTTTACGGGGGATTTAAAACATCTGGAAAGCGTGCGCAAACGCATTATTGATGATCTCAGATCAGAGCTTCTGGTGACACCCCGCGTGGACCTGCTGGAGCCGGGTACCCTGCCGAAGAGCGAAGGCAAAGCAGTCCGGGTTATTGACAACCGAAAACAGTGGGGCTGATGTAAATGAAGAATGCGGAATGCAGAATGCTGAATGAAAAACAGGGCCGGCAGGCTGATAAGTGCATAAGACAAACAGCTCAAGAGCTGTTGATTACTCTGCATTCCGAAATTTGCATTGCAAAGGAGGTTTCTCATGGCGCAGCAGGTATGTATTTTTGCGGAAAATAAGCCGGGGCGGCTCGAGCGGATTACCAGAATTCTTAAAGACGCGCACATTAATATGCGGGCCATAACCATTGCCACGTCTCAGGGCTTCGGCATTATTAAGCTGATCGTGAACGATCCGGTAAAAACCACTGAAGAGCTGCGGGCAAAAGGGCTCACTGCGTATGTGCGGGAAGTCATCGCGGTCCTCATGGAGGACCAGCCCGGAGGGCTGCAGAAGATCGCGGAGGTGTTTGCCCGGAAGGAAATAAATATTGAAGATGCATACGGCTTCGTCATCAAGGATAAAAAACGGGCGGTAATGATTTTTGATGTGGAGGAAATGCCCGAAGCAGTGGCGCTGCTTTCCCGTGCCGGGTTTTTATTATTGAATGACGAGGAACTGTATAACCTGTAATTGAGATTTCGGCAAAAATGAGATTCAATTTACCGGGAACGAGCGCGCGTCTTTTTTAACACATATACGTCTTCGCAAACTCTACAATGATGCGGCCCAGGCGCTTGTGGCCTGCCTGCAGATACCATTTCTTCTGTCAGCTTAAAACCTTTTTCGCGCCGTTTCGTTCTTCCTCGCTCATTGCCTCAAGGAGTTCTGCCAGTTCAGGCCGTGCTACTTCGGCAGCGGCATCAAAACTGCTTTCAGTTTCTTTTTCAGGCATAGTATTTTCCTCCTGTTTGAAATTAATAATTCATGCAAAAAGAAAAAGCCTCTTTCATCCTGGTTGCTGTCAGAAGCTTGTTATTTTTTAACCATAGCTCCTCTTTGTGTTGTCGGCAATTTTTTGTCAGATTACTAATTATAATATATGTTGTCTTTGTTGCAAATGAGAATTATTGTTTGCAATTATAAACTCCCACGGCATAATTATGGAAAGCAGGCACGGCGTTTTGTCAGAAAAAGAAACAAGCCTGCCTTCGTCATCTGTTGCAAAGGAGAAATGCCCATGAAAGAAAGCGAGCTGCTTGCCGAACTTGTGTCATGCATAGCGTTTTACGGTCACCTGTGCCCGGGCCTCATAATCGGCTATCAGGCGGTGCGGGCCGCGCTGCCGCGGCTCAGGAAGGGCAGGGCGCGAGATGAAGAGCTGGTGTGCATCACCATGACTGACAGCTGCGCAATTGACGCGATTCAGCTTTTGACGGGATGCACGGCGGGGAAGGGAAATCTCCTGTTTCGAGATTTCGGCAAGATGGTGTTTCTGTTCCTGCGCCGCGGGCGGGGCGCGAAAGCACGCGGCGTGCGGCTTGCCATGAGGCCGAAGATATTAAGAAGGCCCCCGGGCACCACAACGCCTGCAGACCGCGAGGCGGCAGCTGCCGCCCTGCTTGCAGTGCCGCCGGAGAAGCTGTTCACCATCAGGGCCGTAACAGATTATTCAATTCCCGGCCGGGCCAGGATATTTCCGTCACAGCCCTGTGCGGCTTGCGGCGAGCTGACCATGGAGCCGCGCCTGCGGGTGGAAAACGGCAAAATGCTCTGTGCGGAGTGCGCTCCGGAACCGTATACCCGTGGCTGGTGAGCAGAGCAGCAAAATAGTCATTGCGAGGCGACTGCATAAGCAGTCAATACGGCAATCTCAGGGGCGTGCTTCTCCAGGAGAATCGGGACCGCAATGACCTCGCAGCTCTTCTATTACTATGCATTGAGCGATGGAGCATAACCGCAAAAACCGCTGCAGTCTCATCCAAAGAAAATACCTTTACATTATTTTGCCCGCGTTTATCGGGTCGGTGATTGCCTATCTTGACCGGGTCAATATTGCCTATGCGGCGCTCACCATGAACGCGGACCTTGGATTTTCCGCCCGGGTGTTCGGCACAGGCGCGGGAATATTTTTCGTGGGCTACGTGTTTTTGGAAGTACCGGGAGCGCTCATCGCTGAAAAGTGGAGCCCCCGCAAATGGATTGCCCGCATCATGATCAGCTGGGGCATTATCTCCTGCTGCATGGCGTTTATAAGAACCGAGTGGCAGTTTTACCTGGTGCGTTTTCTGCTGGGCGCGGCAGAGGCGAGCTTCTACCCGGTCGTGTACGCAAGTATTATCCCGCGCTGGTTCAGTGAGGAAGAACGGCCCCGGGCAATCGCCCTGATGCTCACGTCGCTGCAGGTATCAACGATTATCGGCGCGCCGTTTGCCGGGTGGCTGCTTGGCATTACGGCCTTTAACCTGCACGGCTGGCAGATGCTCTTCATCATGGAAGCAGCACCCGCTTTCATATTTGGCGTTCTGGTTCTGTTCATGCTCGCTGACCGGCCGCATGAAGTACGCTGGCTCACGCCCGCAGAGAAGCGCGCGCTTACCGAGCAGTATGCACAGGAAACAGAAGCAAAAAAGAAAATCCGGCACTACACCGTATGGCAAGCGCTTTTCGACCGGGAGGTGCTGAAGCTCTGCCTTATTTACTTCTTATGGATTACCGGCTACTGGGGTTTTAACTACTGGATGCCGACCGTGCTGAAAGAGCTCTCCGGCTGGTCAAACCTTGCCATAGGCTGGCTGATTGTGATTCCCATGCTCTTGTCCCTTGCGGTCATGCTCGGGGCGGGAAGCTCAGCGTCACGGACCGGGGAAAAGCGCTGGCATGGCGCTGTTCCCCTGTTCCTGGGAGCACTGGGCATGGGCATCGGCACGTTTATCGGGGATCCGTTCATCAATTTTATTTTTATCTGCATTACGGCAATCGGTGTGTACGGCGCCTTCGGCGTGTGGTGGTCATACCCGACCACTTTCCTCTCCGGGGCTGCAGCAGCAGGCGCCATCGGCCTCATCAACTCCTTCGGCAATGCGGGCGGCTATGTCGGCCCGTATCTTACCGGCTTTGTAAAAGATATGACCGGATCTTTTCGCGGCGCGTACCTGTGTCTTGCCTGCTCTCTCGCCGCAGCCGGGCTTTTGATGCTCACCCTGAAAAAGAAACCGGCAGGCACATGAATTTGCTTTTCAGCCGTCAGTATTCTATAATTTAATGAGAATCTGTTAAATCAGGGAACACAGCATTGATTGGAGGCAGTACGATGAAAGATCTGTTATTGATAATTCTGGTATTTGCAATATGGTTTTTACTGCAGGCTGTTATCCTGCCGCGATTCGGGGTCAAAACCTGAATGGTGCCGGGCCGCCAGGCGGCGGACAAAACAATCAAAACGACTGGTCACCAGACCACAAATACGGAAATAAAATAAAGCACCCTGCGGTAACAATAGAACAGAGGGCCGGCGCGACATAACCTGGCCCTCTATTTTTTTATGGAGAGGCACGGGGACGGCAGCATGTTGCCGGGACAAAGGATTTTGAACTATAAATGAGGACTAAAGAAAGGGTTTAATACAGCTGCCTCTTGCTAATTGGGGGAGCGCTTACCTTTAAAAGGAGGAACCCAAAAAGACAAGCTATCAGCAAGAGGCATTTCCTGTAAAAAAGTATTGCCGGCGTTTCTTGCGATGGAATAAAGGGGGCCTTAAAACCATCGTTAGAAACGCCGCGAAAGGAGTGAAGTAGCCTTTCAATTTAATTATGACATATAAGTGGAAATAGTCAATGCAGCGCACAAGCATTCAGGAAGAGGCGCTGAGGGCAGTCATAAAAAAACCGCCTCTACCGAGAGGCGGCGCAAACAGCTTTTCAAAAGTGGGTTATTGAAAAGCCGGGCCATCAGCAGAGGCGATGCCCTTTATTCAGCATGACTGTAATAAAGGTTTTAATTTTCCGCATGTGCCGGTTGGTCAGCTGCTGAAAAATCTCTGCACACTACTTGTGTCCTGCCAGGGGTTATAGCAACCAAAGGACAGCTATTCTTTTGTGTTAGATTTCGCCGCTTCAACCAGATGTCGAGCACTGCAGAATTTTCTATTTGAATAAATTATTAAATAAAAGCAGGTGAATTTCAATCCGTATAACTACCCATTTTTATATTGGGTAATACTACTTACTTATGGATGGGACGCTTTACGGGGCAAGGAAGAGAAGGATATATTTAAAACATGCTGCTGCAAACGCCGCCGGGGAATCTTTCACGGATAATGTAGAGCCTGTCCCCCGGGGGCGGAGCCTTGGTTTTATTGGGCAGCGAGGTAAAAAAAGAGAAATATAGGAGCAGAAAAAGGAACAAAAATAAAATAAGGCATGTTATAATTTTTTTGCTGAAA
>Ga0172368_10001637_pt1 | contig 30122 bp, 20 predicted proteins | sample Lak11m_FD_114540 | JGI IMG/M metagenome (GOLD analysis project Ga0172368, IMG submission 114540) | Freshwater microbial communities from Kabuno Bay, South-Kivu, Congo - kab_022012_11m | ecosystem: Environmental > Aquatic > Freshwater > Lake | place: Democratic Republic of the Congo: South-Kivu...
GCGGAGGGGACAGTCCCTGCAGCGGCACTGGTCTTCTTCGGACGGGCATTATATGCGGGGACAGTCCCCGGAAGGCTTGCCTGTTTATGGCTAAATGCGGGGGGCGGCTGCAGAGGGGACAGTCCCTGCAGCGGCACTGGTCTTCTTCGGACGGGCATTATATGCGGGGACAGTCCCCGGAAGGCTTGCCTGTTTATGGCTAAATGCGGGGGCGGCTGCGGAGGGGACAGTCCCTGTTACAGGTTCTTCAGGTAAGGGCGATGGGCGGCGAGGAGATCGTCGAGGAGGACGGGGAGGATGTCGTGATGGCTGTCGAGGAGGGGGTGGACCTTCAGCGCGCGCAGGGCGGCGGCACAGTCGCCTTCCACCGCAGCATGCACGGTCAGGATTTCATATTCCTTCACGCGGCGAATCAACGCGATGACTTCTTCCGACACCGGGTGCTCCCCGACATAGACGTGGGCATTACGCATTTCAAGCACGGGCTGCACGGTCAGGCTCCCCTGCGCGACACGCACCGGCGTTTCCACGGCCACTGTGGGCGGCAGGAAGGGCAGCGCGCCGCCGTTCGCCGTGTTCAACACGTGCTCACCCCCCCGGTTCCCCCACAGATCGCGAATCAGGCGCATGGCGGCGGTCGAATACCACGCTCCACCCCGCTGCTGCAGCTCCGGCGGCTTGCCGGTAATCGCGAGATCGGCGTAGCGGGCCAGCAGTTTCGCCTCCACCTCGCGCACCACCTCGCCGCGTGTTTGCGGGGCCGCGCGCAGCTCCCGCACCATCCGCTCCGTCTCGTAATAATAGCGGAGATAGCCGGAAGGGATCAGCCCCAGCGCGCGCAGGCACTCCGGTGCGAAGGCAAAGCCGGCCAGCTCGCGGTGCGCGGGGTCGTCGATCATGATCTCGATCAGCTCCCGGGTGCGGTCGGCGCCGTCCACCCGCACGCGCGACCAGGACAGATGGTTCAGCCCGAAATAGGCCAGCGCAATACGGGATTCTTCCACCCGCAGCGCCTCCGCGATGTGCATTTTCAGCGTGAGGGGGTAATTGCACAGGCCGACGAAGCGCCCCCGGCCATGCCGTAGCAGCGCTTCGGTGATCAGGCCGGATGGATTGGTGAAGTTCACCAGCCAGGCGTCCGGGCAGCGCGCGACCATTTCGCGGTTGATGTCGAGGATGACGGGGATGGTGCGCAGCGCCTTCAGGAAGCCGCCCGGACCAGTGGTTTCCTGCCCCACCACACCGTAGCCGAGTGGGATGCGCTCGTCAAGGATGCGCGCCGCCTGACCGCCCACGCGGAGCTGCGTGATGACGACGTCCGCACCCTCCAGCGCCGGCGCGCGATCGGCAGTCAGCATTACGCGGAACGGCTCGCTCGCCGCTGCCGTCATGCGCTGCGCCAGTCCGCCCACGATCGCCAGCCGCTTTTCGTCCGGATCGACCAGCGCCACCTCGCGCACCGGCAGTCCCGGCGCGAGGAAGCCTTCGATCAACTCGGGCGTATACGTGCTCCCGCCGCCGATGACGGCGATTTTCAATGGGTTCATATGTCACCATCCTGGGAGCGCCGGCAACTTGCCCCGATCTATCGGGGTCTCTTGTCGGCATGATTACGGGCCTGCTTTCGATTTAATGCTTTTAGAGAGCCGGCGCTCCCAGGGATTACTGCGGCTCCCCGCCTATCCCCGTTAAGAGCTGCCCGCCGCGACCCACGCCGAAGAGGGGCAGCGGGATATCCAGCGCTTTCAGCCGGAAAACCATATAAAAGTATTTCTGCTGGTAGCTGTAATACGCGGACACATCCCAGCAGTGCAGATCGCGAGTGAGCAGGATTTCGTTGTAGAGCAATTTCCGGCTCGTCGCGTCATATCCGCCCAGCCACTGCACCGACCATACGGGATTAATTACCCACGAAAGGTTGGTGGAAACGCGCCGCATCCGCCCGTTCTGCATGTCATAGCGCGAATCTACTTCCAGTGCGGTCGCTTCGCTGCGTTCGTAACGGAACTGGCTGACCAGGTCGCGCCACAGGTCGCTGTTCAGGTCGTAGGCCACCGCGTGGGTCATACGCACCGCCGGGGTGATTTGGGCTTCAGAGCGAAAGGTCAGGTCCTGCCAGCGATCGTTCTGCAGGTCTCGCCCGGTATTGAGGAACCAGCGGGTGTTTTTCGTGATGCACTGCAGCCCTTCATTCGCCGTCTCCGCCGGGTAAGCCGCATCGAAGCGGAAGGGGGTATAGCCATGATCCTGGTTGTTCCGGTAATTCAGGATATTGGTGAATGAGCCGAAGCCGGTGCGCGCCTCCAGGCTGCCGTTGATGACATACATCGCCGTCACGTCCGGGTCGCTGTAGACGGTCTGGCGCAGCGAGCCGGACGGCAGCAGCATTGTCCGGCCCAGCGTGATGGCCCGCGGCTGCGTCTGCCAGTTGAAGAGATACCGGCTAAGGCGCACGTTGTTGGGCCGCTCGTCGAACGCCCCCCATCCCACGGTAAGCTGGCTCGGTACGCGCTTCAGCATGCTCCACTGGAGCTGGTTCTGATCGGTTTCCAGGTACACCTCCGGCAGCCGCTGCAGTCCGGCAAACGTATTATCACCGGTGTAGCTTTCGCCGTCCACGTCAGTGCGCTGGTCCATGCGCAGGTTCAGGTTGCCGAAACCGAGGCGGCGCGTCCACTGCAGGCGATTCCACAGCTCCTGGTTTGCCGGCGTGTCCCCCGCGGCGCCAAATTGCCCATAGCTGCTGTATTCGCTGCTGTATGAGAGCCGGTTCGCCGCGGTGTTCAGGTTGTAGCGGAAGTTGGCATTGGTATTATCCGTGCTGAACGCTCCTGCGTTCAGCCGGCGGATGTAGGTCAACTGCGTGGTGGAATGGTCCGTGCGCCGCTGCATCTGCGTATTGATATTGGTGAGGGTGGTCGGCTGGAAAGAGAAGGCGCTGTTTCGGCGGATGTCGCCGTTGAGCTGGAACTCGATGTTCGCCGGCAGCTCCTGGGTGTGGTTCACGCGCGCCACGTATTCCCGCAGGTTCTGGCGACCATACAGGAACGCCTCGCCGGAGCCCCCGGGCACCGTGTAGAAGTGGTCGATCCCCACCCCGGTGCCCAGCTTTTCGGTCTCATCGATACGGATGCCGCCCAACTCCTGATCGTTGATCAGGTACTGATAAAGCGTGCGCACGTAATAGCCTTCGTAATCATTGCGCCCGTAGGTCGGGATGAAGGGCATCTGCTGCCGTCGCAACCACATGATGAACCACGGCACGCGCAGCACATGGCGGCCCAGCATGTAGAAATCGACATTATGGGCGATCAACTTGTCGTTGGGGTAGATATCGACCGAGCGGGCTTCCATGTAGTAGTGCGGCTCCGTCAGGTCGCAGGTGGTGACCTTGGTATCCTGGCTGTGCAGTTGTCCCGGCTTGCCCGTCACGGCCTTGCCGTTCAGAAAGGTGGAGCCGATGAATTGCTTGCCCAAATAACCTGGCAGGTACTCGACGGAAAAATCGCGGAACTTCCATTCCCGCTTCGCCACGTTCAGCTCCAGCGCGTCTCCGAGGTAGGTTGTCCCGTCTGCCGTCCGCACGGTGGTGGTGCCCTGCGCGGTGGCCGACTGTTGCGCGTCCTGATACTCGACATCGTCCGCGGTGACCGTCAGCCCTTCCGTTTCGAGCTGGACACTGCCCAGGAAATGCACCGCTCCCGTCTTTTCCATCACGATCCGCTTTGCCTGCACGTGAAGCCGACGATACCCCGACGCCGGCGGCGGCAGCGGTCGATCATCGATCGGCGCCGGTGTCTGATCCGTCTCCGCCGGCACCGGTGCCTCGCTCGCCGGCGGCGGCGCCGGGGGAGCCGCCTCCTGCGCTGCCAATGGCAGGAAGAGGGCGACGAAGCAGCAGAGGAACAGTGCTCGAAGGGTAATACAGCGCATGGCTGTCCACAGTGTAATTGCTGGCGCGCAAAACGGCAAGGGCGGGATAGAGGTTTGAGTTTTGAGTTGATCGAGCCCGGTCAGTCTGCGTAAGGACTGCTTTCCTTTCAGAAGACATCAGCCTCTCGGAGAACTATCGCTCTGGCATACCATATGTAGACTGACCGGGCTCGATCAACTCAATACTCAAAACTCAAAACTTAAAACTACCCCCGACTCCCTCCCTGTGGTAAGATACACCCGGCAAGGGAGGAATCCGATGCGCACACTGGCATTCGGCAAGACGGGGCTGTCGTTCTCCGCGGTGGGGCTGGGCGGCATTCAGTTTTCGAAGATCAGCGAGGAAGAGGTCAGGGCGTTGATCGAGCGCGCCCGCGGGCGGGGGATCAACTGGATTGAGACCGCGCACGGGTATTATGACAGCGAGGAGAAGATCGGCGCGGCGGTGGACGGCGACTGGGACGGTCTCCACATCATCAGCAAATGCGGCCATCGCGACGCGGAGGGCTTTCGCGCGCGGGTGAAGGAAAGCCTGGGCCGGCTGCGCTGTGATCACTTCGACCTGTATCAGTTTCACGGCGTGGATAGCGCGGCGGATTGGGAGCGGTTGAATGCGTCGGGCGGGGCGCTGGACGTCGCCAAAGGGTTGATGCGCGACGGCGTGATCCGCCACCTGGGGGTGAGCACGCACAACATCGAGCTGGCGGAGACGATCGTCGAATCAGACTGGCTGGAATCGATTCAGATTCCCATCAGCTTCGTCACCCGCGAATTCGAGAAAAGCCCGCTGCTCCCGCAGGCGCAGGCTCGCGGGCTGGGCATGCTGGCGATGAAACCGTTCGGCGGCGGGCGGCTGGGCAGTTCGTGGCTGTGCCTGGGCTATATCTACCGGCTGCCGGGGGTATTCCCGGTGGTGGGGGTCGAGGCGTTGTGGCAGGTGGACGACCTGGCCGACACGGCGGACAACCCGCCGGCGCTGACCGCGGAGGATGAGGCGGAGATGGAGCGCACCCGTGCAGAGCTGGGCAGGTATTTCTGTCGCGTCTGCCGCTACTGTGAGCCTTGCCCGCAGGAGATCAGCATTTACACCGTGCTCTACTTCCCCGTCTACATCAAGCAGATGGGCGCCGAGCGCATCATCGGCAACGGCGAACCCGGCTACCTGGCGAAAGCTCGCGAGTGCCTCGAATGCCATGAGTGCGAGTCCCGCTGCCCCTTCGGCCTGAAGATCGCCGACGGGTTGAAAGCAAGCCTGGCATTGTATGATAGTTTAGTGGCCAGTGACACGTGACTAGTGTTCCTGGTTAATGGCAGGCGAGCATGTCCCTGGTAAGTCTTGCGGTGACATGTTCACTAGCCACTAGCCACTCAATCCTATCCTTCTCGTTTCACCACTTCGTTCCAGATGGCGGCCTGGGCGTTGTGGAACGCGAGGGCGCCGAGGGCGTCGGTGGAGAGGCCGGCGGCGACGGCGTCGGCATCGGTGAGGGTAAGGACGGGGATGCGGCGCATGCGCAGCAGGGTCCGGCCGTCGATCTTCGCCACTTCCACGTCGTAGAGCTGGATGTAATCACGCAGCAGACAGCGGTTGATGGCGGCCGCGCAGTCTGCGGCGCGGGTTTTCGCATCGCGGTCGCCGTCCGGCTCGGTAAGGGTAATCAGGTCCACCGATCCCAGCCGCACGGTGTAGCCCTTCTCGCCCTCCGCCGGCGGCGTCACGGTCGCGCGGAAGTTCACCACCTGCCACAGGTTGATGGGAATGCCCAGCGCGTCGAGCCTGTCCATTAACAACTGCTTGCGCTCGTCGGAATAGGGGTGTGTCTTTAAATAACCCAGCTTGATTTGCGGGGTGTGCCGGTCCATTTGCTCGAAGCCGAGGATGACGGAGTAGAGGCCAATGGGATTGTATTGCGTTAATTTGTGCAGATACTTGACGGCATTGGCATCCGCCTCGATCTCCAGATCGACGTTGTAGCCGTTGAGAAGCGATTGTTTGACTAACTCGCTCATGGTCAGCACTTCGCCGGTGCTGACGTCGCTGTTGCGCGCGGAATATACGGACAGAATGACGGTGGCAAGCTGCGCCAGGCTGGCTTTCGCCTCGCGCTTCATCATCTTCTCCGCGTGGCACAGCGAGTTGTGGGCGATCTCGTGAGCGAGCACGCCGGCCAGCTCATCGTCGCTTTCCACCGCGTTCAGCAGTCCCTTCGTCACGTAAATGGTGCCGCCGGGGATGGCCATGGCGTTCATCTCGCCGGTATCGAGGATCTTCACTGTGTAGGCGACCTGCGGCCGCTGGGTGACGGGCGCGATGGCGGCGGCCATGGCGTTCAGCCGCTTGAGCTGCGCTTCGTCCTGCACCAGCTTGTAATCTTTCTCGATTTGCTCCGCGGTCTTGGCGCCCAGCTCCGCCTCGGCCTTGGTCGTCGCCGGCGGGTAGGTTTCACCCGCCCGCGCCGGCAGCGATACCAGGCCCAGCACCGCCAGAGAGAGCATTACGATCAAGATGCGCATAGTTGCTCCTTACACGTCCGCTATTCCTCAACCCGGCATGGCATATTTCCTGTTGATGATAATACGTTATCCGCGGCCACCCGGTTGCATCTCCAGTATACCACGCCGGCGTGCCGTCGTAACCGCAGATTGAAAGGCGAGTGGCGAGCGGCGAGTGAGCGATTCCGGATCGCCGGTTATCTGGTCAGCTTGCCCATATTCGGGCAGGGCTCGCGCATCCTTCCAGACCGAGAGTCTCGCCTTCACCCCGGGCCTGTTATCCCGCCTCCGCCGGCGCCTCAACCGCCTTCATCTTCGCGGACTTCCGCGCGAAGAGGCGTTCAGCAAGCAGGACGGAGAGGATGCCGATCAGGGCGCCGGCGGTCACATCGAGGGGAAAATGCACGCCCAGGTACATGCGCTCGTAGGCGACCAGCATCGCGTAGAGGATGAGCCCGCCCCGCGCCGGCCAGGGCAGACCCCGCTTGAGTGCCCAGGCGAGCATGAAAGCCATGGCGGCGTCGCCTGAGGGGAAGGAGCGCCGAAACAGATCTTCCGCCACGAACACGTCCGCCAGCATACCCCCCGGACGGGGCTGTTGGCAAAGTTGCTTGAGCAGGTAGACTAGCACGGATTCGATGGCGGCGGCGGTCAATAACACCGGCAGCAACTGCCGGCGGAGTATCACGGCGTAGGCCACGGCGGGAACTAACATCCACCCGCTGCCGAGATAAATCACCACCAGGCAAAGCCCGTCCAGCCAGGGCGCGCGATGCGTGTTGACGGCGCGGAACAGCGCGATATTCGCGGAAAACCGTTCGAAATTGATCGGGGCCGCCATGCTGCGCGGTACGGCCTGCCGCTGGATGCGCGGGGGGTGTCCGAAAATCCGCAGCAGGGGGTAAACCACCCGATCGCGGAAACCGCGGTGCGGCGCGGGCGCGGTGGTGGAGCGCGCGACCGGCGCGGGGGTGACCGGCGCTGTCTGCCCAATGACCGGCGAGGCGCACAGGACCGCCGCCAGGCACAGGTAAAGCGCCACCCGGCGCAGAACCGCAGGCGCCATGAACGAAAAATGGGAATGCTGGCTCATATACATGCTGTTGCTGTTACTCTTTTCCTACCTACCCGTAACTGCGGGTGTTTATCCCTTTGCCCGAGATAGGTTCAACGTGATGACCCGCTACAGCGACGGGTTATCGATCGCGCATCGTTGCCTGCACGATGACGCAGGGGCCGATGGTGCGTAATACCCGCAGGTTGGCGTCCGCGCTGAGTCGGGCCACCCCTTCCGCATCGGTAATGATCACGGCGCTCCGCAGGCGCGTAAACTTTTGAAAGAATTGTTCATCAGCCTCGTAGCGATGCTGCAGGTAAAAGTCCACGGTGCGTCGGGCATAAAATACCACGCTTTCGGAGGCGTGCTCGCTGTAACACAGCACGGGCGGCTGCATCGGGAGCGTGGACAGGTACTGCCCTACCGTCGCGGAGACGCCGTATTGACTGCGGATGAACAACGGCGCGAAGCCGAGGATCAGCACCGCGAGCAGCACGGTCCACGCCCCCTGTACCCAACCGGCCAGCGATGAAGGGGTGTTCCGCAGCATGCCGATCACCAGGCCGAGGAGGAAGAGGGCGCCCGACGTGAGGAGCAGGACGAACACGACCGACATGACCGCGGGTGGAAACGGCAGCGCGCCCAGCGGCGACACCGGGGACAACCCCCGCCACATGACCACGATCGGCGCGCCCACAAAGAATGCTCCGAACAGCGCCAGCACGGTCAACCGGGCAGCGTGCGCCCAGCACCGGCAGCGCGCGGACACGCGTTCCAACGCAGTCTGCCGCAACAGGTACAGGGCAAAGAGGAGTGCCGCCGCGCCGGAAACCGCCTGGATATAATGCGGCAATTGCGTCCGCGAGAAGGAAAAGATTCCGATAATGCCCGCGGTCCAGATCCACCCGAAACGGCGCAGGCGCGGGAACACCCCGGCGTCGAGGGGCACGGATTTCTCATCGCCGGGCGTTACCAGGTCGTAGAGGAGGAACGCGCTGGCGGGAAAGAGCAGCAGCAGGCTGATCGGCAGGTAATACAACAATCCCCAGAGTCGATTGGCCATGCCGTGGGTTTCCATGGTAGAGGTGAAGCGCTCCACATTCTCCGTCATGAAGAAATGGCGCAGGAACTGTGGATCGATCTTATAGACCATCATATACCACGGCGCGGCGATGAGCAGGAACAGCAGGATGCCGCCGAGCCAGGGCATGGTGCGCGCGGTGGCGCGCAGCGTGCCCCGGCTGAGGTGGTAGATGATCCAGACCAGCGCCGGCAGCACGACACCCACCGGACCTTTAGTGAGGAAGGCCAGCGCGGCGCAGGCCGCCGCCGCCAGATACCAGTGGCGCACCCGCCGGGGGGCAGCAGCGCCGGTGGCCGCCTTCAGGTCAGCCTGCAGCAGAGCGAGCAGGGTGCCGGTGATAAAGAGGGTCAGCGTGGGATCGGTGACCGCGGCGTGCGCCCAGATGGCCACCATCGGCATCGTCGCCAGCGCCGCCGCGCTCAGAAACGCCGCGCCCCGGCCCGCCTGCACGCGCGCGGGGTCCGGTGATTCGCGGGGCACCAGCCAGCGGAGTAGAAAGAGGTGCACCAGCAGCACCAGCAGCAGGGAGGCGACGGCCGAGGGCAGGCGCGCCGCCCATTCGCGCACCCCGAACAGCCGCATCGACCCCGCTTGAATCCAATAGTAGAGGATTGGCTTCTGGTAGCGCGGCTCGCCGTTGAATTGGGGAATAAGGTACCCATGCAGCGTGTGCGCTGCCAGCATTTGACGGCTCGCTTCGGTGAAGCGCGCCTCATCGATCTCGGTTAGTGGCGCCCAGGTCAGCCAGACGCCAAACAGCGCCGCGCACCCGAGGATGAGCAAGATGCGTTGCCGGAGAATCGAGATGCGCCCAAGGCGTGCGAGCACGTAATACCTCCCGAAGATGTCGCTAATCAGCATAACGTAAAAATTGCGGCAACGGCAACCCATCCTTGTGATGAAAACGACATGAATGCCTGATTGGCGCATGCTGCGCTCCGCTTTGTCGCAAGAGACAAATGCTTCATGTGCAGCGGATGAACGCAAGCATGGAAGGAAGGACGGTTGACGGCATGGAAGGAAGGGGAGTGAGCCCTATTGCGGAGGTGAGATCGATGACTGAACACCGTGGTATTATCCTGCTGGTGGCAGGCCTGCTGGCGCTGGCCGGCTGGACGGCCGATCTGCCGAAGACGCCGTTCCCTTACATCCCGGGCACGGCCTACCATATCCTGCCGGAGACGCACACCGACGAATCCGGTTATGCGTCGCTGTGCGAGGGGCTGGACGGCAGCATCTACGTCGGCACCGCCGCGTATAATCGCAACGCCTACCTGGTGGAATACAATCCGGTCACCGATCGGCAGCGCATCGTGATCGATACCAACAAGCTGTGCGGACTGACGGCGACAGGCTACGCGGCGCAGGCGAAGATTCACACCAGGAACTTCGTCGGCCCGTCGGGGAAAATCTACGTCGGCTCCAAGCAGGGATATCGTTCGAAAGGGGACACCTCCGAGTATCCGGGCGGTTACCTGATGACTTACGATCCACGCAATATGCAGGCGGCGAACCTGGGTATGCCGTACCCCACGGAAGGCGTGATCGACGTGGTGGCCGACGAAGTGCGCGGGCTGCTCTATGTGGTGACCTGCGAGAACCAGCACTGGATGCTCTACTCGATAAAGGAGAAAAAGTACCGGGAACTGGGACCGATGCTGGCGCCGTACGCCACTACGAAGATCGACGCGAAGGGCCGCGCGCACGCGATCACGAAAGATTTCCAACTGGCGACTTACGATCCGGCAACGGATGCGGTGCAGGTGCGCCCGATCTACCTCGGCAAGGCACGATGGCAGCCGGCAACCGGCACCCCCATTCCTAACTGGTCGCTGGCGCAGGACGGGCGCACCGCCTATCTGATCACGCTCGATGACCCCACGCTGCTGCGGTTCGATCTGCTCGATGACGGGCCGCAGGTGCAGGTCGCCAACCTGGGGAAGATGATCGAGGGGAAGAATCCGGATTCACGCAGCGGGCTGGCCATTGCCCCGGATGGCCGCGTTTATGTGCTGATCAGCATCAAAAATGAGACCGGCTTCGGCGCCGCATCGCTGCACCACCTGGTGCGCTACGATCCGAAGTCGCAGCGGCATGACGACCTGGGCGTGCCGGTGGTGAAGAACCCCGATTTCTTCCCCTGGAAGGATGAGACCGGCAAGCCGCTGCCCTGGTCGCACGGGTATCAGACGCTGCCCGACGGCACGCTGACCCCGCTCTACAACCAGGCGCTGATCGTCACCGCGAATAACACGATTTACGCCACTTTCCTGTATCCGTTTACGCTGCTGCGGATCGACACCTTCGCGACCTTGCCGAGGGCGTCCACCCCGGCGACCGATTACGTGAATTTCGCGCTGCGGCAGTGCACTCGGGTGGAGGCGAACCTGCCGGCCATCACCGCGGTGGCGGAACAGGTGGCCCGGCGGCACCTGAACGGCGGCGCCTTCGTCATCCCCTGGAACAGCCAGTCGCTGCAGCAGGAAATTGTGGGCCGGGCCGGCGGCATGATCAATATGGGACGCGAATGGAAAACTGACCGCACGGATGCCGAGAAAGCGAACGACATCGCCATCGTGGGCTGGGATCGCGCGCCCGGTAAAAATGAGCTGGCCGCGCTGCAAAAGCTGAAAGCCCGCGGCGTCTTCATCATCGGTTTCGGATCGAAGGATATGCCGGAGCTGGCGGAGCACGTCAAGCTGTGTGACGCCTTTTTTGATACGGGTCTGCCGGACGACCGCGTGGTGACACTGCCCAACGGCGAGAAGGCCGGGCGCGCCACCCACCTGCTCAATGCGATGAACGGCTGGGTGTTCATCGCCGAGCTGGTGGGCGCTCTTACCCGCCAGGGCAAGATGCCGCCGATGTACCAATCCAACAGCGTGCCGGGGTCGCAGGACTGGAATGCGCGCTTTCTGGGGAAGCTGCAATTCCACGACGACCTGCAGGTGGCCGCGCAGCCGGCGGGGCAGTTGGGACAAGCCTACCTGGATCAATTGCGCTACCACCTGCGCCGCTTCAAGCGTCTGGAACTGCCGGCTGCCCGCCAGGCGGCGGATCTCATCGCGCAGGAAGTAGCCGCGCAGAAGCCGGTCTATGTCCTCGGCATGGGGCATATGCCCGCCTACTACATCGGGCGGTATGAAGATGCCCGCTGGATGAAGTATATCGACGCCCACCCCTTCGTGGCGAAACAGGTGGAGAATGTGAAGAACAACGTGCCGGAGGGCGCGCTGGCGGTGCGGCTGGGTTATTTCGGCGAAGATCAGATCGGGCGCAATTTGTTCGCGGAGAAGAAGCTGCGCCTGATCATGCTCAGCGATGAGAACCCCACGCCGGGCATGGAATTGCCGGCGAGCTTGCTGCTGTCCATCGACATGGGCATGGCCTTCGGCGACGCGTGCGTGTCGCTGGAGGGATATCCTGTTGCCATCTTCCCGCCCAGCGGCGTTGTGCAGACGGTGGCGTATGAGGCGATCAATACTGAGGTGCTGGCGCGGCTGAAATGAATCGGCATCGGGCACCGCCACCCTGTCTGCCAACCCGGCAGGAAACCGTCCGGCGGAGAGAGAACCTGGGGAACAAACCGATACTGAAGGGGGAAGCTATGAAAACCGGCATTATGCTGGCCGTGCTGTGCTGCCTGAGCCTGCTGAGTCTGCTTGCTTGCGGAGCGGAGGAGATCGTGGATCCCCTCTTCAATTTCACCGCCATCATGAACGACCCGCTGGACGCGAAGGTGCTGTCCAGCAGGGAGGTTCAGGACGAGGTGACCCGGAATGTGCTGGTGGTCGTCGAGGAGGTCGAGTATACCGCCGAGACGCTGAGCGGCAAACCGGTACGCATCTACGGCATCCTGGCATATCCTAAAGGCTTCCAGAAGCTGCCGGGTGTCTACTGGAGCCAGGGTGGCATGTACCAGGCGGGCGACTACTGGCCGAAAGTCTGGGCGGGCAAGGGGTACTTCTGCATGAACATCACCTTGCCCCATGACGTCTACAACTCCTTCGCGCGCTTCACCACCGAACGGGCGGAGGATGGCAACCTGACGCACCTGGGACTCGCGCAGATGCGCGGCATCACCTACATGACGCAACGGCTCGAAGTGGACCCTGATCGCCTCGGGGTGGGCGGCAGCTCCTACGGCGGCTTCTTCGCCTCCCTCATCGCGGGCGCCGACCCTCGCGTCAAGTGCGGCATGTCCTTTTTTACCTCCGGTGATCACCTGCTCGGCACCGGCTACCCGCAGTTCCTGCAGCTCCGCACCACCGACGAGGTGGGCATCTGGTCGGGTACCATCGATCCGGCCTGGCGGCTCAAGCGCAAGGCGGTGCCCTTCCTGTGGGCCGTCGCCTCCGACGACCACTGGCACCACCTGCCGGCGGCGATCCAGAGCTATAAGGACTCCATCGGCGACAAGCGGCTGGCCATCGCGCCCAACTGGTACCATGCCCTCCCGGAGAACATCGACAACGAGTTGATCGACTGGTTCGACGTCTACCTGATGAAGACGCGCAAGCCGTATAACCAGCCGTCGGCTATCGAGGTGAAGACCGTTGACGGCAAGCTGGTGGCGAACTGGTCGTGGTCCGGCGACAACCCGGTGACAAAGGCGGAGGTGTTGATCGCGTATGGCCGTACACGGCCCTGGCATGACGGCTGGCTGTTCCGCTACCACTTCGCCATTCCGGCGGCGGTTCGGGGCAATACTGCTACCGTCGAGATCCCGGTGCCGGAGTCAAATCTCGAAATGCTGGTCTACGGCAACATTACCGATGACCGCGGTGTAATCACCTCCACCGTGCCGGTGCCGGTGAAGACCGCCGGGATGGGTATCGACATCACCCCGCTCAAGCTGAATACCGCGCTGATGAGCGAGTTCACCCCCGCGGAGATGACCTTCTTCGCCCGCCACGGCGAGGTAGTCGAGGGTAAAATCGATACCACGACCAGGCACTCCAGCAACGAGAGCCTGCGCGTGGAGGCCGGGAAGACGCTCCAGTTGAAGCTCGGGCATATCCCGGAGCATAGCCACCGGTTGTCACTCTGGCTGCGGGCGGATACCGCGGCGAAGGTCACGGTGACCGTCACCGGGCAAAAGCCGGCCGGCTGGAACTATCCGATTATTAGCATCCTGCGCAAGCAACAGCCCGACGACCCGACCATCGCGTTTGACGACATCGTGCAGCCGGTTTTCACCACCGAGTACGACGCCGGGCCCGAATGGAAGCAGTTCACGCTGGATTGCCCTTTCGACGGCATGCCCGTCGAGGGTTACACGCTGACTGTTACCGGTGATGCGCGGTTCTGGGTGGACAGCATCGAGTTCGTGCCGCAATGGGTGCGGTGAAGAGCGAGCTTTTTATGCATAGAACGGGGTGTAGGGGATAAAGATTGAAAGATGATAAAGATTAGAATGATTATTTTATTCTATTTTTTTAATTAAAAAATATCTTTTTTAATCTTTGACATCTTTCAATCTTTATCCCAGTACCCCGTTCTATGGAGGAACAACGATGAAATTCGGTGTTGCCGATTATGGCATGAACGTGTGGGAAGGCGGATACTTCGATCCGGAGGACCGCTGGGCGCGGCTGCGCGCGATCGGTTATGACGGTTTGGAACGGCTGGGCGCGGTGAGCGCGGATGACGCGGTGCGCAAGGCGGCGCGCTCGCATCGGCTCGGAATGGATTTCGCCACCGTGGCAGGACCGAACCCTGAGGTGTCGCTGGTGTGGACGGCGGCGTTCGGCAAGTCCTACATGTGGACCGCCGTCACCGGGCAGGACTTCGATACCTTCTGCCGCCAGGTCAACCTGCAGGTAGAGGCCGCCGCGCGCTGGGGCGTGCGCGTGGGGCTGCACAACCACATGGGGTCGCTGGTAGAGACGCAGCCGCAGCTCGATGAGTTTCTCGCCCGCTGCCCGGGCTGCGGGCTGATTTTGGACACCGCGCACCTGGCGGCGGTGGACGGCGACCCGACAGCCATCGTGCGGAAATACGCAGACCGCCTGGTGGCCATGCATCTGAAGGACTGGATCCTCACCGATCCGGATGCCGACGCCTGGTACCGGCGCGGCCGCTTCTGCGAGCTGGGCGCCGGCAATATCGGTCTGGACAACATCGCTGTCATGCGCGCGCTGGTCGATGCCGGTTACGACGGCTGGGTCTTCGTCGAGCACGACACCCACTTGCAGGACCCATATCTCGACCTGGCGCACAGCCGGGAATATCTGAAGCAGGCGGGATTCTGACATTGATTCGTGCGCCCGGTCCGGTGATTGAGTAGGCAGGGGAGCCTTTCCGATTCTTTCCGCAGCCCCCGCGCCGTATCGAAACCACCGTTCGAATAGCGCCCGTTCCCGCAAGGTTTCCTTGTACCCGCGGTGGTTTCGATACAGCGCGGGGGTTGCGGAAAGAATCGGGAAGGCTCCCCTGCCTACTCAACCACCGGACCGGGCGCTAGGATCGATAAAATTGAAGGATTACACATGGCCATCGCCACCGACATCCAAATTCTCCGCGATCTGGCTGCACGTTACACCGAGCTGTGCGCGTCCGACGACCAGCGGGAAAAGCGCGACCTGTGGCGGGATCATAACAGCCTGCTGCCCACGCGACCGCTCATTTACGTGCGCGCCATCCCGTATGATGACGAGCCGGCGCTGCAGCGACAGGACTGCGTTGACCCGTTTTATCAGCACTACGAATCGTGGTTCCGGCTGATGTTTGCCCACGCGGCGACCGGGGATGACTACACCTTCTTCCCCTACGTGGCGGTGGGCGCCGTGCACGTGCTGCCGCCGGAGGGGTTGTGGGGCGTGCCGTTCGGGCGCATCCCCAGCACCGAGCGTAAAGGTTCGTGGATGTTCGATCCGCCGCTGAAGGAGCTGTCCGATATCGAGAAGCTGGTCTTCCCCCGGCACGAGATCGACGAAGCGGCCACTACTGCGCAGCATGCGCGGCTGCAGGAAGCCATCGGTGAGCTCATTCCCGTCATCGTCGACCGCCAACCCGCCTGGAATATGTGGAGCGCCGACCTGTCCACCCACCTGGCCTACCTGCGCGGGCTCGAACAGACGATGTGGGACATGATGGACAACCCGGAATGGCTGCACCGCCTCCTCGCCTTCATGCGCGACGGCATCCTCGCGGCGCAGGCGCAAGCGGAAGCGGCGAGCGACTGGCGGCTGTGCGACCACCAGAACCAGGCGATGCCCTATGCGCGCGAGCTGCCCGATCCCGCCGCCGATTCGGCGCCGGTGAGCCGCAAGCAGCTCTGGGATTTCTGCGCCTCGCAGGAAACCACGCTGGTCTCCCCGCCGATGTTCGATGAATTCATGCTGCAATATCAACTGCCGATTATGAAAAACTTCGGTCTGGTCGCCTACGGTTGTTGTGAGGACCTGACGGAGAAGATCGATGTCTTGCGGCAGATTCCCAACCTGCGCCGCATCGCCGTCGCCCCCCGCGCGAATCTGCGCCGGTGCGCCGAGCAGATCAGCACGGAGTACATCATCTCCTGGCGCCCCAACCCGGCGGAGACGGTGAGCTGCGGCTTTGATCCCGAGCACATCCGTAAAAGCACCCGCAAAGCATTGGAGATCACGAAAGGCCAGTACATCGACATCACCTTGAAGGACGTAGAAACGGTAGAAGGGCAACCTGAGCGGCTGCGGGAGTGGGTGAAGATTGTGCGGGAAGTGATCACAGAATCTTGGGATTTATAGCATGCTTTTTCGAAAACGGGCAAGCCGGTATGTAGTAAGCCACGCAGCCGCAGCGGAGTGGCGTCGTATATCGGGAAGCTTACTGGTTAACGACGCCACTCCGCTGCGGCTGCGTGGCTTACTACATACCGGCTTGCCTATACTCGAACGCCACTCCGCTGCGGCTGCGTGGCTTACTACATACCGGCTTGCCTATACTCGAACGCCACTCCGCTGCGGCTGCGTGGCTTACTACATACCGGCTTGCTTATACCCGAACGCCACTCCGCTGCGGCTGCGTGGCTTACTACATACCGGCTTGCCTATACTCGAACGCCACTCCGCTCCGCTTCGTGGCTTACTACATACCGGCTTGCGTGTTTTATGTGAAACGAGGAGGAAATGTAATGCTCTTTCGTTCCGCTTTGTTCTCATTTATTGTTTTTGCTTGCACCCTGGCCGCCTTCTCTGCTGATCCGGTGCGCTGGCGACTGCTGTCTGACAATATCGGATACCCCGGACCACGCCAGCATACCGGAGTGACGTATAGCTGGGAGTCGGCGACGAATGACCCGGTGGATCGGAACGGGCGACGGCTGCTGGACGGCGACCGGCCGTGGGATTGGACCACGACGGCAGGATGGACCGGTCGCGATAACACCGTCCTTTTCGACTTCAAGGCGCCATATGCGTTCAAAAAAGCGCGCGCATACTTCTTCCAGCGGATTCCGGCGGCGGTCGAGTGGCTGGGCGCGGCACAGCCGGAGGGGCCATGGAGCAGTCTGGGCAAGCTGGAAGGATTGAAAGAGGGCTGGAATGAGCTGCCGCTGAATGGAGAGCCGGCGCGCTATGTGAAGATGGTATTGAAGGTGCAGGCGGTCGGCGTGTATTTCCGCGAGGCGCAGTTCATCGGCATGAAACCGGGCGAGGATAAGCAAAAGGCGCCACCGGTGCTCGTTAAAGGCGGGCAGCAATACCTGACCCAGGGTGGCAAGCCATTCTGCTCCGTGGTGGTCGATCCCGCCGCGGGCGAGAAGGCGGTGGCCGCCGCCTGGCTATTGCGCGACACGCTGGAGCGCATGACAGGCGCACCTATCCTGCTGTTCGATGCATCGGAGAAGCCATCGGGCGCCCGCATCTTCATCGGCGACACACCGCAAACCCGCATATTGAAACTGAACGTTGCGCAGGAATATCCCGGTGAAGAAACCTGCCGCATCGTCAGCAAGGGTACGGACCTGGTGCTGGCGGGGAACGACGCCGGGCGGTACCAGGGCACGCGGGCGGCGGTCTACCAGTTCCTGCGCCGGCTGGGTTGCGAGTGGTTCGGCACGGATGACCTGTGGACCATCATCCCGTCAACGCCAACGCTCGCCAACAAACCGTTCAACCTGACCGTCACCCCCGCGTTCGCCATGCGCTCCATCTGGTATGTCCCGGCCGGGGTGGCAGATACCTGGGGCCTGGGCGGCGACCAGGTGGATAGTGGCCACAACCTGTCCAACATCGTGCCGTCTTCGCTCTTCGCGGAGCACCCCGAGTATTTCCCGCTCATCAATGGCAAACGCACCAACGAAGGCGAGATTCAGCTCTGCACCACCAATCCGGACGTCATCCGCCTGGCGGTCGAGAAAGCGGCGAAGGCCTTCGACGACAATCCCGACCTGGTGGCCTATTCGCTGAGCAACAACGACTGCGGCGGATTCTGCACCTGTCCCGACTGCCTGAAGGTTCGGGGCACGGCAGGCAATCCGAATGCCAGCGCCATGCTGATCTTCGCCAACGCGGTGGCCACCGGGCTGCGCAAGACCCATCCGACGGCCCGCGTCTGTTTCCTGGCCTACTGGTATACGCGCGACGCCCCCGATCCCGCGCTCAAGGCGGCGCCCGGCGTGGTGGTGATGCAGGTGAATGAAGGCTGTCATGCGCACGCGCTGGACGATCCGGGCTGCCCGCGGAATGTGACGTATTGCGCAAACTTCGAGCGCTGGGTAGCCACCGGCGCAGAGCAGGCGGTATACGAGTGGTATATCCCCGGCTGCTCGGATAAACGCTGGAACGCGCTGCTATGGGTGCCCGGCGATACCGCCCTGCGCAACCTGCGCTGGTGGGCGGGGCAAGGTGTGAGGTGGATCACCTATGAATCGCAGTCCGGTTTCAGCCGCGCGCTGCCGCTGGCATGGCCGACCTATCAGATACCGGCGCAGGGGATGTGGGATACCGGCTTGAACGCGCAAGCGATTACTGCCGCTTCCTGCCGCAAGCTCTTCGGCCCGGCGGCACCCGCCATGCGCGCATTTTATGAGACGCTCGATATCGCGCTGGCGTATGGCAAGGAGCACGCGACCATCTGGAACCTGCCCGACCCGACGAAGGTTTACCCCGCGCCGTTGCGGGCTCGCGCCCGCGAGTGCCTGGACATAGCGCTGGCCGCCGTCAACGGCGTGAAAGACCCGATTTATGCCCGCCGTGTGACCGCCGTCCTGGAGGACTGGACGGCAGCGGAAGCGGTGCTGGATGGGAAATAACTGCTGCCGGCAGGATAAACCGCGGGTTGCCGCGAAAACAGCGAAGCATCGGATTTCTTTGCGTCTTTGCACCCCCGTGTCTTCGTGTTGAATGAGGAGCCGCTATGACGCCGCGCGAAATAATCCTGGCGAACCTGGAACATGCCGGACCCGAACGCCCGGGGATGAACTTTTCCGGCAACCGCATGAATGATTTCCTCGCCGGCGGGCTGGGACCATCACGCACCTTTCAGCCGAAGGTGTGGGTCGAGGGCGAGATGGAATACTCTACCGACGAGTGGGGCAATATCTGGCACCGCATCCTCGGCCTGAGCCAGGGTGGCGAGGTGTTCAAGCCGGCCATCACCGACTGGCGACAACTCGACGACCTGCAACTGCCGGATTACGACGATCCCGTGCGGTACGATGACATGCGCCGCCTCTTCGCGCAGCCGACGGATAAGTTCAAAACCGTCTTCATCCCGGGCTGGGTGTTTGCCTCCAGCCGCTACCTGCGCAAAATGGAGATCTACTTCGCCGACCTGGTGGAGTACCGCGAGGAGATCGACCGGCTGCATGCCATGGTGACCGACCTGTTCGCCCGCATGATCCGCCTGAGCGCGGACGCGGGGGCGGAGGCGATCTTCTTCTGCGAGGACCTGGGCACGCAGGACCGCGTGCTCATCGGCCCGGCGATGTGGCGCGACATCTTCAAGCCGCATTACCAGAAATTGACCGGCGCCGCGCACGAGTGCGGCCTGAAGGTGCTGCAGCACTCGTGCGGTTACAACTGGGAGCTGATCGACGATCTGGTAGAGGCGGGCATCGACTGCTTCCAATTCGACCAGCCCGCCGCCTACGACATGCCCGCGCTGGCGGAAAAGCTGAAGGGGTATAAAGTCGCCCTCTGGTCGCCGGTCGATATTCAGCAGGTGATGCCCACCGGCAACCGGGCATTGATCGAAGCGGAAGCGGAGAAGATGGTTCGCCTCTTCGACGGCGGCTTGATTATGAAAAATTATGGCGACCTGCACGGCATCGGCGTCGAAGAGGCATGGGATCAGTGGGCGTATAATGCAGTGTTGCGGGCGGCGGGCGTAGGTGCGGGGGTGGGGTGAGGAAATTTTGGTTTTTGGAAGGTTGGAAGAATGGAAGGATGGATGGGAATTATGGTAGTGATGGGATCGTTTAATCCATGATTCCCATAACTCCCATCCAATCTTCCATCCTTCCAACCTTCCATTGTTTTATTCAACAATTCAGGTTTTCGAATTTTAGGAAGGTTTTGTACCATGGCAACGTCACCAATCATGATCGGCCTCGCCGGCCTGGGCCGCGCGGGGTGGGGGATGCATTGCGAGGAATTGAAGGGGCGCGAGGAGCAGTTCCGCTATGTCGCGGCCTGCGATCTGTTGGAAGACCGGCGCAAGGCGATGGCGGAGCGCTTTGGCTGTGCCGTCTACGGGTGCATCGAGGAGATGATCGCCGATCCGAATGTGGAGCTGGTCTGCGTAGCCACGCGGTCCATCGATCACTTCGCGCACGTGAAGATGGCGCTGGAGGCGGGGAAGGACGTGTTCGACGAGAAGCCGATGTGCGTCACCTATGAGGAAGCGCTGGCGCTGAAAGCGATTGCTGATCGCGCCAAAGGCACCCTTTACATTCGCCATAACCGCCGTTTCGAGCCGGCTTTCCAGCACATCCGCGAGATCATCGCTTCCGGTCTGCTGGGCGAGGTGTATGAGATCAAGCTGCGGCGCGTCGGGTATGGCCGCCGCGATGACTGGCAGAGCCTGCTGGCGTTCGGCGGCGGGCAACTGCTGAACTGGGGCCCGCACATCGTGGATCATTCACTGCGCCTGCTGGAATCGCCGGTGAAGTCGGTATGGGGCGACCTGAAGCGGATCGCCGCCGTCGGCGACGCGGAGGACCATCTGAAAATCGTCCTCACCGGCGAGAACGGACGCGTGGTGGATATGGAGATCAGTGGCGGCGCCGCCATCAGTGAGCCGGAATATCTGGTCTGGGGTACGAATGGCGCGCTGTCCTGCGACGAGCGCACCATCACCCTGAAATACCTGGACCCCACCGTGCCCCTGCTGCCGCGGGCCGCCGATCCGGGCACTCCGGGCACCAGCTTCGGCAGTCCGGAGATGCTGGCGTGGATCCAGGAAGTTATCCCGGTCAATCCCGCGCTCCCGGTCAACACGACATCCATCTGGGATTACCTCTACCGCACCATTCGCGAGGGCGAGCCGTTCCCCATCACCCTCGATGAGGCGGTCGGCGTGATGCAGGTGGTCTCCGCGGTCAAAGCCGGCACGCCGTTTGAGATTACAGGCGCCGTAGTGGTGTGAGGATGAACTACTCATATCTCCGCAACCTGACGCCGTCACACGGCGTATTATCACAAAAGTGAAATCTCGTATACAATAAGGAGACAGGGAGTTTTACGTCAGCCGCGGCAACTTAATATGGCACGACAGGTGAACAGCCTCAGAGGACGCATGCGTTTCGCCTACCAGAACGTTCCGCAAGAGTCGGAGCTGGTAGTGGCCATCTTTCGCACGGTGCTTATCTTCCTGGCCGCGTTGGCGGCCGCACTGGGCACGGCCACCGCGATCCGGATGGAGATGCGCGTCTCGATCTTCGCGGCCATCGTGTATAACGCAGCCCTGTTCCTTCTCGCCCTCCTCCGCATCCGCATCCACGGACAGCGTCTGGTGATGCTCGTGCTCGATGTGCTGCTGGTGACGACGTGGATTTACTTCACCTGGGGCACCGGCCTGGACGCGGGCGCTTCGCCGCTGGTGCCTTTTTATTACCTGATCATCATCGTCGGCGCGCTGTGGTTCGGCATCACCGGTGCGCTGACCACTGCCGCGGGGGTCTCGGGGTTGTACCTGCTGCTCATTTCCCACTTCAGCGGCGTTGATGCGCTGGCAATGGTCGAGGCGATCTTCCGGCAGGTCATCTACCTGTTCCTGGTCGCGCTGGCCGCGGGCTACGTGGTAGACACGCACAAGCGCGAGCGCGAGTTGTGGGCGCGCTCGCAGGCGCTGCTGGCGCAGTACCAGGAGCGATTCCGGGCGGCGCAGGAGATGTATGAGCTGCTCATACCGGCTGAGCTCCCACAGGTGCCGGGACTGGAGCTGGCGGCGCGCTGGCGGCCCGCGCTGCGGGAAGGCGGCGGCGATTTTTACGATGCTATCCCGCTGGAGGACGGTCGCGTGATGCTCGCCATTGCCGACGTGGCGGGGAAGGCCACGCGCGGCGTCATCAAGCTGCCGTTGTTCAAGGCGGCGTTCCTGGCGGCAGCGCAAGTGTGGGACGAGCCGGGCCAGATCCTCTCCCGCGTGAACCACATCGTCTATTCCCAGCTCCAGCCGGATATGTTCATCTCGGCGTGCGTGCTGGTCATCGACGTGCCGCGGCGCCGGCTCCAATATGCCAATGCCGGGCAGGATCCGCCGATCTTCATACGTAACCGCACGCGCGAAAGCGTGCTGCTGGAGACGGGCGGTTTGCTGCTCGGTATCGACCGCAACGCGACCTACCCGACCGAGGAACAGGTGCTGGAGACGGGCGACACACTGTGCCTGTATACCGACGGCATCACCGAAGCACGCGACGCCGGCGGCGAGGAGTTCGGCTACCAGAACCTGGAAGCCCGCGTGCTGGCCGGGGTGGCGATCGGCCTTTCCCTTGACTCGATCGTGGAGAATATCTTCGATGCCGTCCAGCAGCATGCCCACGCGGAAGGCCGGCATGACGATACCACGCTGCTGATGGTCCGCTACCACCCTGAAGAGCTGGAACACCAGGCGGCCGCGAAAGGCGAGGCGGAAGTGACTGTCGGAGGGTAATCTGCCTTCTCCGAACGCGTTTCGGGTAATATTTTCTTTCCTATATTGACACCTGAAGGGGCAAGCGGTATAGTACCGGTGCACTCGTGTGCATTTCCGATATTGCCGAGGTCTACGGCATGCTCCCTACCGCGCCTGCAGTCGAATCCGCTCCGCGCACCACGCCAACGGCACCCCGCCGGGGGTTAACCTTTCGTTCGTTCATCGTCTGCATTTTCGCCCTGCTGGTGATGGGCATCTGGATTGAATGTACGTATACTAATGCCGGGGCGCTGATCGGGGAAACTTCGCCGCCGTTGAGCGCGATCGGCGTCATCCTCATCCTGCTGGCCATCAGCGGCGTCCTCTTCCTGCTGCATCGCTCCCTCGGATTGACGTCTGCCGAGCTTATTTTCATTTTCAGCGCGCTGCTGGTGGCGGCGCCGTTGATGGCGCAGGGATTATGGGGACGCTTTTTCGGTTTGCTGGCGTCCGTGCCGCACGATCAGGATTTCAAGTCGCTGGAGAGTATGCCGGATCGGCTGTGGCCGCATGGTGCAAACCTGTGCGTCAATGGCCGCTTCGTCGAAGGGCTGGACGGGTGGAAGCATGAGGGACAGGGACGCCTCGATTTCGAGCGCGTCGCCTGGAAAGGCCGGCGATGGAAAAGCCCCCGCATCACCAACGACGGTGTGACGCAGACCGCGCTGTCCACGCAACTGGACCGCGTGAAGGATGGGCTGGTGCCCGGCGAGCTCTACCTGTTCTCCTGCCTGGTCAAGACCAGCGGGCTCCGGCAGGATTCCTTCTATTTCCTCGAGATCCAGAATGACGGGCACCCGCCGCGGCGCCTGCTGGTCAACAGCACGGAAACCACGCCCACCTTTGCCAACCGGGGCGGCTTCACGCGCATCGGCGTTAACCCGGTCACCATTCCCCGGGACCTGCAGCAGCGGCTGACGCTGCGCATCGGGCTGTATGGGCAGGGCAAGCTGACCATCCAGGACGTGCAGTTTTTCAACATGCGCGCTACCGAGGGGGGCTTTGTCGGCGTCAAAGTCGTGCGGCAGTCGCACCTGCGCGATCTGCCCTACAATGAACGCGACTACACCCTGGTCAAGCCCGATCAGATGTTCAGCCTGGCCGGGGCGCGCTACCTGCTGCAGGGGTTCATCCCGATGCATGAGTGGGCCGAGACGATGTTGGTCTGGTCCACGCTGATCGGCGCACTCTTCCTTGGCTTCCTCGGCTTCAACGTGCTGATGCGCAAGCAGTGGGCGGAATACGAGCGTCTCTCGTTTCCGATGAATATCCTCCCGCGCTACCTTTTTGCCGAAGACCCGCACGGCGCCGTCACCGCACTCCTGCACAACCGGGTGATGTGGCTCGGGTTCCTCATCATGCTGCCGGTCGGGATACTTAAATGCCTCCACTTCTACTACCCGCACGTGCCCGCGCCCATCCTGATCTGGGGCGTCTACTTCCCGAAGTACTTCACCAACCCGCTGCTGAAAGTTTACTTCGAGGAAGTCGGCGCTTCACTGCAATACACCATGGTGGCGATCTGCCTGTTCATCGAGACGGACATGCTTTTCTCCATGGTGCTGGGCTTCTTCCTGTTCCGCTTCACCTTCCTCTTCGGTGAAACGTATAATCTCAAGCGGTTTACCGGCTATCCGTGGGAGTTCCAGCAGGCCATCGGCGCCTTCCTCGCGGTGGCCGTGCTGGCGGTCTACACAGCGCGCCGGCATCTGGCAAAAATCTTCCTGCACATTTTTGGGCGGCAGGCCATGGATGATTCGAGTGAGATGCTCTCCTACCGGAACGCGTTCCTGCTCATCATCGGCGCCGTGCTGGTGCTCATCTTCTGGGGGATGTGGTCAAAGGTCGGCGTGCTGACCAGCCTGCTCTATTTCGGTTGGATCTTGACCGTGGGCTTTACCGCCAGCAAGATCCGGGCGGAATGCGGGATGGCGCAGGGCTACTGGACGCCGACCTACGGGATGATGCTGATCGGGGCGCTGGGGGGCATCGCCGTGTTCGGCACCACCGGCATGCTGGCGGCGACGATCGGCAGCGGCATCATCTGCGAGTCGGTGTTCCTGTTCATGGCGCCGGTGCAGGTGGAGATGATGGAGCTCGGACGCCGGTTCCGCGTGCGCCTGCGCGATATCGGGTACGGCCTGTTCCTCGGCCTGCTGGGCGGCATCCTCATCGGTGGATTCGTTTTCCTCGCCTGGACCTACGGGCACGGCGCCAGCAACTTGCGGAGCTCCTCCTGGCCGTATAATCAGTCGTGGTATTTCGCCCAGTACCGCGCGGGCGAAGCGACGGCGGATAAGGCCTGGTTGAACCATATTCCGGTGGCGCCGGAGACGCGGCCGCTGGATGTTATCCACAATATCGATGCCAAAGGGGCGCTCATCGGCTTTCTCATCACCTGCGTGCTGTTCGCCCTGCGCAGCTACTTCCCCCGCTTCCCCTTTCACCCGTTCGGCTACGTGCTGGCTACCTCGTATTTTGCGCGCTATGTATGGTTCAGCATGTTTGTCGCCTGGGTAATCCGTTCCCTCGTGCTGCGCTTCGGCGGTGTCCATGCCATCCGCAAGGGGCTGATCCCCTTTGCCGTGGGTATGATCCTTGCCTGCGTGATCGCCCTGTTCTTCAATGAGGCGGTCGGCTTCTATATGCGCGCGCACGGCGTGCAGTATACCTATAGTAGTATGCCGTGATATCCGCCGGGCGGCAGGCTTTCTTATCCCGGCGGCCGGATTGGCGCGCGGGACCGTGCCAGCTCTTCGATGAAGCCGATGATGCGCTGCGCGGATTCGGGACGGCCCAGTCGTCGGCAGGCGGCGGCCATGGCAGCGCGCTTGCTCGGGTCGGGCAATATCTCGTTCAGGATCGCCAGCAGGCGGTCCGGGTTACATTCGCTGTCCGGAATCACCGCGGCGGCGCCGACCTCGGCAAAGGGCTGGGCGTTGCGCGTCTGGTGATCGTCGGAGAAGCCTTTCTCTCCGGGAATGACGACGGCCGGGATGCCGCGCGCGGCGATCTCCGCCAGGAAAGTGCCGCCGGCGCGGGTAATGATCACATCCGATGCCGCCAGCAGGTGGTGGATGTTGTCCATGAAGGTGTAGGGCGTATAGGCGATGCCGAGCGCGCGGACCTGCTCCGGTGTCAGCTCGCCGCCGCGGCTCGGTCCTACGATGTGCGCCACCTGCCAGCCATCGCGGAACCAGGCCTCCTCCGCCAGCCGGCCCAACGCGCCTACGGCGGCTGTGTTGATCGGTGTGCTGCCCAGGCTGCCGCCCACCACCGCCAGCGTCAGCCGATCGCGCTCCAGCCCGAGCGCCTCGATGCCTTCCTGACGCGTGGTGGTGAGGATGGCGGGACGCACCGGGTTGCCCACCACCTCGGTGCGGATGCCCCGCACTCGAAAAAACGTCCCGGATGCCTCGGAGATCACCACTGCCAACCGGATGAACCGCGCCACCAGCCGGCTGGTATAGCCGATCTTTTCGTTCTGCTCGACCAGTATCACCGGCTTGCGCAGCAGCCAGGCGGCCGCCAGCACCGGGCCGCACACGTATCCTCCGGTGCCGACCACCACGTCCGGTTGAAAACGCTTCAGGATGAACAGCGACTGCCATACCGGCCATCCGGTGGCGATCTCCAGCACTCCGCGCAGCCGCTTCAGCAGCCCGGAGATATTCCACCGCCCGGCCAGGCCGTGCACGGCGATCGCCCGGAAGGCGAATCCCGCGGCGGGCACCTTCACCGCTTCCAACCGGTCCGCAGTACCGATGAACAGCACACCGGCGTCAGCATGGAGTTGCTGCAGCGTCTGCGCCACGGCGAGGGCGGGCGACAGGTGTCCGCCAGTGCCCCCGCCGGCAATCACCACGCGCAGCGCGTGCCGTTCGACGCCGGCCATCCCCGGCGTCGGATGCGATTTGCCGCGATAATCATTAACCATGCTCAATCCCCAATAGTCTCTATAATTCCTGAACACATTCTTTCTATTTTTCCCATTTCTTCCCATCCCCTCACTTCACCTACGATCCCGGCCCGCGCAGCGCCCACGCCATTAGCAGCGTCACGGCGGTGATGAGACCGTTATATCCGGCATGCGCCGCTGCCGAAGCCAGCAAACTATCCGTGCGGCGCGTCAACAGGGCGAGGAGCGTTCCGATCAGCGTGATGGGGAGCAGCGCCACCAGCGAATAATGCCCCATCGCAAAGACGAAGCCGCTTCCGAAGGCCGCGGCCCAGAAGGGCAGCCGTGCATTGGCCGCCCGGAAGAGGATGCCGCGGAACATTGTTTCCTCCGTCAGCGGCGCCACCACCACCGCGGTCAGGATCAATATCGCCAGCAGCAGGTGATTCGGCGTCGTCATCATCTCAGAAATGAGCGGATTCGCGCCTTGCCGGCTCCCGAAAATTATTCCCGACAGATATGAGGCTGCCAAAATGAGCGGCAGCGCCAGCAGCAGCACCGTGAAGCCGTAGCGCATGCCCCGCCGCGCAGGCAGCCAGCCCACCGCGCTCCACTCCCACGGCTTCCGTCCCAGCGCCAGCAGGAACAGGCTGACGATGAGGAGTGGTCCCAACAGCGTGGCCAGCAGATTCAGCACCAGATCGGCGTCGGTGCCTTGCGGCACCGACAGCCACCCCGCCAGCAGGGATCGGATGAAGGACACGGTGAAATACGAGAGGCTGATGACGATCAAGCCCGTGCCCATGCCCCACGGCATCTCGGCGCCCGGCGCCCGTTCGACATCCTGCAGTGTGGCCGTCAGCCGCGGCGCGGTAATGATCAGCGCCACCAGCACCGACAACAGCAACGCGATTATGCCAAACATCAGACCGCCGCTCACCAGGATGAACCGCTGTCCCGCGCGCGCGCCCGGCAGCAGCGCAGCCATCTCGGCGCCGGTATCCCGGCGTAAACCGGCCATGCGCGCCCGCACGAGCGGTCCGGCGGAAATCCGCTCCAGCATCCCATGGAGCGCAGGGGTTTCGCGCACCGATCTCGGCATGATGGCATAAAGCTGCCAGAGTTGCTCGTATTGGGCAGCGCGCGCGGGATCGCGCATCGCCGCATTGGTGAGCATTGCCCGCGCGCCGATGTCGTCACCGGCAGCATGGGATAGGGCCGCGGCGTTGAGCAGGGTCAATCCCGCGTATTCGCCGTCCGGGCTGTCCCCGCTGACCGACTGCCAATCGCCGGCGGTCCGGTTCGCCAGTTCGACAACCGGCAAGGCTTGTGTCGCCCACGCGGGCAGCTCGCCCCGCAACCGGTGATACTCCAGCAGCTCGACCAGGTAGGTGCTCGTGCGCGCCGTGATCGTTGTCTGAAAATCCGGAGATCGACCGCCGCTCTCCTGCCGGTGATTTTGCCAGATCAGGCCCATCAACCCCAGGAAACACAACACGCCGACCACCAGCAACCAGACCGGCTCGCGCGAGGCGGGCGGGATCAGCGGTGGCAGCATATCGAGGGCCGCGGGTTCGATCGCATCTGGCGGCGGATCCATCGCCGGCGGGTCGGGTAACGGCGGCGAATACGCCGCCGGCGAGTCGGGTAACGGCGGCGAGTACGCCGCCGGATGGGAAGCCTGCTCTTCGGTCGGGTGCTCTTCCGTGCCATCGAAGGCCATCAGTGCTATTCTCCTCTCGATGCCGCGGGGCGACCTTCCTGAGCATCGAGCAGGGCGAGGTGGGCCTGCAGCACGGCACGGAACTCGGCGACCATGCGGTGCTTCGACTGGCGGAGTTCTTCCAGCGCGGCGCGCTCAGTGTGCAGGGCGAGTTCCGCTTCCCGGCGCAGCAGGTCGGCATCCTGGTGGGCGCGTTGCCGGGTTTCATCGGCCGCGCGTTCGGCGAGCAGCAGCGCGTTCTTCATCAGATCTTCGGTGTCCTTGTAATGCTGCAGTTGCCCGCGCAGATCGTCCATCTGCGCGCGCAGACGCTGGCTCTCCTCCAGCGCGCGATACAGGCTGTCGGATGCCTGCTGCAGGAAATCATCCACCTCGTTTCGCTCATACCCCCGCATAGCGATGCGAAAGACCTTGTTGACGATGTCGGTTGGTGTGATGTCGGCCATGATCCCTTCCTGCCTGCGTGACGAGTACCGGTCAGGCCACGCGATATCGTTGGTGTTGTGTAGTATCTTACCCGCAGGCTGCTGAACCACGCCTGCCCATCTCCCCTATTTGGGAACTCCCCGGCACAGCGTGCTGCATCTGTCTCCGCCATTCATTTCTTACTCATACTCATACTCATACTCAATTCACACGAGTCAGAGTCAGAGAGGTCAATGCAAAACCGGGGGCACCTAACCCCCCAGCCCCCTTCCCTGCGACGGAAGGGGGAGCAACTGGTGGATATGCGAACATGGTTCTCGTCTATAGACAAGCCGACTCCCCCTTCCATCGAAGGATAGGGGGCTGGGGGATTAGGTGCCACTGGTTTTGCTATTACCTCTCTAAGTATGAAATACGATTGTAAGACAGGCGCCAGGTATTAGAATCCGAGCATGATTCGCCGTGTGATGTAGTAGCCGATATACAGCGCGACAAGTGCGAGCGTGGGCGAGAAATCGACCGTGGCGGTAGGGAAGTTGACCGGGGGCAGCAGGCGGCGAAACGGTTTCAGCAGCGGATCGGTGATCTTCAGGAAAAAGCGGCCCAGCGGATGCCACTGGGACGAGGGAATCCACGATAGAATGACATTCACCAGCACCAGGGCGACCAGCGCATAGTAAATGAGGATGACGATCAACCAGTTTAATGGCATGGCGGCCTCCTATTCCTCGGAGAGCTCACGCGCCCGCGCGGCCCCGGCCTGGATAGCCGTAATCGTTGCGTGGCGGAACCCCGCTGCCTCCAGCGCGGCCAGTCCGGCGATGGTGGTGCCGCCCGGCGAGCTGACTGCGTCCTTCACCTCAGCGGGATGACGGCCTGTTTCCTGCAGCAGGACGGCGGCGCCGCGCACCGTCTGTATCGCCAGCCGCAGCGCCTGCGCCCGCGGCAAGCCCATCAGCACGCCGCCGTCGGCCATCGCCTCGATGAGCACCGCGATATAGGCCGGTCCGCTGCCGGAGAGGCCGGTGACGGCGTCCTGCAGACTTTCCGGCACTTCCTCGACAATGCCGACGGATGCAAGCAGGCGGATCAGCATGTCGCGCATCTCCGCCGGCATGTTCGGTTCGACCGTCAACCCGGTGGCGCCGGCGCCGACCAGGCACGGCGTGTTCGGCATCGCCCGCGCGATGGGCGTATCGTCACGCCCGAGCGCAATTCGCACCTGCCGGAGGGTCACACCGGCGGCGGCAAGTTGGGCGAAGAGGTCGGCGTAGTCCATCAGACTTCCTCGCCCCAGGTGTCGTCATCTTCGGGCGCATCCCCTTGCACAAAACGCTCAGAATGCTCAGTATTCGGCTCAGGCAGGGGGTTTTGAGCGTTTTGAGCGTTTTGTGCGCGGGTACAC
>Ga0172368_10001638_pt1 | contig 30105 bp, 37 predicted proteins | sample Lak11m_FD_114540 | JGI IMG/M metagenome (GOLD analysis project Ga0172368, IMG submission 114540) | Freshwater microbial communities from Kabuno Bay, South-Kivu, Congo - kab_022012_11m | ecosystem: Environmental > Aquatic > Freshwater > Lake | place: Democratic Republic of the Congo: South-Kivu...
AGGTATTGGCGTGGGAAAATAACCGAAATAACAAAAATGCCAAAGTCAATTGGCAATTCACGACTGATAATGCAAGGATAAAGTTATCCAGACTTTATCCGACTCTTGAAAGTTGACTTGACAGTAGATTAACAGCTTTATTATAATCTAAATCTATCTTATCCAGTGCTCACCGTCACTATCGTGCACGCATACCTTGCCACTGCCGCCTGGATTGAATCCTTTGAACATTTCAAGAACAGCTATAGAGTCCTTTATCTCCTGGATATATCTTTCTTTGAGCTGTCTTGCAAGTTCAAAACTCTCCCTATCGTTGATATTCCCTCCGAGACCCATACATTCACAGACCTCAAGTTTTCCATCAATCAGGTAAAAAGGATACGTTCTGCATATAAATGGTCTGCAATCATATATTTCACATAGTTTTTCTTTCAGGAAAATGCAATCGCCATTTTTCTTCAAGACCCATTCAAATGTATGTATTTTCCCATCCTCATCCCTATCATCAGAAGGCGTAGGAATCACAAAATCATCGCATTTAAGCCCTGATCTATCGCATATTTTCCTGATCTGTGAAGGAGAAACGATAACAGTGTTATCACCAAATTCACTCATGCAGCATTGGGCGCATTTCCTGCATTTGAAGCCCGTGGCTTTGATCCTATCAGCTAGTTTTTTTTCATCTAACCTGAGGGCATTTTCAAGGTCTTTCTTTAGACTTGCGATCATGGCTTCTTTTTGAATGGTCATTCAAAATCACTGATTCGCACGCTCTACATCAGATTCATCAAATATCTCACCAACAAGTTCCTCCAGAATATCTTCAATCGAAACCAGCCCCATAACCTTCATGTTATTATCTATTACTATCGCAAGGTTAATTTTCCTTTGCTGGAGTTCTCTTAAGATCGAAGAAATGTCTCTTCCTGCTTTCACTACAAGTAATGGTCTTAATATCTGCATTACTTTTATCCTTGAAAGATCCTGCGTCCGGAATTTGAGCAAGTCTTTAGCATATATCATTCCCATAATATTATCAAAATCATTCCTGTAAACAGGTATTCTGGAATGCCCCGACTTGTTTATAATAGAAAGCGCAATATCAAGAGTCTCTGATTCATCTATACAGACGATCTGATCTCTCGGTGTCATTATGCCGTGAGCTTTTTCATCCGTAAATTCAAATACATTGCTTATAATCTCACGTTCATGTTTCTCAATAGTCCCTTCCTTCTCCCCGACCTTGAGCATCATTTCGATCATCTCTTCTGTTACGAAGGGATGTTTTACTCTTTCTTTTCCTCCAAAAAGCAATATTAAGAAATTTATGATCGTAGTCAGGAACCAGACAATCGGTCTGAATATCTTGATGATCGTGGTTATCGGTCCTGCCACGAGCAGCGCAATATTTTCTGCATTTCTTGAGGCGAGTGTTTTCGGGAATATCTCACCGAAAACCAGGATGAAAAGGGTCATGATGCCGGTAGCTATTGCAAGCCCCGTTTCTCCATAAAATCCTAAAGCAATATCAGTAGCAAGTACGGAAGCGCTTATATTTACGACATTATTGCCTATCAGGATGGCTGTAAGGAATAGTTCCGGGTTCTCAAGCAATTTTATCAATACTTTCGCATTTTTATTCCCGGTCTCTGCAAGATGTCTTATACGAATTTTATTCACTGACAGGAGGGCTGTTTCCGACAGGGAGAAAAAAGCTGAGAAAACGATCAATACTGTTATCGTTATTATTTCAATTGTTAGCCAGGATTCCATTAGATATTTGATCAACTCTAATAATACAATCCAGTTTAAAAATTTTTCTGCAAATCTAGATATACAACATAACACTTATTTCGTTTCATGCTCGTGCTCGCAGATTTTGAATTCGATGTTGGGAAGGATGCATGGATAATCTATGAAGCATTGCTCCCGGAACTGGGGGAGGATTACCAGCGCACAAAAACCTCCCTCAAACTCAATGATGGGATATTGAAATTAAATGTTGAGGCGAATGACATAATTTCGATGAGGGCTGCCTTGAACGGCTGGCTGCGGCTGATAAAAATCACTTATGAGATGTATTCTCTAGCCCTTGACCCCAACGTATAAATTACAGATATACAATACTACACCAGATTTAAAGGTGAATTAAATGAGTTCAGAATTACCCCCACAGATACAGAACCAGCTTGCACAGTTGCAGCAGATACAACAGCAAGCTCAGGCTCTTGCAGCCCAGAAAAGCCAGATCGAGATAAATTTGAAAGAAACCGAACTTGCTCTTGAAGAACTTGACAAACTTGGCACTGACGCCGTTGTCTACAGGGCTATCGGGGATTTACTTATCAAAACTGAGAAAGAGAAGACAAAGAATGCTCTTATTGAAAAGAAAGATATGCTAGGCCTTCGCACCCAGACCCTTGCGAAACAGGAAGAACGTATCCAGAAAAGATTCCAGCAATTGCAGGAGCAACTCAAACAGGCCATCGGTACTCCGGTCGCCCAATAAACATGGAGTTAGACGAATCGGAATTCTATAATCAACTGCTGGATTACAACAATATTCTCTATTTATGCCACAGGAATGCAGACCCTGATGCCCTTGGAAGCGCATTTGCCCTAAAAGAAGCAATAGGGGGCACTATTGGAGTTGTTGATGGATGTGACAGGGTTGCATCCCAGATAGCCAACCAGTTGAAAATAGAATATGTCCTGGAGCCAAAAGGTGAGTATGACCTTGTGGTCGTGGTCGATACATCGACTCCAGGCCAGTTGAATGGCTTTCCATTAGGACAATATGCTGTAATTGACCATCATGCGACCTCGTCCCTAAATGAAAATTCCGTTTTTTTCCTGCATCGTAACAGGAGTTCGACTGCAGAGATCGTTCTTGAAGTCTTAAAGAAAATGGGAGCACCTATTATGAGGCGCACGGCATTTGCACTGTTAGCAGGAATCGTTACTGATACCGGCAACTTCAGGCACGCATCTTCGGATTCATTCAAAGCAGTCGCAGAATTGATGGATCACAGCGGAATTGGTTACAACGAAGTGATCGACCTTCTATCGTCTGTCCCTCAGGATGTTTCTATGCGCATCGCATTCTTAAAAGCAGCACAACGTTGTATCATAGAACGAGTGGATGAATGGATAATCGTTTCTTCCAACGTGAATTCTTTCGGGGGCGCTGCAGCCTCAAGCCTGGTATCAATAGGTGCAGATGTTGCTTTTGTCGGTGCTAAAAGGGATGATGTAGTAAAAGTGAGCGCAAGAGCAAGGCGGGAGATACAGGGTGCAGGGATAAATCTTGCACAGTTGATGGAAGAAATAAGCGCAAAATATAAAGGGACAGGCGGGGGGCATGAAGGCGCTGCGGGAATGGACGCAAGCGGGGAGACTGATGTTATACTTTCAGCATGCGTTGAGCATGTGAAGGCATCGCTTTTGAAAAAAGATAAATCTGGAGCTGTAAAAGTGAACGTTAATCCTGTTCCCTGAAAACAACTATATCCTCTTTCTCAGCAGCTGGTTAATTGCAGCAACGAGCGCTTCAACTGATGCCATGACGATATCCTCATTCGTAGCGCGCGCTGAAACGACCCTGCCTCTCTCATCTTCAACCCCAATAAGCACTTCTGCAAGCGCATCAGAGCCGCCTGATATCGCCTCGATCCTGAAATCGCGAAGTTTGAATTTATACTCGCCAAGAATGCTGGTTACAGTATTCAGGGCTGCATCCACAGGCCCGACACCTATATGAGCGCCAATACGTTCTTTCCCGTTCACGATCGCTTTTACTGTAGCAGTCGGGGTTATGATATTTCCTGTCATGACTGATACTTCTTTCAGGACTATAGCCGCCTCTTCCCTGGATATGCCACCCATTAAGGATTCCGCAATAGAATAAAGATCAGCATCAGTAACTCGCTTGCCTTTATCTCCGATATCCTTTATGCGCTTCATTATCTCATTTAACTGGTCGTCAGTTGGGGCCAATCCTGCGAATTCGAGTGATTGTTTTACGGCATGTTTTCCAGCATGCTTTCCGAGCACGATGCGTCTTCTGTGCCCTACCATTTCAGGTGTCATCACGCCGGGCTCAAAAGTATCAGTACGAACAAGTACACCATGCGTATGTATGCCCGATTCATGGGCAAAAGCATTATCCCCGACAATAGGCATGGTCGGTGGCATGCGAACTTCGGTCAACCTTTCCACAAGATGCGAAGTTTCAACAATGAACTGGGTATTAATGTTAGTCTTTGCACCATACAGCGAATGCAATCCCATAACCGTTTCTGCAAGGTCTGCATTTCCTGCGCGCTCGCCAAGCCCGTTGATTGTTACCTGCACCTGGCTTGCTCCTGCTTCCACAGCTGAGAGGCTGTTTGCTACAGCAAGCCCGAAATCGTTGTGGCAGTGAACATCAATAGGGATCTTGATATTTGCATATATTTCACTTATAAGTTTGAACATTGCGGATGGAACTGCAACACCCACAGTATCGGGCACATTTATTATATCGCAATGGACAGACTCAACCCCTTTATAAATATTGAGTAAATAGTCAACATCAGTACGGGTTGCATCCATAGCAGAGAACATGCATTTTACCCCATGGTCTTTTATATATTCCACGGCGTCAATAGCCATCCGGTAAACTTCATCCCTGCTTTTCTTGATGGTTGAGATCCTTTGGATATCTGAAGTAGATACAAAGGTATGCACCATATCAACGTCGCAATCAAGACAGGTATCGATATCGGATTTTATGACTCTTGCAAGTCCGCAAACCTGGAGTTTTAACCCTGCATCGACTATTTTCTTTACGGATGCTTTTTCGCCATCAGATGACATGGGAAAACCAGCTTCAATAATATCAACGCCCAATTTATCAAGCTGCTGGGCTATGAGAAGTTTCTCTTCATTGGTAAGCGATACACCCGGGGTCTGTTCACCATCACGGAGCGTGGTATCAAAAATGCTTATTTTCTTATTCCTCAACGATTCAATTGTGTAAAAGACAATCCCTCGCATTTATCATAGTTATCGTTCCAAAATACTGTTTTATTGTATAAAGTCTTTTTCTATGAACTTATTATGAAAAGGTGGATGTTGTTAATTATAGACTTGCAAAATTAAAAAGTTATGTAGTAAAGTTTATATATTATAAAAGAGCTTTTTATGATGGTAAAGGAATAAAGGATGGACTCACTAAAGGTACGAATAAAAAGGCGGCTTGAGATGTATCTTGAGCTTGATATCGATGGCCTCAGGAAATTCATAATCGATATACTTTTACGATTAAAGAAACTAACTGTTGATCAATTACATAAAGAACTTAATAAGAAATTCAGTATTTCATCAAGCGCAGTTGGATCAACCCTGGGATATATCCACTCAAAACTTGGCATTCTACATGCTTACAAGGAATCATACAAAACCCCAATAGTTTATTCCCTAAAGGAAGAGTATCTGGATATAATTAAAAGCGCTTTAAGCAAAAGCACTTCTAAACCATCATAGCTGTTATCTCATCGTTTAATTTGATAAATCGAACGATGACCTTTTCATCGAAATTTTTTCTTTTTAAATTTAAGATCAACTCTTCAAATGTCCAGATTTTATCACCAGAAACAAGATTATCCGCATGTGCCACTATTTTTTCTTCGATGGACAATGGAATATAGTCCTTTTCAGGAAGACCAAGAGTCAAAGCCTCATCTATGGGTATCCCGGCGCCGATGTGCCTTTCAATAATTCCTACTACTTTTTCATCAAGACCATTTTCAACTGCAATAGCAGCACCTTCTACGGCATGACGTATTCCATGCGTCTTTGAACGTCCGATATCATGCAATAGCCCGCCTATGATTACAGCATTAATATCGATATCTGCAGGAATCCCCTTTTTCACTGCATTCTCGTTTATTTTCACAGCTATTTCAATTGCATATCCTGCAACGGTCTTACAGTGATCGATCACAGAAGAAGAACAGCCTGCATTAATAAGCAGGTCTATCGCTTCTTTCTCGTTCACGCGGCAGCGCCTGTTGCAGAAGTGCCAATAGTCATTTCCTCAAGCTGGATGATCCTTTGCTTTAACCCCTTTATTACTGTTTCATTTTCCTGGTATATCAGATCCCCGCCGCAAAGCGGACATTTGAATTCCAGTTCAGCCGCGATTTCAAATAAGAAGCGTCCATCCTGTTTTTCACATAAATAAAATACTTTATCCTCTTCGAATTCAAGTTTTGTCTTGAGATTCTTTAAGAGCTTCTTCGCTTCGATCTCAAGCTGTCGGTTCAAATTGCTAAGGTCAAGTTTCCATAGGTATGTCAACCAGCCGCTATCTGTATCCCTTTCTCTTCGATAATTTGCAAGCCTGTTCTCATATAATATGAAAAGAGTGCGCCTGACAATATTTAATAAAACACCTGTCGCCTGGGCTATCTTTTCATCTGTGACCTCACCTTCGGGCATATTCGCAACTACTTTGTAACCCTCTTCCCCAACAAGATTTATTAGATAACCTTTAATAACCGGATCAGTTAAATCAACCAAAAAATTCACCATTTCTTTATTGTCTTTATAGGACTTTAAACTTCCGTTTTGCCCTTTATATATCGCGCTGATCTACCCACCTTTTCTTGAACCTTCTTACGCGTTCTGGCGGTTGCAAGTATCGTCGTCACCGGTTCATCTGGATTAACTTCATGTCCGGGGTGGGGAATGTCTGCTGCCTTCCTTTTACTCATATATTTGACCAGCGTATCCGAGATATCCATGTTTATCTTTAATTTCTTATCTGCATATATGATATTCTTTGCAGCAAAACATCGGGGTTCCCTCAATGCGGGGAGATCACCAGAAAACGATTTTATATGAGCATCAAAGACATTCAGACCCGTTGAAAGTTCAACAGTATCAATACTTCCCTGGAATCGCGGATTTACCTCAATGACATAAACGCCCTTTTCAGTAAGGATGAAATCAATTCCATTTGAACCCCGAAGCTTGAATTCAATACTGATCTGTTTTGAATATTCTTCCATCTCTTCCCTGAATTTTGTCTCAAACGGAGTGATATTACCACAATAGGCAAAAGGCAATCTTGTGAGCCTTGGGATACCTATCAACTGTTCATTCACGGCGATAACCTCAGCCTCATCCCCTGTACTTATTACCGAGGTACTGCATGGTATTCCTTCTAAGAATTCCTGGGCGATGAATTCATATGAATCCCTTCGCTCTCTAAATAAGTTCAATTCTTCATCGTTCCTGACAACAATATTCTTCATTCCACCCGACCCTGATTTTGGTTTGACCATGAGCGGGAATTCCATACCATCTGCTTTATCTATAGTCTCAGTCTTTGGATGTGGGATTCCCATTGAACGCAGCGACTTTGGGAGTTTGGATTTATTTCCCGCTTTTTCCATTATTTTTTCAGGGTTGTTCAGGGCATTTTCAATTTTCAGGTGCTCAAAACCCGGCCCAAGGACAATGGCATCAGTGCCGCCAAAGGATCCAATTTTGCGCTGTAAATCCTTTTCATCCATATTTTCAATAATCTGCGATCTGGTGGCACATTTTTGTGTATCCACATCCCCAAAACGGTCAAGAGCATAAACAGTATATCCTGCTCTTCGTGCAGAGCAGGCAATATTTCGAACGCTGTTGCCAATAACGATGACTTTTTTAACGCGGGTCATAATTTTCCTCTGAAAGTCCGGTTTTTAATTCTATTTGTCCCAATGTTGAAATTTCGAACTCATGCTACATAAAACTTCTATTGTAAAAGAAGATTTTATAGTCTATATGTTCAATTTTTTCATGTTCACAAAGTTTGCAAAAAGCCCCGTCACTGGAAAAGATTAAAGACCGGTTTTCTTTATTAGCCAATATCAAAGATATATCTGCTAATCCGAATTTTATTTTCTCATGGGTAATTATTTTTTCTTTTTCGATCCGAAACTCCCCAATTTTTATTAGAAACTCACCATAAATATTGAAAAAATTCTCGATTCCTTTTTCATCTAATTTTAATTTTGTTCTAATCAGGTAAGAAAGCTCGCTTAAAACATATGGAGTGATATAAAGCTTTTTACGAGACATAAAAAGTTTATCTAAAAATTCAAATTCTTCGTCCGGTTCTTCACAAAGACAAACATCTTGGAGTTTCCTGCAATCAAAAGCACCTACTGCGTGAATGAGAAGAGGACCCGTATCTATTGCAATATTATTAGCTGAAAAAAACTTTTTGTTCATTCAATCTTTTTGTACGACTATTTCCTCTTCTATAATTGGACCATTACCCTAATCTCCCACTACCGTTACACCTGCTTTTGGTACGACTATTTCCTGTTCTATAATTGAACCATCTTCAAAATCAACTTTAACTAAATAACCAATACGTTGCCTTGCTCCAACACCTGGGAAAAAGGTACATGTAACAGCCCAGTTTTTCTCATCAACACTCTTTTTCATGCCCACCACCATGAAGCCAATAACAGCATTCGCACCATGCACACTTTCAAAATAATCCCTAACTTTTAAAGCAGCTTCATTTCCAGTTATCATATCAAATCACTAATGACTGATGCGACTTCCCACTTAAATAAATTTCCTTGATCACTTAAAATATGATTTGTGTGTTGCATCAAACCTAAATCCCACTCATCCCCGTATCTTTTACCTCTTTTCCCGCCCTCTGTGGTATGATCTCACATTTTGCATCCGAAAAATGTGTTCTCAGAGCATCGTTGCCCGATGCAGCCTGTAACCTGTCAAGCGTGATGGCAAGCGCTGCGACCTCAGAATGCGGCTGGTTCCCCACGGCTATATTCCAGTCTGCAAGCCCGTAGAGTTCAGGCGGGACTTTTTCGGCTCCTACGATTATCATAATAGCACCTGTCGAGATCTCAGGGATCGCATCGGGAAGATTTATTCCATACATAGTAAGATGAATTACTTTGCCCCCCGCATCTTTCCACTTTTTGACCTCGCTTTTCCAGCTTGTGATCCTTTTGACGTAGAATGAACCGCCCCATCTTGCTCCCGCATCTTCCAGGCTTTTTTCTATACCGCTGTCATCAGAATCAAGGAGCATTCCCTCGGCCCCCATTGCGCGTGCTGTGAGTGCAACGTGGGTTGTTATTCTTTGGTCTCTCTGAATACGGTGCCCTAGCCTTAATATCACTATTCTCATGCGCTGTAAATATGCGCGCATATATATTTAATGTGCTCAGTAATCTTTTTATTTGCATCATCCTTTGAGCATATATTATGAAAAGTATGAATAAGATATATATATAAATACTAATTTACAGTAATGATATGACAATTATGGATAATAATTTTGTTCTTAAGTTAAAAAGTGTTAACTTTGAAATAGAAATATCTGGTCCAGAAAAAGAATTTGTTGCAGAGAGATTCAAAGATGTAATGGATAGATTAGAAGATTTAGATTTATCAGAGTCTGGGTTAATACAAAGTACAAAAGTGGTAACTCCAACATCTATTACCCCACAAATACCCGATTCAACTCCAGTTACAACGTCGGCTCCAACTAATAATCCTACGGAACTATCGGCAACTCAACCAGAACCATCTGAATCTGGAATCTCTAAATTTGCAAAGGTAGCAGGCGTTACTGAAGAGCAACTAAAAAATATTTACGAATTTAAGAAAGACAGAATATACATACACAAACACATAGAGGGAAAGGATACTGCGGAGAGACAGAGGACAATTACTAAACTTGCCTTAATTGCCAATGAGCACGTCTTTGGTATTGATGAGTTAAGTGGAAAAAAACTAGGTGATTATATGCAGGAGCAGGGGATCAACAGTTCAAACCATTTGGCAGAAAATCTGAAGGGAGATAAAGATTCAGGGATATTTGTTATAAAGAGAAGTTATAAACTCAACACACTAGGAAAAGCTTCGGTTATAGGAATAATTAAAGAACTAGCACTAAAAACTGTATGATAAAGGCACTCATTATATCAGAATTTTCTAAGTCTTTCGATAAACAGTTAGCTTGCGAGCTACTTGATGATTATCAGCAGCTTAAAGAGGCAGAGCTTCAAAATAAATATGATTATGCAGGGCAAGCAGCTGGAAAATATTTCGAAACGGTAATGAAAATATTGTTAAATGTCAAGAAAGGTTTGCCACCTGACCCAAAGGGAATAAATTTTGAGACCGCATTCAATCTGATAACAAGTGAGCCAAAGCTGACTATTGAGGATGAGATTCTTTGCATGATTATTCCTTACGCATTACGCTCAGGATATACATTAAGAAACAAAAAAAGGATTTCACATGCAAGGGGGATAAATCCAAGTTTTATGGATAGTAGATACTTATCTTTATCAGCCGATTGGATTATGGCTGAATTATTGCGGTTGTATCACTCAAAGGATGATAAGGAAATTGAGCAATTAATTAGCAGGTTAGTAGCAAGAAGAATTCCGTTAATGCAAGAAATCAAGGGTGAAAAAATTTTATTGCATAAAGATATGCCAGCAAGTGTATCGTTGTTGCTTAGTCTATACTCGAACAATGGGTCTATTTCAAGCGAAGAAACAAAATCTATTCTATCAAAGTATTACAAATTACCAAATGTTCATATGGCAATTAAAAATTGTATCACAGAAAGAAAAATTCACAAAGACAAAGAGAATGTTTTGCATTTAACAGAATTGGGTTATCAACATCTTGAACAAAAATTAGTTCAATATCTCTAACTTAATTAAGCGGTCTAATCTCGGATACCTTAACCTTAAAATTCTCTTCCCCATAACGATTTAAGAGACATCTAAAGGGTTGACAGCAGCTACCCAGTGTAAAAAACGTTCTTCTTTTTGAACTTGCCATGAGCATTTGCATCCATTCAACCAGACAAAATATTTTATAGTTTCAAAGAGTTAAGCGATAAAATGACTTTTATAAAAATGATTGAACCTGATAACTGCATCACAATAAATAATATCATGCTCAAGCATCAAAATGTTAAAACAAACAATTATATTAAAAAAACATTGCTAATTATATTATTATTACTATTATTTATGTCAATGTCAAACACCGCGTTTGCTATTTCAGAAACAACCATAAACAAGGTAGAAAGACCGCAAAGCGCTATACTTTTTATTGTTGATGGCTTTGGATCTTCATATTTTTATCCTGAATTTTCTCCAACAGCACTTGATGGCTCAATACTTGTGAAGGCAAAGATGCAGAACCTGTCATTCGGGGCAAGGATAACAGATATAAGAACCGGACATCCCGTTACGGGTATTGCACATTCCATGATAGTGACAGGTTTTTCGGATGCAATCGAAGAAACCGTAGGCTATCCGGATGCTACAATATTTGATGTCACAAGAGACCACGGTTTTGTTAATCTTGCTGTAATGCAAACCGGAGATTTCATAAATATGCGAAATGAGCAGGACATTATTTTGTATGCACAGAACAATTCCGTTGACGATCCCTTGATTTCGATACAGGCAGAGAAGGCTCCAGCCGGTATGTATGATGTAATGTATGAGTGGAAGATGAAACTCCCTGCATATCTTGAAAATATGAAAGGTGTGGAGAAATATTCGGCATTCAACAGGTGGGGAATTGATGCGGCAAATGCCGTGGCGACCGAAATGATAATTAAACACCCTTCACAGAGATTTCTGCTGACATTGAATGTGGGAGAGATCGATAGCGGCGGTCATAATATGGGGGATGATGATTATGTGAAGCTTATTGAGGCGCTTGATGCTGATTTTTATCCAATATATAAAACAGCTCTTGATAATAATATCGCCCTTTTTGTCACAGCTGATCATGGCATGTCATTTGCCACACTAAACGCAAGAAGAGGCGGGCACAGCTCGGATAAATATTCAACTAAGCTTGAAAGCATTCGAATACCATTCGTTATCCTTTCACCGAATACAGTAACCGGAGTTATTGTTGGGGAATATCAACAGGAGGACATTGCTCCCACACTTTTAGGTGTGCTTGACCTGCCGGCTCACCTCCAGTATGCTGATGGCAATGCTATCAATGTAAAAAAATATGCCAGTATTTTCGTAAGATCTGATCCGAAATACCAGGTCTCATTATGGAATAATGGTCAAAAAGTGTCTGAGAACTCGGATTCTGAGCTTATTTTTACAGGGCTGCCGCTAAACTCAAGTTATACACTGAAAGCAACTGGCGATGGTTTGAATTTTGAGGAGAAAGTGTCACTTGATTCGGATAAACAGTTCAATTTCATTAAAACTGATAACGGACCCGGTATCAGTAACAGGGGATTGATCGCAATTATCCTTATATTGATAGTGAATATCGCGGGATTGATGATCATCAGGAGGATTAAGGATTGAATACGTCTCCATCTGAGTATCAATAAATCTTTAAACGCATAGTTGCATTGAAATGAGAGGATAAAGGCCGTGAAATTTAATGTCGTCAAAACCTGGAAGAAATGATCCGTGCCCATGTGGTTCAGGAAAAAAATACAAACGCTGCTGTCTGGGAAAAAAAACTATTAAAGATTTCGAATTTTCCAGTAAACAACAGCCAGAATTTAAGTTGCCGCGTATCAGCCCATTGGCAATGATGAGGATCGAACAAAAAATGATGAAAAATCCTGTAGAGTTTGCTAAATTCAAAAAAGAATTAGAAAAAACAGGGAGGGCTGAGGAAATAGAGGATTTTATTTCAAAGTCATGGAATCTTGATAAAATAAAATCTATGAGCACTGCGGATATTATTGGCAAATTAAGATCCATGAATGTCAAGTTTGATATTGAAGACTTTAAAGAACAGGCTCAAGAATATATTTCCGCTATCGACCTGTCGGAAGACTGTTATTATAAACAGGATTTCCATGCAGAAGGGCAGGATGAGGATTTTATTTTTCTTGCGATCATAGAATTATGGGACAGGATAATGCCAGAACGCGGGAATGTGGAGATGATTGACAACTTCATACAGGATGGTTATGATTTCCTTGAGAAAAAAGAAACTGAAAAAGCAGTAGAAAACTGGGAGAAAGCATGGAATTTGATAATGACACTCGTGCCATCTGACATTACATCTGTAGAGGAAGCTGATGAATTTATTCCTGGTATGACACAATCAATTCATAACTGGTGTCAGGATTTTGAAATGGAACTCCAGAATGCAGGTTCAATAAATGATTATTTTTTCAGGAAAAGAATCAATTACTGCAATGCTTTTTGCAGAATTTTCCCCGATTCTGATGAATTAATAATCCATAACTTTTTGCGGGCAGAAGCAGAATCTTATGCTTCCATTGATGATTTTCCTACTGCAGACAGGCTATTTAAGGAACTGGTAGAGAAATATCCCGATAATGTTTGGGGATATATCAACTGGGGAGATATTTATGCTTTTAAATGTTACAAGCATTTGAACTTCGAAAAAGCCCGTGAACTCTATAATCTTGCGTTGGAATGCGATAACGAAAGAGAGGTCGTACAAGAGAGATTACATAGTCTGAATAAAAAATCAATTTCACAGGAAAACTTTTAATACCTTGAAGAAAGTCAAAACAAAAGAGTTTTATGGCTTTTCACGTAATGCTTGTCCCAACATTAAGCTGTCCTGCCAGATGCAGTTATTGCTGGAGTTCCGAAGCAGGATCCCCGGTAATGAGCATTGAAACCGTCAAAGAAGTGGTTGAATGGCTCAAGGATTTTAAGAAAGAACCGGTCACCTTTACTTTTCATGGTGGAGAGCCGCTGCTTGCCGGCGCGGATTTTTACAGAGAAGCTTTGCCTCTGCTGGCTGAGGGTTTAAGCCACCTGAAAACTGCTTTTGCCCTGCAATCAAATCTCTGGGTTATTACACCGGAACTGGCAAAGATCCTGGCGAAGTATAATATCCCCATAGGTTCGAGTCTTGATGGTCCGCAGGAACTTAACGATCTGCAACGAGGAAAAGGATATTACGAAAAGACCATGAAAGGCTATGAAATTGCAAAGGCAAATGGCCTTAAGGTGAGCTTCATCTGCACTTTTACCAAACATTCTGTAAAACAAAAGGAGGAAATCTTTAATTTCTTCCTTGAAAATGGTTATAATCTTAAATTACATCCCGCCCTGCCATCTTTACGTTCAGATGAACCTGAAAAATGGGCGCTTGACCCGGAAGAATATGGAAAATTGTTGATATATCTCATGGATAAATACCTGGAAAACCTGGGCAGGATCGAGATCATGAATATCGACCACCTGTGTAAGGCTTATTTCACTGGCCGCGGAACAGTATGCACATTCGTGGATTGTATGGGAAGTACCTTTGCGGTCGGGCCTGACGGGAGCATCTATCCCTGCTATCGCTTTATAGGCATGCCAGAATATATTATGGGCAATGTCCGTGACCATCCAAGCGAGGCGGATCTTGCAAAATCTGATGCCTGGAAACTTATGCATCAGTTCAAGGAATATGTGAACAAGGAATGTGGGCAATGTTCCTACATAAAATTCTGCAGAGGGGGATGCCCTTACAATGCCATAGTGCCAACCGGAGGCAAAATACAGGGAGTCGATCCCCACTGTAAGGCCTATAAGATGGTATTTAAGGAAATAACTGACCGCGCAAATGAGGAGATGTTCGGGTCATTTGGCATGGATCCTTTCCAACCTGTACAAAGAAGGAGTGGCAGGCCAGGTATTATGGCCCTGATAAATAAGCGCTGATACCTCCATCACCAGAAGAAACATATTTACTATTTAAATAATTATATCCTGCTGCTCACCAGTCGGCATCCCATTCTCATCCCAGCCCCTTAAATGATAATATTCATCAAGGGTCTTCTCAAATGCTGCCCTGTCAATTCCCCCTTTCTCGAAAAATCTCTCCGGCAAAGAATCATCTTTTCTTGAAAAACCTGCCTTGATGTTAAAGAGCCTTTCAAGGTTCCATATCCTTTCACCGCATTTAAAATACTCATCTATTGAATAATCAACACCAGTAGCAGCACTTAACATTTCTGCGAATAATTCTGTTTTTATCGAAAAGGATGAAAACTTACACAAAACCAGTGAATCGAAAGTTGCTGTTTCATCCTGGTACATCTTAACAAGGTGTGCCTTCCCTGAAAAAGTAAGGCGATCAACTCTTTCCGGTTTGCCAAGAACTTCAGGAGCTGCCATATAAGCCCTTACGTGGCACCCGCCGCGATTGGAAGTTGCATAAGCAAGAGCCATCCCCATAAGACCGCGCGGATCATAACCTGGTATCTCAAGCCCTTTGCTTTGCATAGAAACATCTTTTTCATGGGATTTTGAAAGCGTTTTTGAGCCTTTTCCAAGTTCTTTTCCTGTTCCTGTGCCCTCTCCCATTTTTTTCACATATTCTTCAAGGTCTTTAATATCATCACCCATTATTTCAGCATATGCAGCGATCGTCGAGCCTGCAGAGATCGTATCTATCCCATAATCATTACACAGGCGATTTACCTTGATTATCTTTTCAATATTCTGATTGTTATTATCCGGGCCAAACGCCCATAATGTCTCATATTCCGGGACTTCAAACCCGGCAAATGCTCCGCTTTTGATTATATGCTTGCATGCGATGCCGCAATTGTAACATGTATGCCCTTTGATATCATAATTTTCTTTTATGAATTCCCCTGAGACTTTGAAGGCATCTTTGAATTCGTTTTTCCTGAAATTCCCTGATGGGAGAATTTTCATATGATTCATCAGGTTCAAAACTGCAGATGTCCCATACACAGAAAGACCGGCTGAGCCTTTTTTTATAAGATCCAGCGCTTCAGCCCGCACCTTTTGGAATCTGGCCTTATCTGCGATCATGGGGTTTGTGCTGCCCTTTACCACGATCGCTTTTAATTTTTTCGAACCCATGACCGCGCCAAGACCGCCGCGTCCGCAGGCATGGAAATAATCGTTCATCACATTTGCCATTGGAATAAGCCTCTCACCAGCCCGCCCGATACAAGCTACGCACCCTTTGTTTGAAAGCATATCCGTGCATTTCCTGGCATTTTCTCCCCAGATATTGTTCGCGGGATATATTTCAATATCATCATTCCGAATGGAAATATATACGGGCTCATCAGATGCGCCTTTTATTAGAAGCGCATCGATACCGGCGAATTTCAATTCCTTCCCGAAGAAGCCACCGCTGCTTGAATCAAAAATTGTGCCAGTAAGAGGGGATTTAGAAACCATAACATGCCTGCCCGATAATGGCGCAGCAGTGCCTGTGAGCGGTCCGGTCGTGAAAATAAGGATATTTTCAGGTGATAAAGGGTCTATATCCGGTTTAATCAGGTCACTGTATAACTTAACTCCAAGACCCCTTCCCCCGATATAAGTATGAAGGTCGTTTATATCACTTTTTGTTTCCTTGATCTTGTGGTCTGTAAGATCGATTATTACCATTCTTCCGGTCCAGCCATACATGAGGTTAAAATGATTGTTTCGGATAATAAATCATTCGTGAAATATCTAACCTTTAACGAAAAGCTGAAATGCTTATAGTATAATTAAACGCAATTACTGGTGATAATCTTGAAGATACTTGTAAGTGACCCTATATCCGAGCAGGGTGTAGAAATATTAAAGAAAGAATTTGATGTTGACATTTTAACCGGTCTTAAACCTGAAGAATTGATCAATAAGATTGGAAATTATGAAGCCCTTATCGTTCGAAGCGAGACACAGGTTACAAAAGATGTCATTGCTGCCGGCAAAAAATTAAAAATAATTGGCCGGGCAGGCGTTGGCGTTGATAATATTGATGTAAATTCAGCCACAGAGCGGGGAATAATAGTCGTCAATGCCCCTGAGGGGAATACAATATCAGCAGCAGAGCATACAATAGCCATGATGATGGCAATGTCAAGGAACATTCCGCAGGCAAATGCATCATTAAAAAGCAAAAAATGGGACCGGAAAAAATTCATGGGTGTGGAAGTTAGAGGAAAAACACTTGGAGTAATCGGACTTGGAAGGATCGGCGCAGAAGTCGCAAAAAGGGCACAGGGAATGGAAATGAACATCCTTGCTTATGACCCGTTCATTTCTCCTGACAGGGCAAAAGAGCTGGGTATTGAGCTAACAACAGTTGAAGATATCGTAAGGAGGGCAGATTACATCACTGTGCATACACCCCTCACAAAAGAAACAAAAGACCTTATCAACACAAAAGAATTTGCGATCATGAAAAAAGGTGCCCGTGTCATAAACTGTGCAAGAGGCGGCATTATTAATGAAGAAGCGCTTGCAAAAGCGATCAAAGATGGCATTGTAGGCGGCGCTGCTATTGATGTCTTTGTCAAAGAACCACCATTTGAAAGCCCGCTTATTGAACTTGATCGTGTTATCATGACGCCGCACCTTGGCGCATCAACAGAAGAAGCCCAGATCAATGTAGCCATTTCAGTCGCCGAACAGGTAGTGAATTCCCTGAAAGGCCTTCCAGTGAAAAACGCTATCAACATGCCATATATCAAACCTGATGCCATGCAGGTCCTTGAACCATATTTCCCACTTGCTGAAAAGATCGGGAAATTATGCATGCATCTGATCGGAAGCAATTATGAAAAAGTAGAGATATCATATTGCGGTGAGATATCAGACCATAACGTTGCTCCGCTGACACTTGCCGTATTAAAGGGATTGCTTGAACCTATACTGGGGCCAGGCGTCAATTACGTGAATGCGCCAACAATAGCAAAGGAGCGCAAGATCAAGGTTATTGAGAGCAAATCAAAGACAAATCAGGGATATTCCAGCCAGATAGCGGTCAAACTGACAAAGAAAGGAGAAGAAAAGATCGTAAGTGGCACTATCGTTGGAAAAGAACCGCGCATAGTGCAGATCGATGAATATCGTGTCGATGTCGTCCCATCAAAATTCATGGTCGTGGCTAAGCATGAAGACCATCCCAACATCATAGGACCATGCTGCATGATACTTGGAAAGAATAAAATCAATATAGCCGGCATGCAGGTCGGGCGCATCACTGCTGGCGGGGAAGCCATAATGGTGCTGAATATTGATAGCGAAGTAGATGAAGCGATACTGGATGAAATCAGATCAGTAGATGGCATAATCGATTCGAAACTCGTGGTCTTATGAACAAGAAATCTCTTGAGATCGCAATATCCGTCGGGTCGGTAGTCCTATTTATTATTTTGATAGGCGCTTCAAAGTTTATTTTGGGAACATCGGCAGGATTTGGGTATGTAGCTTCCTTGCTGCTTTTTATTGTTATTATGGGATTTGCTGGTCTTAAGCTTGCAGAAATCCCGGAAAATTAGGTGCGATAGGAGATAAAAGAAGGTGCCCCTGTAATTCCCAACGTGCGTCCCAGTCCGCGGTCGGGGAAGCGAAAGATGGTGATGGTTTCGGGGTTGAAGAGGGAGGGGGCGAATTGCGAGGTCTCTGGTCTGCGATTTGATAGAATTAGTTGAAAAATTCATCCACGTAAGATTTCAAAGAGTTTATCTAAGACTTCATCAATCTTTTTCCTTTTGAGATGTCCAACTGAATATAATATTAAACTGCTGTCTGCTGTGAAAATCCTGTTTGGCCTGATATGGCTTCTTTGATTGAGATTACCTTCATCAAAGTCATTATTGTCGATCAGGATAGCATATTCGTCATTAATCCATTGGCTGGTTATTTGACATAGAATTACGTCTTTTCCTGTCAACTCTGCAATGACCAGCGCCGGGCGTCTTTTGGATTGTGTTAGATCTGAAAAAGGAAAAGGAACGACAACTACATCCCCTTTTATAAATCTTGCCAAGCTTTATCCTCTTCTTCTCTTAGCCAATCTTTTTTCAGGGAAGATTCACTGGCAATTGCTGTTTCCAGTTTCTCCTTCAATGCCTTTGTTTTAAGAAAATGGATAAAATCAAGTATTTCATTGAAAAGAGGCTCTGGGATATGTTCCATTTCACGCATTATTAATTCTTTTTTTGCCAGATTTACCATGGTATTATATTTCTATATCATTATTCTGTAATAATGGTTATGCTGCAATTCCCGCCTACCACCACTTCATGCTCTCCTTAAACTTCGTCGTCCTCTCCCCTGCATCCGGTTTCCTGAATACATAAAGATTCTTGTGCCCTATCAGATAAAAATCATCTTTCTTCCCGAACCATTTCTCCCGTGTGCTCTTTATTTTCCACTGCATCTTGATAATGTCCTCACGCAGTATGAAACCCGCCTCAAGGAAGCTCATCAGCACCCGCGGAGTTATGGGAATGAAATGCTTGTTGCGCCGCGAATCTCCCATGAGGATAACGCAGTTCATTTCAGTTCTTTTTATTTAACTATAAGTATTTCGCAGGATTACACGAACATTCCTGCGACTTCTTCTATATGCTCTTTTATGATCAATTTATTATATGCATCCTTAAAATCCTGCATAGTGACGGTTTTTCCTTTGCGCCGGATTACGAACATACCTGCTTCCGTAACGATAGCTTTTAATTCAGCGCCACTTAGGTCATCCGTCATTTTAACAAGTTCTTCCAGATCCACGTTATCAAGTTTCATGTTCCTTGTATGGATCTTGAATATCTCCATCCTTCCTTCTGCATCTGGTGACGGAACCTCTATTATCCGGTCAAACCTGCCTGGACGCATCAGAGCCGGGTCAAGAAGATCGATACGGTTTGTGGCGGCAACTATTTTCACATCGCCGCGGGAGTCAAAACCATCAAGTTCAGCCAGCAATTGTACCATTGTCCTGTTCACTTCGGATGAACCTGTAGTTCCATCATAGGTCCTTCTGCTTCCCACCGAATCTATTTCATCAATAAAAACAATACTGGGGGCTTTCTCGCGGGCGATCTGGAAAACATCCCTTACAAGCCTTGCGCCTTCACCTATGTATTTCTGCACAAGTTCGCTGCCGCTCATACGAATAAATGTTGCCTTTGCCCTATGAGCTACGGCTTTTGCGATGAGCGTTTTGCCGTTGCCTGGAGGACCATAGAGCAAAATGCCATGCGGCGGCTCAACACCCACTTCAATGAAAAGCTCAGGACTTGTGAGAGGAAGTTCAAGTGTCTCTATGACTTCATCTATCTGTTTTTTCAAGCCGCCTATCATATCATAATCAATATTCGGGCTTTCGATAAGTTCCATTACACGGGCTCTTACATCCACGGATTTAGACAATACCTGGACTATTGCAAGATTCCCTGTAACTGCAACACGCGCGCCTTCTTGCGCCTCAGCCAGGTTCTCAGGCGGTATCATTGTTACAATTTCCTGGTTGCTGCCGTGCTGTCTTAGCAACGCCATGTTGCCCATGACCTCCACAATGCTGCATATGAAAAGCGGCGGTCTTTTTAATTGTTCTATCTGCGTCTGAAATTCCTGGATCGTCTGTATATATTTATTGTTCAAGATAGCTGCTTCGAGAAGCTTGGAATGCATGTCCCGGATCTGGTTCCTGAGCATACTGACAGTTTCTTGCAGTTCCACTATTTCGGTCTGTGCATCCTTATTTATCGAACCTCCGACAACCGGGGTTTTTGCTAACGCATTATCCATATATGCTATACAGTTGACTCAAAGCATATATATTTTAGGTGCATAGATTTATTATCATGCAGCTAAATTAATCGTTTTCATGAAGCTAATTGCATTTGTTGGAATGCCCGCATCCGGAAAATCAGAAGCAGCAGCTATAGCAAAAAAAATGGGGATTCCTGTAGTCAATATGGGAGACGTGGTAAGGGAAGAAACCGCGCGAAGAGGTTTACCTCCTACGGATGAAAATATCGGCGGCACCGGAACTGCGCTTAGGCGTGAAGATGGGATGGATGTTATCGCAAAACGATGCGTCCCAAAGATCCGTTCGATAAAATCAAAAGTGGTCGTTGTTGACGGAATACGAAATATCAATGAAATAGAATATTATAAAAAAGAATTTGGAAATGATTTCAGGCTTATTGCGATCAATACTCCATTTGATATCAGGTTCGAGAGGGTTAAAAAGCGCGCCCGTTCGGATGATATGAAAAGCATGGAAGAATTAAAAAGACGCGATGAACGGGAAAAAGGCTGGGGACTTGACAGGGCGATAGAAAAAGCGGACATCAATAGCGATAACACAGGAAGCATAGAGGAATTCAAGGAAAAAATGGAACAATTGCTGGGAACTATATGAACGTGAAAGTTGCGGTTTTTGCGCCTGTTAATCAAACGGAAGTGCAGGAAAAAGTTGAAAAAGCCATATTGAATTTTTTCCCTGTTACACTTGAACTTAATGTTTATTCAATTCCAGGGCTTTACGGCGAGGGAGACCTTGAAAGCTTAAGACTGCTCCATTTGCGCCTGAGGCAAGAAAGGATACTTGATACCGCCCGTCGGATTTTCCTCAATGGGATAGAGGGAAATTCAACACAATTCAGGTTGAACAAGCAGGTCGCATATATTGGCAAATTGAATTTCCCGGCAGGAGAGGAAAGCCTGGGTTCGATCGATGTGGAAATTTCGGCGGATAATGAGGATGATCTCCTGGCCATTATCGACTGGCTGGCTCCACAGACAGTGGATGGCGAACCTGTCATGGAGATCGAACTGTAACACATAGAAAAAATGGAGATAGATAATTAATGGGTTATACAGAATATCTCACTGCAAGGGAAACGCTGGGACTGATAGGCCAGCCAGTGATCACTTATATATTTGTTATATCTTTATTTCTGGGTATTTTTTCGATCATTTATTTAATAAAACGAGATAACAAATATTTCGAGTATTTATTAAAATGTTTATATGTTTCAACAGGGCTTTATCTGGTGGGATTCTTGATCCTCGCATGGTTCCATCTGCAAATATATAACACTGTTTTGATCGAGTATCCTGCGCAAATGCGACAAATGATCCCGGTTGAAAGCAGCCGTTTTGCTATTCCCTTATGGATCGAAAGTGAAAAGTTGTATTTCTGGGCGATGTGTGCATCCGTGTTTGTTTTGACCGTTAAGAGACAGAAGGATATAATGTCTTTTCTTGGTGTAATTCTATCCATTTTTTCCGTGATAGTATATTTCTGGTCAAATCCGTTCAAAAATCCACTTCCGATAGTACATAGTGAAATCACGCAATATTTTGCAGCGCTTCTAAGAAGCGATATGACAATTTTCCAGGTAGCAGGAACACTATATGGCCGAATAACTTATTATTATAATTCAACATACATGTGGACACATCCCCCCATGCTCTTTATAGCTTATGCATCCCTGATAATCACGTTTGCAGCATGCGTTTTTATGCTTCTTAAAAATGACCGTGTTTATGATGAGATCGCTTATAAGTATTCAAAGATCGGTTATCTTCTTCTTACAACAGGAATGCTTATCGGTTACCCCTGGGCGATAGAAGCATGGAAGGACAGCGCATGGTGGTGGGACCCCAAGATCAGCGGCTCGATAATGATGTGGGTCCTTTACAGCGCATATCTTCATTCCCGCATATATGTCAGCAAAGACAAAATGTGGAAAACGACAGCATATCTTGGAATAATATGTTTTGCGTCTTTGATATTTACTTATTTACTCACATATATTGTTCCGGGTATACATTCGGTGGTGCAGCCATGAAGCCAAAGAATTACGATTATTATTTGATAAGATTTTGTTAACCTAAGATTATCTAATCAATTTATTTTAATCCTTTTATCATCAAAAAATGGAATATAACCTTTTTCTTTCAATTCTTCTGTACTTTTATCGGTTAAAGAGTACATAGGCCAAAAAGGATTAATCATTCTATAAGCTATTTTAGCGTTAAATTCTGAGTCTTTTTTAGAAATAATCTTTGTTGCTAATTCTTCAGCATTGGTTTTTTTAATTTTGTATAACTTATTATAATGTGGTTTATCTTTTATATGATTTAAACATATATTTAAATATAATTTTATAAATTCATCATAAGCTTGTTTAGATATTTCTTTGTCTTGTGATTGCATTTCATCGATAAGGTTGATTATGTCTTGTGGATATTGATATTTATTAATACAAGAATAAAAAATTTCATCATCTGTTAGACTTATAGCTTTAATGATGTCTGTATTAATTTTTAAAAAAACTCTAATTTCTTTGTCTTTTAGGAGTAATCGAAGATTGCGAGTGATATTTTGATGAGCTTTATCTAAACTTTTAATTTTTGATAAACTGGTTTCTCCATTCCGTTTAAGATAATCTAATATTTTTTTTTTGTGATCTGTATTATATTCTGTTTTTTCAGGCATAATTTTTGATTTTTTTACTTTAGTAAAAAAAATCCCTCGAAACTATATCTATTTTTATTAATTAATAAATGTTTGTGTATCACTATGAAAATTACCATCATAAAAAGAAAATTGATAGCTCGAAATAATGTTCTATCGTTATTACTTCCCAAACACTTTTGTGATATGTTAGACTCAAAAAAGGGAAGCGAAGTCGGGATTGATTATAAAGACGGTAATTTTATTGTAATTCCTAATCCGCGTGGTGGTTAGATGGATATTAAAGAATTCCTGTCTAAGAATCCGTCCGTTTCTGAGATAATGAAATTTGTAGATTCTGAGGCTGAGCGCATCGTTTCAGAACGATTAAAGGAAGGGTCTTAAAATTGGGGTTGTCTTATGATTTGCCCTGAATGCGGTTCTTTTGATGTTGAATTAGATTTATTCAATTTTGATATTGGTAAGTGTTCAAAAGAATATAATCATTATTATTGTCTTTCCTGTGACCATGATTTTTATACACAAAAACATGTTGATCAAATAGGTTTGCCTGGTCTTACGGCTGGGGTTGTTGTTCCTCAAAAAACACGAAAAGAGCGATATGTTTTTCCTCTTTATCCATCTGTTTTTTCTGATAATAGCGGTCAAATAAAAATAGATGAAATTGAGGGGCTTGTTAAACATCGTTCACCTAAGCGATATCAAGATAAATTCGTTGAATATATAAAACGAACTTCTCAAATGTGTTTTAATATTCTTGGGGCTGATATTGATATTCAGATTCCTTATAAACATCGCTGGGAAAAATCATATCGTAAAGGCATTTTAAGAAAAATGTATCAGCTTGATATATGGGCTAAAAGAAATAAATTAACTTGTGGTATGCTTTCTTTAACGTCTGCTCAATCTGGTTTTACTGATATTGAAATTTTAAAGCGGTTTAAAGCATCCTGGTCAAAGTTTTCTGATAACTTGCGCGTTATGGGGTTCTTGTATTTCGTGCTTTATGAGCCTCATGAAAGCGGTTTACCTCATATACATGTTATGATTTTTGGTGACTGCTCGCCTGACAAAATTGCACGTTTAGAAAATTTATGGCATACTAATTATGAAATGGGCGCAAAAGATATTGATTTTGATTTTAAAGCTGGTTTGAGGGAAAATATTGATAGTATTGTAAATTATTTAATGAAGTATCTTTCAAAAACGATAATCAGTGATGTTCTTAATGACCCTGCTTTAATAAGATTTCATAGTCTATTTTTTGAAACGGGCGCGCGCATGTTCTCATCAAGTCGCTATCTATCTTATGTCATGCGAAAAATAAAAATTACTTCCATTCCAATAGATGCTATTTTTTGCGATAATAGAGAAATTTATAATAGGGCTGATTCTAAATATAAACCTTCAAAATATCAAAATATTAATAAAGTTCGTTTTAAGTATGAGCTTTTGCCATTTGAGATAAAACCAAAAATTGAAAGGAATTTGCCTTTTGTTTCTTTTGGTCATAATGAACAGCGTGATAAAAAAACGGGTCAAAAAAAGTTTGATTCTTTAAATAAGGCATTTAAGGTTTTTTCATCAATTTTTACTGATCTCGAAAATCTTATCCTACTGGAGTCAGGTAATTTAAATGAGGTATAACCATGAATCAAAAATTTATTAAACAGATTCAAAATAAATATAAAAATATAAAAAAGTCTTGTAAAGTTGTTGAACATAAATCAAATGAGCTTTGCTTATCAGTGAGTGGACTTGAAAAACAAAGTCCGCTTTGTTGCGGTCATTCTATGGTAATTTTATTCTTGGGTTCTGACCATAGTATGCCTTTGTGCTATGTTTGTTCTTCCTGCTTCAATAAAAAGCCTTTAACACTTGATAAAATAAGAGTTCCTGTAAAAATGCGCTCTTTGGTAAATGAGTTATAGCTTTTATGTGTAATGATCTTGAAATTTTGGAACAAATAAAAGATTGTCCTAATGATATTTTTCTTGCTCGTTATAAAAAGCGTCTTGGTCGATTGGTTGATTTATCAAAAACTTTTGATCGTGATGATCTGGTGATATGAAATGAGGTCTCCATCATTCATAAATAATCTATATATAGCTTGGATAGATTATGGTTTTCCTGACAAGTACTATATTATTTTTGGGCTTGTCCTTACTCGAATATTGCTTTTAATCAGGGGTAAATAATGCCTTATCTTCATAGAACACGAAAATTAATGATTCCGCTTTGTGTTTACAAAAAAAACGGATATTGTTCATTGCCTGATAATCCTCATCCTAAAGGTTGTTGGGGTATTAGATGCAAGGATTATAAAGCCATGATTGGCTTATATATAAAATGATAAAAACCACAATATGATAACATTCGTCTTGATTGGCGTTATCGTTTTTGATTTGGAGTGATAACGGAAAATCAAAAACATAAGACAAAGGCTAATATTATGAGTGGATGAACGTAGATATGAAACGTAGCGGAAACGAAAGCGCGCCCCGGCTGGGTGGGTCTGGGAGGGTCGCAACCATCCCAGCGCCAGCGTAACAACGCTGTGGGGTATGGGGTTGACCCCAGCGCATGAAGTGCGGGGGCGCGCTGTAGTTGTAGCGAAGTGAAATATCGGAGTGAAGGAACGATATTTAAGTATGCAAAGCGTATTATTTTGAGTTTATAAGGAGATGATTATGTGAATTTGGCTAAAATGGGATTTCTTAAAGAAATATTTGAAGATATCACTGGTTTAAATAAAAGACCTGAAATAAAAGGTAGTAGATTTGAAAAGTTTGTTTCGGAGAAGATTTTTAATGATATATTATTTGATTTGGTTGAAATGACGCGTGATTTTGATTCCAATTCTGAAAGATTTGAAGAAAGAAGCATGAAACCAGATTTTCTATTTAGAGATAGAAGAACAAGAGAAGAATTTTGGATTGAAGCTAAATATCGAAATGGACTTTTTAGAAATGATAAAGGGCAAATGATTTGCGAAATTTGTAAATCGGGTCAATTGAATCGATATCAAGAAGTTGAAAAATCAACTGGAAAAAAAGTGTATATCTGCTTAGGGATAGGTGATAATCCATTATTTCCAAAAACAGTCCATTTGATTCCTGTTATGAATACATATCCACAATTATTTCAAAGTCGCCTCAAAGAAACATTGATTTGGACTAATCCTGAAATAAAATAATAGAAGTGAATGATGTTCATTTCAACTTTAACGGGTTCAATGTGGTCGTTGCACGCGCGCTAAGCGCGCGTGCCCGTCTTGGCTAATATAGAATAAAGCCGAAAGTGAAACGGTAGGCTTTGAACAGAGTAATAATATTTAGGATTTACTATAATCTTATTACCCTGTCTGTCTCCCTGGCTTCCTCTGATCTTTCTAATTTTCCTATCGGTGGCTCGTTATTATCATTTATGATTATTTTGTTCTGCTTTTCTAAAGTTGTTTGTTCTACTGATCTTTTCGTTATTCTTTGATGCCTTTAGCTTTGAGCATTTCTTGAACTTTAGCGTTGATCATGGCTTTTATCAAATCTTCATTGATCGCCTGGTCTTTCATGCGCTGTTGCTCTATTTCGTCAATTCTTGCTTTTAGATGTTGGTTGCTTATTTCAAGTTCTTTTCTGTATTCGGATTCTAATTTATTAATATCAATTTCGTTGATATACAAATTATGCTCTGCTGCTTGGTAATATTCATACATTTGTTCCCTTGTATATCTACGATATGAGCTTGATAGATATCCATCATGTCCCATAATTTCTTCTACCATCTCACGCGGACAATTAACTGATAATTGTGAGCTGAAATATTTTCGGAACATATGAATATGGAAAGTTCTTCTATTGACAGAACTTGAAAACTTCTCCAATCCGGCGGTTTTCAGGGCAAAACTAAATATTAGTAATGCTGTAGCGGTACTAAAGGGGAATAATCTATTTTTATATTCTTCACTATTTGAACGAGTGGTTCGCTTTAAAGTGGTTTCTCTTAACTTTTCCCTTACTTGTAGGTAGGATTCAATGGTTTTGATGGCTTCTTTATTCAAGAATGTATGGCGCTGTTCTCCAGTTTTTGTATTTTGTCCACGTATCAATACTGTAGGTGATATTATTTTTCCATCTTTGATATTTAAATCATTTAGATTTAATTGCAAGACTTCCCCTATTCTTGCACCTGTGCTGATAAGGGTTAAAAATAATGCTCTGCCTCTGACATCGGTATATTGTAGTATTTGCTTAATAATATCTTTTGTGAGGTCGTCTTCTTCAGTTCTGCTGCCTCCTTTGGGGCTTTTGTTTCTTATATCCTTTAGTTGTTTTGATGAAAATTCGATATCACACTGTCCAAAATATTCCTTTACACTTGCAAGATAAGATTTTGCTGTATGTGGTGGTATTTTTTTGGAGTTCATATTTACCGCAAATTTAATTATATCGTCGTTATAATCGCGGTTTTCAATAGACATATATTCTTTTAGATACTGCTCAAATTCTACTATTTGATTTTGAAAGTCATCTTTTCTAATAAATAATCCTGTTCTTTTGTTCCCCGATACAAATTCTATGAAGGCTAACAGTCCTGATCTTCTTACAGTTTTTGTACTCTTGTTTGCATAATAGCTTAGAAATTCATTGATTGTTTTATATTTCATGAAATCACTAATACATATTATGGGAATTAAGCCTATTTATAATAATCGTAGGTTAAGATATGACTACTATTTGATAATAATTACAACGCTAATACTTTTTGGGATAGGAGCTGTAAGCCTTTATGGAATTACTTATTATAATTATCTTGCAGTCGATGCCCAGTGGACCCAAACCGCGCAATATAGCCAGTACCTCGATCAGATGAATTCATATATTTATCCATTCCTTGTATTGCTTCTTATTTCGCTTGGTCTTTGTATTCCAAAAAGGCTGTTCGAGCAGGATATGATGATAAAATCCAGTGCGATTATCCTGGGAATTACCATTATCCTTACTATTTTTTCTGGCCTGGAAACAGGACTGGGTTTTATCCTTGTGGTAATGACCGCAGTTCAAGCTATTGTCCTCATATTGACAATTAAAAAGAGCAGGACTGTCAGGTTCGAGAAGGAAGGTTATGTAGTAAGGCTGGGTTCATCGCTCCTGCATCTTGGGATAGTTATATTAATATTCAATTTCGTGAACTTTCAAGATAGTCCCTATCACCTGTCGATCTTCTGGTCCGGGATGGTATTGATCACTTCAGGCAACATTTTTTCATTCTATCCTAAAAAGATTTCATCATTATTCCCCCGGGAATAAATCCTGCAAAATTAAAAAAAAAGATGAGATCAAACAAATAAAATAATTTTATATATTATCATATCAGACAAGTACCTAATGGAGTATATTCTGGAATTTGGATCAAACAGGGTTAAGGCTAATGTTAGAATGCTTTCTGATATGAAAGAAGTCATTTATGACCATGACTGGCTTTCCCGAGCGGAAAATGTTGAATTATATTATATGTACCGTGATCTTTCAATCAGTAAAAAAGACGCGCTTTTGATCAAAGAACATGGACTCAGGTACGATATTACCGTTATCCCGCCCCGGATGCTTGGGTGTGAATATGTAAAAACAGCGGGTCATTACCATCCTCTTGTACCCGGAACCAATGTGACTTTTCCTGAAATATATGAAGTCCTAAATGGTGAAGCTCATTATTTACTGCAAAAACCGGAAGGAGAAGGGATCGAAGATGTGATCCTGATAAAAGCACGCGAGGGCGACAAGGTGATAATTCCGCCAGGATACGGGCATCTTACCATCAATGCATCAAATAAAGTTTTGAAAATGGCAAACTGGGTGGCTGACAACTTTGAGTCCATATATCCCCCTATTAAGAAAAAAAAAGGCGGAGCATATTTTATCCTGGAAACAGGAATGGTGCCGAATAAGAAATATGATCATATTCCGGATATAAGGTTATTCGAACCTGCAAATTTAAAAGATTTAGGAATGCAGAAAAATAAAGAGATGTATGGGCTTGTGCGGGATCTGAATAAACTTGAATTCCTTAAAAATCCACTTGATCATAAATGGGTATTTGAAAAAATACTTGAACAATAATTTTATATCATCATTTTCTGATTCCAGTAATATTTTAAATGCATGGGATATTTACAACTCCCATGATAAAAGTCTCAGATATAACCACATATCTTAAATGCCCCCGAACGTGCTATTTCATGAAAAAGGGACATGATCTAATAAATGAGGTGTCAAACAGTTACCTTGAGAGGATCATATTAAAAGAGCTGGCATTAACATATGATTCTGCAGTTTCGAGCAATGACAAACTTACTTTCCTGAAAACTGAACTTGAAAGGATCTCAAATGAGATCAGGGTGATATATCCAAATGAATTAAAAAATGTTGATGCTGAAACACTGGCAAAATCCATCGCGGATATTTTGCCCCTCCTTGATACGATCAGTTCAAATCTTTCTACAAATAGCGATTTCTATCTTGGTGAATTTGTAAATGATGAACCTATTTTTTGTTCAACGAAATTTGAAATAACTGGCAGTCCTGACAGGATGGTAAAAATAAATGAAAACTTTATTCCCTCCATAATAAAAACCGGCAAAATGCCTGAGAATGGCGTCTGGCAGGGAGATCGACTCCAGTTGACTGCCTATTCAATTCTTGTTGAGGAAAAATATGAGCCTCAGGCAATCCGGACAGTATTCCTTCGTTCTTAATTTACAACAATATTAGTACTTATTTTTATAAAAAATTTATTATAACTATTTTGAATCAAATTTAAAATAATATAGAAATG
>Ga0172368_10001639_pt1 | contig 30091 bp, 27 predicted proteins | sample Lak11m_FD_114540 | JGI IMG/M metagenome (GOLD analysis project Ga0172368, IMG submission 114540) | Freshwater microbial communities from Kabuno Bay, South-Kivu, Congo - kab_022012_11m | ecosystem: Environmental > Aquatic > Freshwater > Lake | place: Democratic Republic of the Congo: South-Kivu...
AATCCTAAATCTATTGAATCCTAAATCTATTGAATCCTAAATCTATTGAATCCTAAATCTATTGAATCCTAAATCTATTGAATCCTAAATCTATTGAATCCTAAATCTATTGAATCCTAAATCCTAAATAATCAAATGAAAAAACTTTTTATAATTTTTATTAGTCTAATACTTTCAGTAAATTCTTTCAGTCAGCAAATCGGCGATACAATTATCTCGAAAAACCCAACAAATCTTAAACTTAACGTTTTCTATTTTCACATAACCAACCGTTGCAATACCTGCATTTCTATTGAAAGCAATGTGCGTAAAACGATTTTCGAAAATTACAAAAACCAGATTGACAGTGGACTTGTAAATTTATACATTTTAAACTGCGAATTGCCCGAAAACCTGGAACTGGTAAAAAAATATGAAGCCTATGGTGCCACACTGGCTATTACACCCTATAAAAAAGGTGTTGAATTAAAAACTGAAGACCTTTCTAACTGGGCATTTAAAACTGTTCACGACCCTGATGTTTTTATTTCAGAGCTAAAAGAAAAAATTAATAGTTATTTAAAATAAACTTAAAATGAAAAAAACTATATTACTATTTGCATTAATTATCTTTTCAGGTTTGATACTCAATGCTCAGACATCAAAAAACAAAATTGAAGTGTTGTATTTCAAAGCCAACCTTGCCTGCTGTAAGGCACGTTCTTGCAATGCTCTTGAATCTGATATTCAAAAAATTATAACTGAAAATTATCCCGACAGCAGCGTTGTGCTTAAAGAAGTAAAAATTGCCGACTCTATAAATGCGCCTTTGATTGAAAAATACAAAGCCCAGTCTCAAACCGTTGTTATTGTTAAGAAAACAAAGAAAAAAGAATTTAGTTCTGATGTTACAGAAATAGTAAAAGGATATGTTCTAAATCAGGACAAGGAAGCACTTAAAAAGGAGCTGATAACAAAAATCGGTGAAATAAAGAAGAAAAATAAATAGCCATGGAATTTTTACAAAATCTACTTGATGGCAGTAATTTACCAATACTTTCAGCTTTTTTGCTGGGCCTCATGACTGCTATAAGTCCGTGTCCCCTCGCAACCAACATTACAGCCATCGGTTTTATCAGTAAGGATATTGATAACAAGAAAAGAATTTTTCTTAATGGCTTGCTTTACACCCTTGGAAGAGCCATAAGTTATACCGCCGTAGGTGTAATCTTGTATTTTGGTGCCAGCAAATTTCATGTAGCCAAATTCTTTCAAATGTATGGCGAGAGAATTCTCGGACCACTTCTTATAGTCGTAGGTATCATCATGCTTGATTTGATCAGAATTAATATTCCTGGAGTAAGTAATTTCTCTGAAAATATTGAAAAGAAAAGCAAATCAGGGAGTGGCTGGAGTGCATTGTTATTGGGCGTTTTATTTGCGCTAGCTTTCTGTCCTTACAGTGGGGTTCTTTATTTTGGAATGCTTATTCCCATGTCAATTAACAGTCCTGACGGCTTGTTCCTACCCTTCGTTTTTGCCATTGCTACAGGTCTTCCAGTAATAATTATTGCTTATATTCTGGCTTTTAGCGTTTCAAGCATTGGAGGTTTCTACAACAAAATAAAAATATTTGAAAAGTGGTTTAGGAGAATTGTATCTGTGGCCTTTATCCTTGTAGGAATCTATTATATATATGTGTTTTATATTAAATGATCTTTTAAATACAATATGAAAATTTGAAAATGAATTATTTGAAAATTAAATAAGAATCAGCTATGAGAAATGACAAAGAGAATATTATCGTAAAACTCAGTTTTGAGTTTGCTTTACAAATTATTGTCTTTGCTGAGAAGTTAGACGAACAAAGGAAATATGTCATAGCCAAACAAATTTTAAAGTCTGGAACTTCAATTGGAGCAAACATTAGAGAAGCTCAGAATGCTGAAAGTAAAGCGGATTTTATACATAAATTAAAAATCTCAGCTAAAGAAGCTGATGAATTAGAATATTGGCTTTTATTATGCGGTGCTTCTGAAAACTATCCCAATACAGATAGCTTACTCAAGGATTTAAAAGAAATAATTAAAATCCTGAGCAAAATAATTGCAACCACTAAAAAATCTTAATATGAATTTTCAAATTATCTTCACTTTCATTTTCAAATTTTCAAATTGACTCATTTTCAAATTGTATTATGAATTTTCAAATTATCTTCTCTTTCATTTTCAAATTGAATCATGAATTTTCAAATTATCAAATTAACCAATTTTCAAATTGAATCATGAATTTTCAAATTATCAAATTGACTCATTTTCAAATTGTATTATGAATTTTCAAATTTTCAAATTTTCAAATTATCAAATTGTATTACTTCTCTTACCTCTTTGGTTTTTGATTTATCATTACTTGCAGCCATTTACTGAGTGGTTGGTGTTTTCGGCTATAGGCATGACAAAAGGTGAACATTTGGCAGAAACCATTTGGTTTTTTATTTTCGAATTTCCCAAAGTTTTATTATTACTGACCTTGATAATATTCTTTGTAGGTATTATCCGTACTTTCTTTACTCCTGAACGCACACGTAAAACATTGGAAGGTAAAAAAACGTTTACCGGCAATGTATTGGCAGCTATGCTGGGTATTGTTACTCCTTTTTGCTCCTGTTCTGCCATTCCTCTGTTTTTGGGATTTATTGAAACCGGAGTTCCATTAGGTGTTACCTTTTCATTTCTAATTGCAGCGCCTATGATTAATGAGGTAGCTGTAATATTGCTCTATGGCATGTTCGGATGGAAGGTAGCCGTTATATATATTAGTACTGGACTTTTCATATCAATATTTGCAGGCTGGGTTATTGGCAAATTGAAACTTGAAAAATGGGTTGAATCATGGGTTTATGAAACCAAAATTGGTCAGAATGCCTTAGGTGAAGAAAAAATCACATTCAACCATCGCATTAAATTAGGCTTCGAGGCTGTAAGAGAGATTGTAGGAAAAGTATGGCTATATGTTGCTTTAGGTATTGCTGTAGGGGCAGGTGCTCATGGGTATGTACCTGTCGAATTTATGGCTTCTTTTATGGGAAAAAATGTATGGTATGCTGTGCCTCTTTCTGTTCTGATAGGCATTCCTTTATACTCTAATGCCGCGGGTATCATACCCATTGTATCCGTTTTAATTGAAAAAGGAGCTTCGCTGGGAACAGCTCTTGCCTTTATGATGGCTGTGATTGGACTATCGCTCCCTGAAATGATTATACTCAGGAAAGTTTTAAAGCTCCCATTAATTTTTACTTTTATCGGGGTTGTGGGTTTCGGTATTTTGATTGTTGGGTATTTATTTAACTGGATTTTTTAACACTAAAATAACAAAAACTTTTTTATGTATTTAATTAAATGTCGTATGTTTGCGACATAAAACGTCTGACTTTCTTATTACTAATTTTAAAATACTAAATTATGAAGAACCTGAAAAATATTAATAAATCAAAAGGTCATAGACCTGAGAAACCCATAAGCAGCATAGACAGAAAGCATGAAATAGCACTGGAAAACGCCTTAAAAAAAATGAAACAGATTATTGCTGCTTTATCTGTGGTGATAATTATTTGCATTGTCTGGATTGCTTATTTAATTATTAATCAAAAACATTCCAGTCCCTTACAGAATCAGGTTATTAGCAACGCACCCGCTGTAGAAAACAGCAATACCCCCACTACAGAAAAAACATCCGAACCAAACCCTGTGCAGACACAAACACCAGGTCTTTACAATATGCCCGCCGGAAGTCAGCAGGGCAGTGCACCTGTTATGGTACCTGCTATGGCTACTTCAAACGCCAATAATAGCACAACCGCTCCTGCTCAAAAAACAGCACCCGGAATGAACCCACCTCACGGCCAACCCGGACATCGTTGCGATATTGCAGTTGGTGCTCCCCTGAACTCTCCGCCTGCTAAAACCACTACCAGTCCTGTAAATCCTCTACCTGCCAATAATAATCCTTTGAGTATTACACCTGCTAACAACAGCACTAATCCCATGATTGATATAAAGGCTTTACCCGACACCTCAATAATAAAATAAAAGAAAAATTTTTGAAGCTATATTTTATGAAAGAAAACATAAAGAAAGAAAAAATTATTATCTGGGCATTAAGAATAATTATCAGTGGGTTTTTTATTCTTTCTGCTTTCAGCAAGCTCTTGCCTGCTAATTCAGCCATTTTTCTTTTCGAAAAACAAATTGTTGACCTTGGCATCACCAACTGGTGCTTCGCCCCTTTACTGGCAAGAGCCATAGTTGCATTTGAATTATTTCTCGGTATTGCCATTTTACAAAATCATCTACTTAGAAACATCATTGTTCCGTCAACATTTCTATTATTACTTGTTTTTTCAATCCACCTGACTATAACTATAATCACAAAAGGCAATAACGGCAGTTGTGGATGTTTCGGACAACTTATCCCAATGACACCCCTGCAAGCCATCATCAAAAATGTGATATGTATGGCTTTACTTGTTTATATATACATTAAAACCAAACCTTCCGAAAAAGATCTTTTACGTTATCCTTTAGCAATTTTTATTATTGTTTATCTTGGTATATTCATTTTTTTTCAACCCAAATGCTGCTGCGCTTCTCCTTCAGTAAATCAAACTATTATCGCAGACACATTTGTTGAAAATGAAGATTCTACCTTGGTTGTAAAAGATACGGTCTCTGTAAAAACAAAAGAAGTATTTAAAGATAGTACAAAGACAAAAAACGAAACACCACCCCCTGTAAAACCTGAAAGGAAGAAAGTAAATTCTGTTTTCACCAAATACAGCAGTTTCAACACTGGAACTGTTGATCTGAATTCAGGGAAAAAGATAGTTTGTATTTTTAGTCTCGAATGCGAACATTGTCAGGCGACAAATAAAATATTGCAAAGCTTAAAGAAAAAACACGCCGATTTCCCCGGTGTTTATGTTCTGGCTTTTGGTGAAGAAAGTCAAGTCAACGATTTCTTCATTGCCGGAGGGGGTAAATTCCCGTATATATTTATTCAACCCCAAGATTTTTTTCCTTTGCTTGATAAGGCTGATAACCCACCACGTATTGTAGTAATGGATAATGGAAACTTCCTTGGAGATTTCATCAATTTTGAACAACTTGATACGACTGCATTAATGAAAGCAATCAGAAAATAATCAAATAAAAAAAATCAAAATGACATTTTCTAAAAATTATAAGTTTGATACAGAGTCTCAGGAAATTGCGCGCATAGCCAAAGCTCTATCTCATCCTGCCCGTATTGCTATTCTTAAGTTTCTAGCCAAAACCAAAATTTGTATTTCGGGTGATATAAGCAATGAAATTCCATTAAGTCGCACTACGGTTTCACAGCATTTGCAGGAATTAAAAAAAGCCGGACTGATTCATGGGGAAATTGAAGGTGTTACTATTAGTTATTGTCTTTGCAGGAGCTGCATAACTAAGCACCGTTCTTTAATTGAAAATTTTTTAAATGAAATAGATATAGATATAAATTGTAAAACGATTTGCTAAAAAATATGTTTAAAAACAAAGGCTTTAAATCAGGACAACTTCTGAACTTAATTCCGCGTGATGCTTATATACTTTGTCAGGAAGAAGCTATTCTCATAGATGTAAGGGAAGATTTTATGATTGGTTACAAAAGATTTGATGTAAAACAAACCCTGTATTGTCCTGTCGGTAAAATAAAAGAACATTATAAGAATTTGCCCGACGACTTACCATTAGTTATTGCCGATGCATCGGGCATACACAGCAAAGAAGCCGCTTTATTTTTAATAGAAAAAGGATTCAAAAACATTTCAAATCTTGCAGGAGGTCTTGTTGAATGGGAGCGTGACGGTCTGCCGCTTAAAAAAGATGAAAGTGAACAATTGAACGGCGCTTGCCCCTGCCAGTTACGACCAAAAAAAAACAAATAAATATGAGAATATTAATAATCTGTACTGGTAATACTTGTCGCAGTCAGATGGCTGAAGGCATTTTAAAATCATTGGACTCAAAACTTGAAGTCTTCTCTGCCGGCACCAAAGCTGAAACGGTTGTTAATCCTTATGCTGTTAAAGTAATGGCTGAAATTGGTATTGACATTAGTTATCAAAAACCAAAATCGGTTGATGTTTTTTTAAATACGGTTTTCGATTATGTGATAACTGTTTGCGATAACGCTAAAGAAATATGTCCGATATTTACTGGCAAAGTTAGCAACCGTTTGCATATTGGATTTGAAGACCCAGCTGATGCTACGGGAACTGAGGAAGAAAAATTGGTAGTTTACCGAAAAGTGAGGGATGAGATAAAAGAAAGGTTTACACAATTTTATAATAAAATTAGATAATTTGAAAATTATATAATTTGAAAATTAATAAAATTATTATTTATGAAAAATGACATAGAAAATGTAATTACAAACAAAAAATTAAATTTTCTTGATCGTTATTTAACGCTTTGGATCTTTCTAGCAATGGCTTTTGGTGTGTTTTCTGGATATTTCTTTCCTGCCATAGCGCTATTCTGGGAATCGCTCAAAGCATCACCCGAAAGCACAACAAACATTCCCATTGCAGCAGGACTTATATTGATGATGTACCCGCCCCTTGCAAAAGTGAAATATGAAGAATTGGGCGATGTGTTCGGCAATTGGAAAGTACTTACGCTTTCATTGTTGCAGAACTGGATAATTGGTCCTGTACTAATGTTTGCTCTTGCTGTTGCTTTCTTCAAAATTATCCCCGGAGAAAATAACGCTAATCTGCCATATATGTATGGTATTATAATGATAGGCTTGGCGCGGTGTATTGCTATGGTTATCGTTTGGAATGATTTAGCCAAGGGCGACACACAATATGCTGCTGGCCTGGTAGCTTTCAATAGTATTTTTCAGGTTTTGTTTTTTTCTTTATATGCTTATTTTTTTATTGCTGTACTACCTGGCTGGTTTGGCATACCTACTAATGACGCGGTAGAAAAAATTACGATTGGTCAGATTGCTCAAAGTGTCTTTATTTATCTGGGCATCCCTTTCTTAGCTGGCTTTCTTACACGATACATTTTAATAAAAGTAAAATCAAAAGAATGGTATCATGCCAGTTTTATACCCAAAATAAGCCCCCTGACACTTATTGCACTTCTTTTTACAATTGTGGTTATGTTCTCTCTTAAAGGAGAATATATAATAAAAATACCTCTTGATGTGGTGTTGATAGCTATTCCCCTGCTCATTTACTTTATAGTTATGTTTGTAGCGTCTTTTTTTATGAGTAAGAAAGTAGGTGCTACTTACGAACAATCTGTAACTTTGTCATTTACAGCAGCCAGCAACAATTTTGAATTAGCCATTGCAGTTGCTATAGCTATTTTCGGCATGAAATCAGGTGAAGCGTTTGCTGCAGTCATTGGACCTTTGGTTGAAGTTCCTGTGATGATTGCTTTAGTCAATCTGGCTTTTTATTTTAAAAAGAAATATTTTTAAACTTTATAATAATTTATTTTTAAACAAATCAAACGAAAATTTATGGAAAACGAAAACAACACAAAACAAGATTGCGGATGCGGTGGTACTGATTGTTGCACACCAAGCAAAAGTAAATTATGGATGAAAATAGTTTTTATTGTAGTTATTGCAGCAGCAGTTACTATAGCTGTTCTCAAATTGACAGGAAATTGCAGCATGTGTGGAAATAAAACGACTGTTACTACTGAGAAATCATGTGGTGGAGCCGATAGTACAAAGAAATGCGGTGGTGATACAACAAAAGTATGCGACCCGCAAAAAAAATCTTCATGTTGCCCCGGAAACAATTAAAATTATGGAATGGATTAATCAGGTGTTAGCTTCTGACCAGGCTGGAATAACTGTCTTAATGGCTGTTTTTTTGATGGGCATTGTTAGTGTCGTAAGCTGCGGGTGCAACTTTGCTACTATTGGTATCATTGCAAGCTACTCAGGCACCCTTGGCGCAACAGGAAAAACGAAAGTTGTTATTTGGAGTGGCATATTTTTGCTTTTAGGTACCATTGTTTCTATGGTTGCCATTGGAGCACTCATAGGTTTTGCAGGTGAACAGCTTAGTAATTCTTTTGGCAATTACTGGAAAATTATTGCAGGCTTGGTTTCTATTTTCTTTGGATTATATGCTCTTGATCTCATGCCTTTTAAGATACCGGGCATTTCTTTTAATGCCAAAAACCCCAAGGGAAACATTCTTTCGGCAATAATTTTCGGATTTACAATTGGTGGCTTATCTTCAGCCTGTAGCTTATGTTGCAACCCATTATTCCCAATAGTGCTGGCTGCTTCTTTTGTAAAGGGTAGTATGTTTTGGGGAATATTAATGCTTTTCTCCTTCTCTTTGGGCTACGGATTGCCTCTGGCAGCAGCTATGGTAGGCGCAGGGCTTGGATTAGGAAAAATTTCAAAGATAATCAACAAGTTTGGAAAGGTATTAAAATATGCAGGAGGCATTGCCATGTTAGTCTTGGGGTTTTATTTTCTAATTACAATATAATCAGATGAATAGAGCGTTTATAGTAGGAGAATTGCAAACAGTTGCCGGAAAAATTCCACAGATATCAACAGAAAGGACCGCCAGTGATGTATGGCAGACTATAAAGACAAGATGGTCTATTGGGCGAATGGCTTATAGGGTTAAACAGGGATTGTATGCCGTCGGAAATCCCAATCAGGAATCAAATATTTTTGTCACAGCCAATTATAAATTAAGTTTCGACCATCTGCGGCGTGCTTTGCATGGTTTGAATGCCTGGGTTCTGGTGCTCGATACAAAAGGAATAAATGTGTGGTGTGCCGCCGGCAAAGGCACTTTTGGAACAAAAGAACTGAGTTGCCGCATTAAAGCCCACGGATTGGAAAAACTGGTATCTCACCGAAAAATTATTGTACCACAGCTTGGTGCTACGGGTGTTTCAGCCCATGAAGTAAAAGCAAACACGGGTTTTAATGTTATATACGGACCTGTCAGGGCTGAAGACATTAAAGCTTTTATCTCATCCGGACTTAAAGCCACTGCCGAAATGCGCAGGGTGACATTTCCGGTTAAAGAGCGTGTCAAGCTCATTCCTGTAGAGTTGGTTTATGGAAAATACTACCTGATTCTTGTGCCTTTAATATTTTTTATTCTTTCCGGCCTCAATAATAAAGGATACTCTATTGACCAAGCATGGACTAATGGAGGTAAGGCGATTCTGAACCTTATTGCAGCCTATATTTCGGGATGTGCTATTACACCTCTTTTGCTTCCATGGATACCAGTGAGGTGGTTCTCTTTTAAAGGTCTGATTACAGGATGGCTTTTTGCTACGATACTATTATATTTCGGTTTTTTAAGTGCATTTCTACCCGAAATCATTTCATGGTTTCTGATAATTGGTTCTGTATCTTCTTTTCTTGCCATGAATTTCACAGGGTCTTCTACTTTTACATCTTTAAGCGGTGTTCAGAAAGAAATGAAGTTATCTTTGCCATTACAAATTGTATTTGCTGCTATTGGCTTATTGGGTTGGCTTATTACAAGATTTATTTAAAAATATGAGTGGTTTGATCTATCTTAAAAATGTTGTAACACTAAAACTTGACGCACAGAAATGCAATGGCTGCATGATGTGCACTATTGTTTGCCCGCATGAGGTGTTTGCAATTAGTGACAGGAAAGCTTTTATCAATAAAATAGACCACTGCATGGAGTGTGGTGCTTGTCAGAAAAACTGCCCTGAAGAAGCTATCAGTGTTAAGTCTGGTGTAGGATGTGCAGCTGGTATTATCAATGGTTTACTGAGAGGCACTGAACCAAGTTGCGATTGCTCAGGCGATAAAGCAGGGTGTTGCTAACAAAGAAACTAATTTCTTCTTAAATCATCTCTGTTGTTTAATTTGCAACTTAAAATAACTTCACCATCAGCAATAAGTTTGAACACATAAAAATCTTCGGTGTATTGCGTAGAATCAAATTTGTATTCCAGTTTGTGCTTTCCGGGAGGCTCAGCAGGATTGCGGTATAACTCACGCACAACAATGTTGTCTTTATTAAACATGGCAATAGTCACATTGCTGGTTTTGAAAAAATCGTAATTGAAAGTTCCATGCATGCTTGAGCTGTAGTTGGTTGCATAATAATTTCTTCTTGTGTCCTCTTTTGCAGGTGGTGGTGGACAATTTTTGCCCAATGTTTTAGCAACTAACGTCACCAGCTTGCGTGCTGCTGTAGTGTCAAACCCCGAAATATCTTCCAGTGGAGAACCACAAGTCATGGCCCATACAGCACTTTGCCCCAGTGGGTCGTGCAGCTTCTGGCTTTCAATATATTTTGTAATAAGAGTTATTTTTTCGTTAGCTTGTTTCCCGATTTTATACTTTGTTTCGCTTCCAGGGGCTCTGTCGGTATGCTCAGTACACATGCTGAAAACAGGAACTGTAACAGGTTTGCCCGGATTTAAAACCAACAATTCCTCTTGTGTTGTTATTAAGTTTTGATATATTGAGTCCTCGGGAAAAAACTGCATCCCATTTGGTATTCTGACACTTACAGGTGTGCTTTTAGTATTCATTACAGTGAGTGATATTGGTGAAATATAATGAGTACTTTCAGTGTTTACTTTAATGGCACAGGTCACAAGTCCGGTTTTTACTGCCTGATCAATGTTCACAACATTGTCAACAGGTCTGAAACCGAAAAATGATACAACAACTATAAGAATCAATAATTTTTTCATGGGTGCAAAATTTTTAGTTTGTAAATAATAAAACGCTTATTTGTAAGTAATATTTTAAATATTTTCTAATTATCATTTTATGGAATTAACAAAAAAATAACAAAAATATTTCTTCTTTTTCGGCAAACGTATATACATTTGTAGATATACTAATTTTAAATTAATATTTTTAGACTAAGCATTGTTTTTTCTTTATGTCAATAACAACAGATAAAAACATCATACATTTTAAATTAGGTAAGGCATGTGTACCGGGGATGGTAACAAGTGGTTATGTCTTTATTGCAGCAAGTATTTTTCCCGTTATTACTGAAAGCACAAGCGGTTATATCGGAGGTGCGGCATTGTTTGTATTCGGTTGTTTTTTGGCTTTTTCAACTGCCGGTGTTGACTTGGATACTGAAAGAAAACGTCTAAACAATTACACTAACTATTTTAATTTATATAAAACCAAGAACTGGATCAGTTTGGATAAGTTTGAATACATTACTGTGCTTATGTTTAATAAAGAACACACCATTTACAGCAGATCTAACCGATCAATCAGTACAGATGCCAAAAAATATGATGTTTATCTGACAGACAGTAAAGGTTTTAACCGCCAGATACTGACATCATTTGATCATGCCAAACAAGCTACCAATTATGCTTTGAAAATTGCAAAAATACTTGAAATGGAATTCATTACCTTTCATAATAATTTGTTATAAAATTCCTAATAATATTTTAACTTTACATATTTATTAATCAATACTGTTAATCGTATGAGTGATTTAATTCTCAGCTTAAAGACTGTTTCAAAAATGACAAAGATGTCAATACATGCCAACAGGGAAACATTTTTATACAGAAACATAAAACACCCTTCAGAAGAGCTTTCAAAATTTGAGAATGTCATGGATCAGTTTGAAATGAGAAAAAATGCAGTATTGGAAGAGTTAAAAAAATCGCAGATAGCTATAGAAAGCCTTTCGATTGTAGTAGCAAAGGGTGGTTTACTAAAGCCCATGTCGAGTGGTGCTTATTTGGTAAATGATGCCATGATAAATGATCTAAAAAAACCTGAAGCCGAGCATGTGTCAAGTTTAAGCGGTTTAATTGCAGCTGCTCTCGTTGCCGAATCGGGCAATAAAATTAAAGCTGTTATTGTTGACCCTGCCTTTGTAGATGAAATGGATGAAATCGCCAAAATATCGGGGATGCCTGAATTGCCGCGCAAAAGCATATTACACACACTCAGTCAGCATTCGGTGGCAAAACATTTTGCCAATTCAATAGGTAAAACTTATGAAACTGTCAACGTTATTGTGGCACACCTGGGAACAGGAATATCTGTGGGAGCTCACCGTATGGGTAAAATTATTGATGTCAACAATGGGCTAAACGGCGATGGCCCTATGTCTCCTTCGAGGAGTGGTGGCGTGCCGGCAGGACAGCTTGTTGAATTGTGCTTTTCGGGAAAGTTCACTGAAAAAGAAATCATGAAGAAAATTTGCGGAAATGGTGGGCTAAAAGCATACCTGGGTACAAATGACGCCCTGGAAGTTGAACGCCAGATAGGTGAGGGAAATAAAAATGCTGAACTGATATATAAAGTCATTGCTTACCAGACAGCTAAGGAAATTGGGGCTATGAGTGTGGTGTTGAGGGGTAAAATTGATGGTATTTTGTTAAGTGGAGGTCTTGCAAACAGCAAAATAATAATTGATGAAATAGCGGAAATGATAGGCCATCTGGGTAAAGTAAGGGTTTATCCCGGCGAAAATGAAATGCAGGCTTTGGCCAATTATGGGTATCTGATATTAAATAATGAGATTGAAGTGAAGGAATACCTTTAAGAAGTGAGCTAAAGTGCACTTCGACACTTCGATTTACTCAGTGCATCGCTCCACTTTGTTTCGCTCAGTGACCACCTAAAGTGCGCTAAAGGTTGAAGTACTTAAAGTAATAATACGAAGAAATGTACAATATTGAAGAAAACAAGAAGAAAGAAGAGACTGCCCGGTTGATTATTGATTTTTTTCATCGCACCATGATGCATCATGCCTTGTGGTTTGCTGAGGTGCAACATAAGTATGGACGCGAAAAAGCTTTCGAGCTTTTGGAAAAAGCTTTTAAACAGAGTTATGACATACAGATGGGCAGGATGGCAAAATTACTGAACTTTGAGATGAGTGATGGAGTCCCAATGCCGCTTCTGGATAAATCAGCAGAAGATTTACAGGCGTTAAAAGAGGGTGTGGCTTTCAACTGGTTAGCCAACGATGGGGTATGGTTTCAGGCAGTGGAAAATATTTATGGCATGACAGATGCCAAGCGTTGTAACGATTTATGCTGGGCTCAATTTTCTCCTTTTGAGGCATGGTCGGTAAAAAAAATGTTGCAACTGCCTGATGATTCAGGACTTGATGGCTTAAAAAAAGCTTTGCAATACCGATTGTATGCCACAGTGAACAAGCAGGAAATTGTAGAAGAAACGGAAAACAGCTTTGTTTTTCGTATGGTTGACTGCCGTGTGCAATCTGCCCGCAAACGAAAGGGGCTAAATGATTATCCCTGCAAATCGGCGGGTGTAGTAGAATACAGTACATTTGCCGAAACAATAGACAAGCGCATTAAAACAAAATGTATCGGCTGTCCGCCCGACGAGCATCCCGATGGATGGTATTGTGCGTGGAAGTTTGAATTTAAAGTGAACTAATCAGCACTTCACGATACTTCAAAAATGGAAATGTTTTTTATGTATTGTTTGTCAGCATATTAATGCAATTAATAGCGGGCATTACAATATTCTTAAACAAAGTACGTCATTTTATATTGAAAAATCTTGTAGGTTTGTGGAGGGAAAGATAAAAGAGCAGAGGGCAGAGGGAAATGGTATAAGGGAAATAAAGGTATAGAGGTAAAAGTCAAAAGTAGAAAGTTAAAAAGGAGAAAGTAGAAAGATATAAGGTAAAAGGAAAAAGAAGGTATAGGGAAATAAAGGTATAAGGTTGAAGAAATTTGAAAATGAAATAATTTGAAAATTTGAAAAGAGAAAAGGGAAATAAAGCCGGGCTGATGGCGAAGGGCAAAGAGTGGTGCAGAAAGAGAAGAGGGAAATATGGGGTTGCTGACGCCGGCTGACTATTGCAGACTTTAAGGAATTTAAAAAGATGAAAGATACAAGATAAAAAATTTAAACTCTGTGTGACTCTGTGGTTACTTTTGTGTGACTCTATGGTTACTCTTTATTATATGACAAAAAAACTTTCAGTTTTAGTGCTTTCAAGTTGGTATCCTACAAGGGTAAATCCGACATTGGGCAATTTTAACGAAAAGTTTGCCGAAGCAGCTGCATTGTATAATGATGTGGTGGCTGTTCATGTGTGTGCTGATAAGGATTTGATAAAGTCTCACGAAGTGGTGGAATTTGAAAAGGATGGTGTAAAAACAATTGTTTTTTACTTTAAGAAAAAAGAAAGCGAAAATATCTTTGACAAGGTTAGTAAGTCATTGCGCTTTTTAAAATATTATTTCAGTGTCTTTAAATATGTCAGAAAAAAGTATGGTAAGCCAGATATAGTCCATCTGAACATATTATACCCTGTAGGAATCATTGTCCTGTTGTACAAAATCTTCTATGGTATTCCTTACGTTATTTCGGAAAACTGGACAGGCTACTTGCCAACCAATAAAGTCAATCAGGGTTTGTTTACCCGTTTTATAAGCAGAAGCATTGCCTGTCGTGCTTCTGCATTGTTGCCTGTTACTGTAGATTTGAAGAAAGCGATGCTTAACGAAGGTTTTAAAAGCAATTATTTCATAGTTCCCAATGTAACCGATACGCAATTTTTTCAACCTGATAGGAGCAGGACTGTTCCTCCAAAAAAAATCATTTTGCATGTATCCTCCCTCAAAGATGAACATAAGAATATTACAGGTCTTTTGAATGTGATAAAAAGATTAAGTCAGTTGAGGAGCGATTTTGAGCTGCATATTGTGGGCGATGGAGATGCAGCACCTCATATAGAAACTGCTAAAATTCTGGGGCTGGATGACAACATAGTGCGGTTTTTCGGTGTGATGACACCACAGCAGATTGCAGATAAAATGCGGCAGTCAGACTTTTTTGTATTATTCAGCAATTATGAAAATCTGCCCTGTGTGATTGTGGAAGCTTTTGCGTCTGGCTTGCCTGTAGTATCATCAACAGCCGGTGGTGTTGCCGAACACCTTACACCCGACAAAGGTTTGTTGCTTGCGCCTAAAGACGAAGAGGCCTTATTTGCTGCATGTAATTACATATTAGATAATTTGGATAAATACGACAAAGAAAAACTGCATCAATATGCTTTGGATAAATTTAGTTATAAGAGTGTGGGAGAGCTTTTGACAGGTATATATGAAAGGATTTTAAAATAATCCAATTTTCTACCATCCAATTTTTTGAAAACCCTTACTTTTGACGTTTTAAAACACAAATAAAAAGCCTTGATAAAAAAAATAATCAGCACCTTTACTACCAATGTGATAATTGCAGTTCTGAACTTGCTCATTGCCATAGTGGTGTCGCAATATCTGGGGGCTGCCGGAAAAGGACAACAAAGCATATTGATTACAACCATTGCCTTTATTCTGCTTATCTGCAATATCATTGGGGGAGCGTCATTGGTTTATCTGGTGCCACGCTACGACAATTTTAAAATCATAGCTCCTTCTTACATTTGGTCTGCAGTGGTTTGTGTGGTGGTGTATTTTATTATCGGTTTTTTTCAGGACATACCCGATGTTTATATTTTCCATATTTGTTTGCTTACTTTGATAAGCTCACTGACAGCGGTTAATTCAATGGTGCTGCTGGGACACGAAAAGATAAATGCAAAAAATTTAATTGCGGTTGTTCAAACGCTGATGCTTATTTTATCGTTGCTTTTGATGTTTCTTTTTTTCAAACAAAAGGATATTGAGTCGTACATTATTGCTCTATATATATCATTTACAATAGCTTTTGTCATCAGTTGTTTGTATGTTGTAAAATATGTTAATACAGGGTCGGACAATCGGAATTCATTCGGTAGTGCATTAAAGGACATGCTTCACTACGGTTTTTTAAATCAGTTGTCGCATATTACACAATTGTTGAGTTTCCGCCTGAGTTATTATATTTTGTTGCTTTATCTGGGAAAGGACAGTGTGGGTATATACTCCAATGCTGTATCATTGGTTGAATCGGTATGGTTGATAAGTAAAAGTATAGCCACCGTTCAGTATGCCCGCATTGTCAACCTTGAAAGCGAATCCTATGCACAGATTTTAACACAGAAATTGCTTAAAACGGCTTTAGTGGTGAGTTTTCTTATTTTATTGCCCATGTCGCTTTTACCGTCGGTATTTTATAAAACAATATTTGGAGATGAGTTTGGGTCTGTCAATTTGCTTATTTTAGTTTTGGCTCCAGGGGTTTTCTTTTATAATTTTTCACTTATTATAGGTCATTATTTTTCAGGAAAAGGACGCTATCATGTCAATACCATTGCATCAGCCATTGGGTTAGTGGTAACTGTGGGTTTTTGCTGGTTACTGATTCCGCATTTAGGCGTGTATGGAGCTGCAGTAGCTGCTGTTTTATCATTTGTAACTACTTCGGGCTATGTGTTTTATGTTTTTAAAAGAGAAACAAAATTCAGTATGGCCTCTTTTTTCCCGAACAAGAGTGACATAATAGAATATAAAGGCTATTTTTTAAGTTTAATTTCGAGAAAAGAATAGAAAATGAGTAAAATTTCAAAGCTTTTACGTGGATTTTCAGCCTTAATCAAAAGGCCCTATCTCATAAACAATGTGATTAACAGCAATGTGGTTTTTAGAGAAAAAGTTGAAAGGACTTACAAATTGCCCAAAGGATTGCCACAAATAGACATAAAAACACTCTTTCCTGAATTTAAAATGGAAGTTGAACCATTTGCTTTTCTGGATGGTGGTTCACTACCTACCGACCTGGCTTTACTAAAGGCCCTTGCGCTGAAATACAATACCAAAGACTATCTTGAAATAGGCACCTGGCGCGGCGAGAGTGTGGCTAATGTGTCTGCTGTGGTTGAAAATTGTTATACGGTAAATCTGCCCGATGAAGACATGCTGAAAATGAATCTGTCGACTGAGTATGTAAAATCGCACCGTTTTTTTTCGGAAGAACTTAAAAATGTAAAACATATACAGGCACACTCGCATAAATTCGATTTTGAGAGTCTGAATACAAAATTTGATATGATTTTTATTGATGCAGATCATCATTACGAATCTGTGAAAAAAGACACGCAAACGGCTTTTAATCTCTTAAAAAGCAATGCATCCATTATTGTATGGCACGACTATGCCGCTTCGCCTGAAACCATCAGGTGGGATGTGATGATGGGGATATTAGATGGTTGTCCTCAGGAAACGCGAAAGAATATCTATCATATCAGCAATACCCTTTGTGCTGTATACCTGAAAGAAAATTTTGTTGCAAGTTTTCTAAAACCCAATGCACTGCCCGATAAGAAGTTTAAGGTAACAATTGAGATGGGTGAAGTTTAGGCATTTCGCACTTTGTCTATAAATAAACTAGGTTAAAATCAACCTCCACTATTCAAATTCTTACAATTGTCAATTTTCAATTCTCCATTGTCAATTGTATTTATATATTCATAATACAACTGATGTATCAGTCCATCGGCCAGTCCCACCTTGGGAACAAAAATAGCCTGAGCTTTTATTGTATCCATGATGGTCAGAAATATTTTGGCGGCAGGTTCAATAACATCAGCTCTGTCAGGGCGCATGCCCATCACTTTTATACGATCAGCCATGGAAGTTTCTATAATGTTATTATAACCCCTTTCTAAATTCTTATACGATAAGGTTTTTTCCTCGTAATTGCCATAGATTTTTTCCAACTTATTGATATTTCCGCCGGAACCCACACAGTAAAACGTATTAAAATCTGCTTCATATCTGTTAAGCCAGGTTTTCATCTTAATCCATTCAATCTCTTCGTCTTTATGACAAAGCATACGAATAGTGCCAATTCTGAAGGAGTTGGAATCAATCAGCACATTATCCTTTACTACCGATATTTCAGTACTTCCACCTCCAACGTCAATATACAGTGCATATTTATATTTATCTTCAAGCTCAACTGAGCGGGTTTCACAAAGTATGCGTGCTTCTTCTATGCCATCTATAATTTGAACATCTACACCCGTTTTTTCTTTTATTTCATTGACAATCTCTATATTATTGGAAGCTTCACGCATGGCTGATGTAGCACAGGCTTTATAACTCAAAGGTTTATAAACATCTATCAGCATTTTAAAAGCTGTAACTGTCTGTATCAGATTTTTTCTTTTTTCATCAGATATATAACCTATACTGAAAGCATCCTCACCCAAACGCACCGGAATTCTAATTAGTGAAGCTTTCTCTACAACAACCTCTTTGTTTTTCAAAAACACATTGGCAAAGTAAAGTCTCACAGCATTACTTCCCATATCTATAGCAGCAAACAACATCTTCTAATCTTTTTAATTTACTATTTTTTAAAGGAATATTAGAATACTGGAGTATTGGTATCCCATCCTTCCATCCTTCCATTATTCCATTATTCCATTACCCCATTATTCCATCATTCCAACTTTCCATTTTTCAAAAACTCATATATCCCTTTTTGCGATTGAATCATCTCTTTATTATTAGTTTTGTATTTATTAATATCCTGATGATTTAAGCGTCTGGCCTTAACATTATCCTTTAATTGTATATTCAGAATTTTTCTTAATTCTTCTTGAATTTTTTTGTCATAAATAGGGCATGTTACTTCAATACGATGATCCATATTTCTTTTCATTAAATCGGCAGAAGAGATAAAGAACTTTTCATCACCGTTGTTATAAAAATAAAAAATGCGCGAATGTTCAAGAAAGCGATCTACAATACTCACAGCTTTAATATTTTCACTTATTTTTTTGTACTCAGGCATCAGCACACATATACCTCTTGCAATTATATTTATTTTTACCCCACTGTTGCTGGCCTGATAAAGTTTTTTCACAATATCTTCATCTACAAGACTGTTGATTTTTAGAATTACTATAGCCTCTTTGCCTTTTCTGGCGTTTTGAATTTCAATGTTCAGCATTTTTATAAATTGCTTTCTGAAATTAAAAGGCGATAGTAATATATTGTTGGTTTCTATAGGTTTATAATTATTTTCAAAAATTTCAAAGACTTTTTCTATTTCTTTTGTTATACGTTTGTCAGAAGTAAAGAGGCTTTCATCAGCGTAAACCTTAGCGGTTTGTTCATTATAGTTGCCGGTGCTGATGTTGGCATAAAAAACAGGCTTTCTTTTTTCAATTCTCTTTATTAAAATTAGTTTGGAGTGGACTTTCAATTCAGGTACTCCATGAACTACTCTAACCCCTTCTTCTATGAGTTTTTTAGACCAGTTTATATTGGCTTCTTCATCAAAACGGGCTTGAAGCTCAAGAAAAACGGTTACCGATTTTCCATTCCGGACCGCATTTATCAAAGCATTAATCACATTTGAGCTGGCAGCAACTCTGTACAAGGTCATTTTTACAGACACTACTTTGGGATCTATAGAGGCTTCACGTAAAACATCAATGATATATTGAAACGACTGATAAGGAAAGTGAAACATGACATCTTTTTTTCGGATAACATCGAGAATGCTGCTTGCATTAATCAAGTCCTTATGCGGCAAGGGTTCAACAGGCGGAAATTCAAGTTGGGGTGATCCTATATTAGGAAATCCCATAAAATCTTTAAAATTATGATACCGGTCCCCAACAACAATAGTATCTTTTTTGGTGACTTTAAACTTTCTCAAAATTAAATTAAGCATTGAGGCAGGCATCTCTCGGTCGTATATAAATCTCACAGCTTTGCCTTTTTTTCGTTGTTTCAGGCTCTCTGAAATCAATTCCATAAAACTTTTAGCCACATCATTGTCTATATCGAGTTCTGCATCTCTCGAAAATTTAATGGTATAGGCGTCGAATGTATCAAAATTAAATATAGAAAATAATTCCTTAAGGCAAAAACGAATGACATCATCAAGTAAGATAATGTACTTTTTACCCTCTAATTCGGGCAAAACCAAAAAGCGTGAAAGATTAATATCGGGCACTTTAACCAAAGCAAATTTTTCTTTACTTGGCTCTTTTTTATTTCTCATCCTTACTGCCAGATACACCGACTTGTCCTTCAGTGAAGTAAGCTCACTGACATTATTGAGCATTAATGGGAAAAGATTGGTGCGCACTCTCTCGTGAAAATATTTTTTAACAAAATCCCCATGCTTTTTACACAGCTGATTTTCGTTCACTATGTAAATATTTTCTCTTTCGAGATCGAGTAAAATGCTATTATAAATCTTCGAAAATTCACTGCGCAAATCAGAAATAAAATCATTTATTTCGTCTAAAACTTTCTGAGGGTTAAAATTGCCATATTCTGCTTTTTTGTGAACATATGACGAAAGTCTTTTGAGTGTGGCTACTCTTACCCTAAAAAACTCATCAAGATTATTAGAAAAAATACCTAAAAACTTCAATCGTTCAATAAGAGGGGTACCCTTATCAGCAGCCTCCTGCAAAACTCTTTCATTAAAATAGAGCCAGCTTATCTCTCTGTTTATTAAAGGTATCTTTTTATAAGTCATTTTCTTAAATTTTTTTTGGGAAAGCTATAAAATTGAGGCTTTTGACACTGCTCTCAATTTTTTCCCACCGATCGGTTTCAAAAGAAATACTGATGACAGAAGAAGTAGGCAGAAAATCTATTTTTTTATCAAGAAACAAATTGGCAAATTGTGTAAAAGTTGGGTTGTGACCAATGAGCATTATGTTGTTTTTGTCGTTGGGCAAAGCATAAACTTCACTCATCATGTCTTCTTCATCATTTTCATAGATGTTATAATTGACAACAATTTCTGAAAGTGAAAAGTTAAATGCTTTTGCAAAAAAAGCTGCAGTATCTAATGCGCGTCTGGCATGACTTGAAACAATTAAGTCAACTTTTACATTTTCTTTTATTAAAAAATCTATAACTTTTTTGGTTTTTTTAATGCCATTTTCTATTACCGGCCTGTTTAAATCATCAGAATCAGGGCTTTCCCACGACGACTTAGCATGCCTTACTATGTACAGTGTTTTCATGATGATGTGCCTTTGCTGAAACAATAATTATAGTACAAAGTTACGAAATATCGGAATGCTTAAATTATTTTAAAAAAAAACGACTAATTTTGATGTTCTTCTTTGAAAAATACACAATGAATTTTGACAAAATAATTACCAGAATTTTAAACTGCCAGAATCTGACCTTAAAGGAAGCACTCACTATTTATAATAACATGCCTACGTCTGAAATGATGCAAATTGCCTTTACCGTTAGGCAAAAGACAAAGCCAGGCAATATTGTAAGTTGGATTATTGACAGAAATATAAATATAAGTAATATATGCTCGTCGGGCTGCGCTTTCTGTAGTTTTTATTGCCAAAGTGAAAAAGAAAAAAAAGCTTTTACTACTACGCTGGCCGAATATTCAATAAAAATTGAAGAGCTATTTCGTCTCGGAGGGAACCAACTGTTATTGCAAGGGGGGTTAAATCCCGATTTCAGACTGACTTACTATGAAAATCTTTTCCGTGAGCTTAAGTTAATGTTTCCTCAACTTAAATTACATGCCCTGGGGCCTCCCGAAATCTATTATTTGGCTAAGTTGGAAAAAACAAGTGTTGCCAAAATATTAGAAAAATTGATTAAAGCAGGGCTCGATAGCTTACCGGGTGCAGGAGCCGAAATTCTCTGCGACAGGGTGCGAAAAATTGTATCACCCAACAAATGCACATCGGCACAATGGCTCAACGTTATGCATGAAGCACACAAACAAAACATACTCACTACAGCTACCATGATGTTCGGACACATTGAAACCCCTGAAGAACGACTGAAACATATTTTTAAAATTAAAGAATTTCAGGATAGAAAACCTCAAGATGCCGTTGGTTTTATTGCTTTTATTCCATGGACTTTTCAAAGCCTCAATACAGCTCTCATTCAAAAATATCCTGATATTAAAAAACCATCTGTCGACACTTATCTGCGAACAATTGCCATTAGCCGCATTATTCTCAATAATGTTGATAACATCCAGGCATCATGGCTCACTACCGGCACCGAAACCGCAAGACTGGCACTTTATGCCGGCGCCAACGACTTAGGCTCAATTATGATTGAGGAAAACGTGGTGGCTTCATCAGGCGTTACTAATAAACTCACTGCTTTACAAATGCAGGAACTCATTCAAAACACAGGATTTGAACCCAAACTGAGAGATCAGAATTACAACTTTGTGAAATAAATAATATTTTTTTATTTGTTTATTTATGAGTCCTTTAATCATAATTCCCATTTAATTTCGTTGTTTGTTAAAATTAATTTTACTAATTTTACAGTAATTTAAAGAAGAAGGATGCGGTGAGAATAGAATTTAAAGAAAAGACATTTTTTTACAGATTTTTTGTGCTGACGTTTTGCTTTTTAATGTCAGCTTTTTATTCTTTTGCCACCCATCAACGTGCGGGCTATATAACATACCGCCACATATCAGGCATGACATACGAAGCCACAATTGTTACTTATACTTATACGCCCAGCCCTGCCGACAGGCCCAAGCTGGAAGTGTCGTGGGGTGATGGCAGTACAGTAGAAATAGACCGTACAGAGAAAGTTGATTTGCCCAATGATATTTCCAGAAACACCTATATAGGAACACATACCTACACATCCCCATCTACATATACTATTTCTGTTGAAGACAAGAACAGAAACGGTGGCATACTCAATATTCCAAATTCTGTAAACATTGCCTTTTACATTGAAACCACCTTAATCATCAATCCCTTTCTGGGTGAAAATTCTTCTCCCTGTATATTGAACCCGCCAATTGATAATGCCTGTGTCAATCAGCCTTTTATATATAACCCTTCGGCTTATGATACTGATGGTGATAGCATATCTTATAAACTTGCTTTTTGTAAAGGTGAAGGAGGCCTTATTATTCCCGGTTATACTTACCCTGTTGCAAATAATACTTTTGGTATTGACCCTGTCACAGGAGATTTATTTTGGGACAGTCCCCAATATATAGGTGAATATAATGTCGCTTTTCTTATTGAAGAATGGCGCTTTGGAGTAAAAATAGGATATGTAACAGTTGATATGCAGATTCTTGTTTCTCCCTGCGATAACCACCCACCAGTTATTGCAGAACTGAAAGATTTATGTGTAGAAGCAGGTACTAATATAAGTTTTGTGGTAAGTGCGACAGACCCCGATATGATACCCACCGACCAAGTCACCCTTACAGCAACCGGACTACCTCTTATTGTCAATGAAAATCCGGCTGTTTTTCCACAACCTACTGTGGGTGTTGGCTATGTCAGTTCTTCCTTTTCATGGCAAACTGCTTGTATGCACGTAAGGAAAAGCCCATACAGTGTAGTTTTTAAAGCTAAAGATAATTCTGTTCCTGTAAATCTCATTGATTTAGAAACTATTTTTATACGCATTGTGGCTCCGGCACCACAAAATCTTACAACTGCACCCTTAAATAACGGAATAAATTTAAAGTGGGATAAGGCGATTTGTAACAATGCCAAAGGATACAAAATATATCGTAAAAGTGCTTATTATGGCTATATACCCGATAGTTGTGAAACAGGAGTGCCTGCTTATACAGGTTATGTGCTTATTAAAACTTTAAATGATATTAATGATACAAGCTATTTTGATTATAATGAAGGTGCCGGACTGCCACATGGCAATATGTACTGTTATATGGTAATATCTTATTTTGAAGATGGCGCCGAAAGTTATGCATCTCTCGAAGTATGCACAGAATTGCCCCAAAATGTACCCATTATAACCAATGTAAGCATAAGAAACACCGATACTCAAAATGGTTCTGTTTATGTGGCATGGTCCAAACCTAAAGAACTCGACACTATAGCAATACCCGGCCCTTACATATATCATATTTATAGAAATTCCGGAATCAATCCGGTAAATTTTGTATTGATTGATTCTCTGTCGGGTATTAGTGATACAATCTATATTGACACACTCCTCAATACTTCTGGTCTGGCATATTCATACCAAGTTGATCTTATAAATAATTCACCCGGAAATAAGTTTTTGATAGGATCTACACAAAAGGCCTCCTCGGTTTTTGTTAGTTCTACAGGTACAAATCAGGCTGTTAATTTATCATGGGAATTTTCAGTACCTTGGTATAATCAATCGTTTACTATATTTAAAAAAAATCCGCTCACACTCCTTTTCGACTCAATAGGAACAACAACAAGCAACCATTTTAAAGACACAGCGCTGACAAATGGTATTACCTATTGCTATCTTGTAAAAGCTATTGGAAATTACACAGGAACTCAAACCATCAGCCCACTTATAAATTTTTCTCAAATTAAATGCGATGTGCCAGTTGATACAATTCCACCCTGTCAGCCATTATTTAATGTGACTACCGACTGCAATGTCAATAATATATTTTGGCATATTACTACAGATGAGTGCTTTGCAGATGTTGTAAAATTTAATATTTACTATTCACCGTATGATTCTGAATCACTGCAGCTTCTTTATACTACTAACAATATTTCTGATACACTCTTTGTTCATGACAACTTAATCACTATTGCAGCTTGTTATGCTGTAACTGCTGTTGACTCTTTTAATAATGAAAGCCCGATAATTCAGACAATATGCCTTGATATTGACAGCTGTGCTTTATATACATTGCCCAATGTATTTACCCCTAACAATGATGGATTCAATGATTTTTTCATTCCTTTTCCATATCAGTTTGTTGAAAAAATTGATATTACAATTTTTAATCGATGGGGAAATATTGTTTTTGAAACACAAAACCCAGACATAAACTGGGATGGCAAAAATAAAATCACAAATATAGAATGCAGTTCAGGTGTGTATTATTATGTTTGTAATGTTTACGAACAACGACTTGGCGGCTTAAAAATGAGAACGATAAGTGGCTTTTTACACTTATTGAGCAGTGATAGCAAAAAAATGAATTAAATTTTTCCCTCACTATTGTATTCTTTTTCAAACATTTTTTCTAAAAAACAGTATTGGATTTTAATCCCATTTTAATCTTATTTTAAACGACAAAAAAAGTAATAATTCATATAAGTGAATTTTCTTTCATTTGATTAAATGTGTAGTTTAAAAAAATAATGCTGTTTTTTATTGCTTATAAAAATTAGAATGTATATATTTATGTTTTTAAAACATTCTTGAGTACCTATAAGAATCTTTGAACCCCTCTTATTATGAAACAATTATACATATTTCACGATTTTCAAAATAGAATATTTCAAAACAATTTTAAGGTGTTTAATTATCTTTTATTGTTGTTTTTTATTTTGACTTTTAAGCCACTTTTAATTAATACAGTTTATGCCCAACAAATTATCGGTGTTTTTCCCGAAATTAATGGCAGTTTTTCTCAGCAACCCGACACCCTTCAGCATTCAAATCCTTTTACTATGCCTCAATCCTATTGGACTACACAGGTTTCTGAAAAGGGTTTTGTTTTAGATACAGGAGGGCGATCACATCGCACCTTTTTACGATTTTTACAAGACTCCGGTACTTCTGTTAAAAGGCTTTATTCTCCTACTCTTGGAACAAAATTAAAAAGGAATACAAAATATACTGTTCAAGGTTATCTGAAAGGGGATATGGATACTATAACAAACAATACCAATGCCATTAGAATGGGAATCACTCCCGACAGTCTTAATCATATGGTATATTCACCATGGATAAAAGACAATGATACTACTTATTTAGATTGGAAACTTTTTAAGTATACTTTCACAACTGCTAATGTTCCCGAATCTAATGGCTTTTTAGTTTTTGAAGCCGTTAACAACAGATTGATGTATTTTGATGACATTGTTATTTATCCCGATACTTTTGATGTTAATCCACCCAACAAGCCTGATACAATAATAGTTAATGCTACTACTTTAACTTCAATTGACCTTTCATGGACACCACCTCAAAACGGAGTGGACAGCGGTGGCTATGTTTTGGTCAGATACGATGGTGTCAAACCAGAGGATGCTGACATAATGAATTTTAAAGGTATTTATGAAGTAGGGGATACTGTCATTGGCTCAAATCAGGGCATTATTGTTTATATTGGAACCGACACAAATTTTGTAGATAACAATGTGGTTAATAATTCAGAATATTATTACAAAGTATATGCTGTTGATAAAGCCTTCAATTATTCTGAAGGAGCTATTGCCGATGCTTTTACTGTTTATGTCTATCCTGAGCTGACGGTTGTACAAAATATTCAGGATTTTGGGTTGGTACAGGTTGGTAACACTTCTGCTGAGCAATCTTATACAGTCTCAGGAATAAACCTTCTCGATACAATCTTTCTTACATGTACTTCTCCTTTTGAAATATCTACCACATCAGGCAGTGGCTTCGGTTCTTCTGTTAAACTAATACCCATAGGTGGCACAGTGGCAAACACTACTATTTATGTTCGATTCAAACCCACAATCACAGGTTTAAGCACTACTTATATTTTAAACAGAACTTTTGCCGCTCCCTTTGTATTTATTGATTTAAGTGGTATTGGGTTTAAAAATACACCTGCTGTACAAGCTTCAAATATTCATTGCACTGACATAGGTCCCCGTTCTATGAATGTCACATGGACGAATGGCGATGGAGACCGCAGACTTGTAAAAATGAACACTGTTAATAATTTCACCAATCCTACAGACAGCACATATCCTGCTCACGATCCCAAATATTCAGGTTCAGGAGAACAAATAGTGTATAAAGGGGCTGATACTACATTTAACGTGTATGGACTTTCTCCTTTAAGTCAGTATTGGTTCAGGGTTTATGAATACAACAATATGGATACCATTACCAAATACATGACGACGACTTATACACTAAACCCAAATTCTTGCACTACAGGAGAAACGACCCCTTTTTTCGAGGATTTTGAACTAGGCTTACTTGAAACACCAACAGCCGACTCTATGATTTCACTCGAGAGTGGCAATTGGCATTTTGCTATGGCTTCTATAGGCACTCAGGTAAAAGATAAGAAAAGAGGTGGCAGGTCAGCTCGTATATTAAAAGGGGGTTATATTTCTATGGATTTTAATAAACCCAACGGTGTAGGAACTGTGTCTGTTTATCATGCCAACTACGGGCAAGATCAAGGGGGACGGCTCATGTTGCAATACTCAACCAATGACGGTCAGAACTTTCATTCACTCGGAACAGCTAGTTGTAATGCCAATGGCACAATGAAAAAAACAACTTTCGATGTTTATATTCAGGGCCCTGTAAGGTTGGTCATAAATGTCTTTGCAGGAAACAGGGTAAATATTGATGACATTGCTGTTACTGATTTTACACTTGATACCTGGACAGGATTCGATGACACTGACTGGACAAATGTCGACAACTGGGATTTTGGTGTGCCGGATTCAACTAAAAAGGTATTTATTCCTTCAACTCCAGCAGGCAATCCCAATAATTTTCCTGTGATTTCTTCAACAAATGCATTTTGTACAGATATTAGTATTAACCCCGGAGCCTCACTAACAATAAATCCTAATGCTGCTCTTACTGTTTTGGGTAAAATTACAGCTCTTGATTCTCTAATCATTCTTTCAGATTCAGTAAACTCCGGATCAATAATTACCCGTGACACTATCTCAGGCCAAGCCCATGTGTATAAATACATTTCAGGCAGCAATTACTCTAATTATGTTGGTATTCCCATCTCTCCGGCATTATCAGGGGTTTTTGATGCAGTTCAAAGCAATAATACCCTTGAGTATTTTACAGAATCAACAGCAGTTTGGACAGACATTCCCAATAACACTACTGCTTTAACTCCTGAAATGCAAGGCTATAACTTTAAAAAACCTACAACTGATACCATCGTCTTTTCAGGTTACCTTAATAATTTTTCAAAAAGTATTAACTTAACCCGAACACTTGCCTCTCCTTTTAAAGGTTTTAATCTTGTAGGCAATCCCTATCCTTCGGGTATTAACTGGAACAGTGATTCTATTAATACAACTGTTTTTAATAATAAAACTTACTGGATTTATAATAATGAATCTTTTGGTGCATATAATGGTTATGCTAAAATTGGTTGTCCAGTTGTTATTGATAACATTATTCCTCCCATGCAAAGCTTCTTCCTCAAATTAGACACTCCTGAAACTTCATATAATTTTACCCTTAATTATTATTCAAGAAAACATACCATTGATACTGCTGATACTTCTGCTTTTAGCCCTGATATTTTCCGCATGAAAGTTAGCAGGCAAGGTCAAGCAACAGCTGATGAAATTGCCATCCCTTTCTTTAACCCTGCTGTTGACACTTTCGATATTTATGACGCTGAAAAATTATTCTCAATAAACACTGCCGTACCTCAGATATTTACTTATGCTAAAAACACAAAAACAACCATCAATTCCTGTCCTCCTTTTACTTCTCATAAAGAAATACCTCTTGGTTTCAAAACCAACAGTGCTGCTGACTTTACTTTTACACCTCTACTCTCTGAGTATGACACCATGCTGCCTGTTTTTCTTGAAGACAAAATACTGAGCACCATAGTGGATCTAAGAACTATTAGTGCTTATAATTTTCACTCTGAAATTGCATCCGACACAGGCCGATTTATTCTGCATTTCTATCCATGTTATTTTACGCAGTACAGTTTCTCTTATGACTCTACATATTATTGTCAGGGAAGTACAGGCGTGAATGTTACCCTTAATGGTTCTGAAACTAATGCCAACTACCAATTGTATAAAAATGGTGTTGTTGAAGGGTCGCCAAAACCCGGAACAGGAAGTTCTTTAACATGGAACAACATGCTGCAGGGAACATACACGGTTAAAGCCATCAGTACTATAATTCCATCGTGTTCTATCAATTTCATTGATACTGCACATGTTTTAGCTATTGATTTACCTGCAAATTATCCATTCGAATCTATAGGCTCTGCTTCATATTGTCAAGGGACTTCTGGCGCAACTATACAAATCACTAATTCTCAAAATGATATAACATACCAACTGTCTCAAAATGGCAGTTTGTATGGCAGTATAATATCCGGCAATGGAAGTGCAATTGTATGGGATAGCTTACTGGCGGGTTCTTACAGCTTAATTGCTTTTACCAATACAACCCCTGTTTGTAACAGAATTTTTGATGATACAATTGCGATTGCTTTGATACCTGCTCCTGCCGCTTTTGATGTTACCAGCTCTGGGGGTAACTCTTGCGAAGGTTATGGAGGAAGGATTCGTTTGGAAGATTCTGAATTAGACGTTAATTATCAACTCAAAAAAAATGGTATTAACATAGAAACACCTTACACCGGCACCGGTGACACAATAAGTTGGAGTGATATCTATATTTCAGGTTTTTATTACATAATAGCTACCAACACTGTAACAGGATGTTCAGCTCCTATGAATGATACTGTTGAAATAAATTATATTATGACTCCTACATCTTTCAATGTAATTGGTGGGGGTACATTTTGTGCAGGTCAGGGAGTTGTCGGAATTGACAGTTCTCAAACGAATGTTTATTATCAATTAATTCAGGATTTGTTTTATAATATTGGTAGTCCTGTTTTAGGCTCTGGAGATACACTGCTTTGGGACAGTCTGTATGCTGGTTTCTATTCTGTATATGCATACACTCAAACCGTACCACAATGTGATGCTGATATGACAGGATTTGTTAATGTCGTAGAAGTTGAAGGTCCTGTTATTTACAACCTTTCCTCAGGCAGCAGTTATTGTTACGGACAAAATGGAGTAACAATTAATATCAACGGTTCAGAGCCTGGTATCAAATATCAATTATATAAAAATGGTTCTTCTTTTGGCAGTTCTGTTGATGGTACAGGTTCTGTTATATCATGGAACAACTTGCTTCAGGGGAGCTACACCGTTATTGCCACGCAATTAAACACACCATTTTGCTCTGCAAATATGAATGGGACCTCTGTTATAACAGAAAGTCCATTGCCCGATCAGTTCACTATAACCGGCAGTGGCGCTTATTGTGCAGGAAGCAGCGGCATGAGCGTGACCCTCAGTGGCTCACAAACAGGTGTTAACTACCAATTGTACAAAAACGGCAGTGTGTCCGGTTCATCAGTA
>Ga0172368_10001642_pt1 | contig 30078 bp, 33 predicted proteins | sample Lak11m_FD_114540 | JGI IMG/M metagenome (GOLD analysis project Ga0172368, IMG submission 114540) | Freshwater microbial communities from Kabuno Bay, South-Kivu, Congo - kab_022012_11m | ecosystem: Environmental > Aquatic > Freshwater > Lake | place: Democratic Republic of the Congo: South-Kivu...
CGCTCAAATCGCACGGGACTTTGCCCCGCTCAAATCGCGCGGGACTTTGCCCCGCTCAAATCGCACGGGACTTTGCCCCGCTCAAATCGTGCGGGACTTTGCCCCGCTCAAATCGCGCGGGACTTTGCCCCGCTCAAATCGCACGGGACTTTGCCCCGCTCAAATCGCGCGGGACTTTGCCCAACATAAATCAGGGAGGAAAAAAGAATTTTTCCCAGACTTTAAGAAAAACTTTGAGATGGAGATTATTTGGAAGAGGCTGAGCGCAATGCTTGGGCAACATTTACCCGGTTGATAAAATCCGGCATGGGGCAGGAGGCAATGGTTTGTCCGATCAGGTCGAGGGGCAGGTCATCCAGTTTTCTGAAGCGAACGCAGGATTTGCCAACATCAAAGCGTTTACCTGTCTGGCGGTAGGAGGTTTCAAATTTCTGCCGGGCTGTTTCGTCTGCATAAATGGCTGTCAGATAGACGGCCATGTGGTTCTTCTGGGAGGCCAGTGCGGCATACATGAGAGGTTGACCGTTGTAGGTGTCTGGGTATACTTCAAGGGGTACCTGGTAGGTGATCATGCCCCAGTTCATCGCTTCTTCGTAACCAACTGGCAGGTTATCCAGCATGACGCGGCGAACGGTTTCGATGGCGGTGCGACGTTCCTGGGGAAGTTCTGCCAGGTAGGATTCGATATCCAAAGCATTGGATCGCATGGGTTTACCTCCTGTAAGATGGGATCATCCGGCGTTATTGTAAGCCTTCCGTAGCCAGCCTAAAAATTCAGCATCCACTTGGCCCGGGATCTCGAGCAGGACCTTGTATTGGCACATACCACCTGGTTTCTGCTCGAGCAGTCGGTCGGTACCCGTTAATCCCTTCATATTCAAGCCTACCTCAATGCGGCCTTTGGAGCCAGGGCCGAGCATGGCGAACTGGCGTTTACGTCGCAGGCTGAGGTAAGCCTTCTTGGGGGCGATCTCGAAGGCACCAAATTTTTCCACTTCGCGCATAACAAGGTCATGGACCTGGCGCTGGATCTCGGTCTTGCCTGCATAGATCTGGTCCGTGATCTCTGGGATGGATGCACCGCTGGCTTCGGCAGCGCTCTGGGCATCGGTCTTGAGGGCGTAATGCACCAGCATGGAGGCATCTCCAAAACCAAGACCAAATTTCTCCTTGAGATAATCGCGGATCTGGTTGTGTTTCGTCAGTCCACTTTCTTCAATAATACGGGTCAGTTCTTCCAGAGATCTACCCGTTCTGGCTTCGATGTTCCTGACCTGGGTTTGACGCGCCTGGTCCAGTGTTGACATAAAAACCTCCTGTAGTATCCGAAAATCGGATAAAGACTATCAATATTATACATTATATGGACGGCATATTCCAGCCCATATTAGTCGGATCAACTGGGCGATGGAAGCTTAAGGATCGTTTTTGAGCGGAGGATCTGCAAAAAATTTGCGCATAGGGTTCCAATAGTTATCGATCCAACCCTGGGCAAAATCATCTTCGCTTCCGGTTGGCAATCCACTGTGCGTAAATATAAGCTGCGTACCCTCCGATACTGCACTGAACTCAAAGGTAACCTGGGAGATCTGGCCAGGTTTCCAGTCCACGGCTCGCCATTCCTGAACGATCTTTCGGCCGGGGATCAGTTCGATATTCTTGCCGCTGATATATCCGTCATAGGCGCTGAAGATGCCACCCACCTGGCGGCTGATCTGAGCTGCATTGGCTGTGAAGCGGGCATGGATTGTTTCATCCATGAGTGCCTCGTAAACTTTGTGCGGAGTAGCGTTGAAAATGACAGTCTGTTTAATGGTCTGTGACATGAGGTACTCCTGTGGTATCTGTTTTGAGGGATCAAATTTCCTTATGGATCTGTACCTTGACTCTAAAATATTTTTTTGGGCGGGGCGGTTGATCATCGCCACCCGGGACAAGCATCATGCATCCGAAATCTTATCTGATCCCCGGGCTGTGAATTCCAGCTTATCTGTACCGCGTTCCACGTGAATGGTCTCATCCTGCTTGAACTCGCCACTCAAAATCTTGACAGCCAATGGATCTTGCAGTTCTCGCTGGATGGCTCGTTTCAATGGACGCGCACCGTAATCGGCATCATAACCCACTTCAGCAAGGTAGGTGCGGGCTTCCGGGCTGATCTCCAGATGGTAGCCGCGTTCCGCCAGCAGGTTGGAAACATGGCGGAGCTGGATCTCCACGACCTGGACCAGGTCTTCACGGCTAAGGGCATGGAATGTGATGATCTCGTCGATGCGGTTCAAGAACTCGGGTTTGAAATGCGCCCTCAGAACCTGCGTGATCGCATTACGGGTGACCTCAACATCCCTGGAACCCATCCAAAGCTCATTACCGAGATTGGATGTCATGATGACCAGGGTGTTGCGAAAATCCACCGTGCGACCCTGTCCATCCGTCAGGCGGCCATCATCCAACAATTGCAGCATGACATTGAAAACATCCGGATGAGCCTTTTCTATTTCATCGAACAGAACCACGCAGTAAGGGCGGCGCCGGACCAGTTCAGTCAACTGCCCGCCTTCCTCATACCCGACATATCCAGGGGGCGCTCCGATCAGGCGACTGACGGTGTGTTTCTCCTGGTACTCACTCATATCGATACGTATCATAGCGCGCTCATCATCGAACATGAATTCAGCCAGGGCGCGCGCCAGTTCGGTCTTGCCAACACCAGTCGGTCCCAAAAAAATAAAGGAACCAAGTGGTCGGTTTGAATCCTGCAAACCGGCACGGGCGCGACGCAGGGCGTTTGATACGGCCCGCAAGGCATCCTCCTGACCCACCACGCGCTGACGCAAGCGGTCTTCCATGAGGAGCAGTTTCTGGGTCTCACCCTCCAGGAGTTTTGAGACTGGAATATGGGTCCAACGCGAGACGATCTGGGCGATCTCTTCGGCATCCACTTCTTCTTTCAACAGGGTACCGCCCCGGGTTTGCATCTCTTTCATGTGGCGTTCCCCCTCCGCCAGTTTCTTTTCCAATTCAGGCAGGGTTCCATAGCGCAAACGGGCCACCTTCTCCAGGTCTGCCTGCCGTTCGGAGCGTTCGATCTCGAGGCGGGTCTGTTCGATCTTCTCTTTGACCGTACGCAGTTCGGCGATGGCCTGTTTTTCGGTCTCCCAGCGCACCTGGAGCTCGTGCGAATTCTCCTTGAGATCCGCCAGGTCCTTTTCGAGGTTGGCAAGGCGCTCCCTGGAAGCTTTATCCTTCTCCATGCTGAGAGCCTGGCGCTCGATCTCCAATTGCATGACATGCCGGTCGACCTCATCCAGCGCCTGCGGTTTCGAATCGATCTCGGTGCGCAGGCGGGCAGCAGCCTCATCGATCAGATCAATGGCCTTGTCCGGCAGGAAGCGGTCGCTGATATAACGCTGCGAAAGCATAGCGGCTGCCAGAACGGCTGCATCCGTGATGCGGACGCCATGGTGGACTTCGTAGCGTTCTTTTAGCCCGCGCAGGATGCTGACCGTATCCTCCACAGAGGATTCTTCCACTACGACCGGTTGGAAGCGGCGCTCCAGGGCGGGGTCCTTCTCGATATATTTATGGTATTCGTTTAAGGTGGTGGCGCCGATCAGGTGCAGTTCGCCTCGGGCCAGCATGGGTTTTAGCATGTTGCCGGCATCCATGGCGCCTTCGGCGGCTCCGGCTCCAACCACGGTGTGCATCTCGTCCAGAAAGAGAATGATCTCCCCATCCGACTCTGTGATCTCCTTCAATACGGCTTTCAAGCGTTCCTCGAATTCGCCGCGGTACTTGGCGCCTGCCACCAGGGCACCCATGTCCAACTGGACCAGGCGTTTATGCTTGAGTCCCTCGGGAACATCCCCATTTATGATACGCAAAGCCAGCCCTTCAACAATGGCGGTTTTGCCGACCCCGGGTTCGCCGATCAGAGCTGGGTTGTTCTTGGTGCGGCGGGAGAGGATCTGGATGGTTCGGCGGATCTCCTCATCACGCCCGATGACGGGGTCAAGCTTGCCCTGGCGGGCCATGGCGGTCAGATCGCGGCCATATTTTTCAAGAGACTGGAAGGTTCCTTCCGGATTCTGGTTGGTGACGCGCTGGGAACCGCGCACCTGTTTTAAAGCGGCCAGGATGGCATCCTTGGTCAGCCCATACTGTTCCAGGCGATCTCTTTCCCTGCCATCCACCAGACCCAGCAGAAGGTGCTCGGTGGATACATATTCATCCTGCATGCCCTTGGCGTAGCGTTCAGCCGCTTTCAGGACCTCCCCGGTCTGGCCGGACAAGTTGACCTCCAGGTTGGACCCCTGGATCTTTGGCTTTTTGGCGAGCTCGCTGCTTAATTCATCCTGGATGGCTTGCGTCCCGCCGGATACCCTGGTGATGATGGCCGGGACGATGCCATCTTCCTGCTGAACGAGCGTCAGCAGCAGGTGAACAGGTTCAACAAGTTGATGTTGGTAGTCCTGTGCCAGGCGTTGAGCAGCCAGCAGAGCTTCCTGGGATTTTTGCGTGTATTTTTCAAGATTCATTGTGACCTCCAATAAATGGAATTTGTCATCAGCCCCAAATCTTATGGAAATTGCACTTTAATCCATACTGCATTGTTAAAAAAACTTCCTGGTCACAGGCCAGTTGCAAAGATCGGACTGGTTCCATTTTATTCAATGTTATTGTACTGCAGCGCCATAAAAAATTCCCGACCGGAAGGATCGGAATTATCAAAACTCTTACATTACGGCTAAAATTACCAAATTTGAGAAAACCCCGGTCTGCACTGTGAGCTGGCAGACTGGCATAAGGGCTACCGGAAAGGCGCGGGCGGACACTTCCTTCAGGTTCGCATGTGTTTGGAATTAGTGTATGATTACCACTAAATAACACTAAATAACACTAACAGATGAGGACATTTCATATAGGACCCGCCTCCCTTTATTGGTTGGTTTGATCATTCACTTAAGAATGGCCCTAAAAGACCTGTCTCTTGTATTGAATCGTATAACAGAAATGTTATACAATTAAATCATGGCTGGACAGCGCAGTCGCACGATCGATGCATTTCGAGGCTTTGCCCTGATCTGTATGGTCATCGGGAATTTCCTGCTCGGATTGGTGTGGGTGCCAGCCTGGCTCAAGCACGCACCGGATATTGGCTTTACTTTTGTTGACCTGGGCGCGCCGGCTTTTATGTTCGTGATCGGCTTAAATTACGTATCTTCGGCCCGCAGAAGATTTGAAGAAGATGGGAGTGTGGCCGCAATTCAGCATTTTTTGGTGCGCTACCTCGCCATTCTGGGTCTCGGTTCACTTTTTGGAGCCGGGCAGGTACTCTTACAGATCAATGGAGTTTCCATTAATTGGGGCGTGCTGCAGGCGATCGGTGTTGCGGGGCTGGTGACACTGCCGGTTGTCCGTTGGCGACCCTGGCCGCGTTTACTGACCGGTCTGGCTGTATTGGTCGCCTACCAGTTCATGCTTGACCGCTTCTGGCTGGGAAATGTACTTGCTTCCCCGCATGGAGGCATGCTAGGATCGATTTCCTGGGCGGCCCTGTTGATCCTTTCCACCGTATTTGCGGATCTGTATCACCGTCAAAAGCACTGGTTCAGCTCCCTGCTGATAGCCTCCACGGTCTCCATCCTGATTGGGCTGATCCTTTCCACCTGGTTCCCGATCAGCAAGAACCGAGTCTCGCCGACCTATGTGCTGTTCGCACTTGGGTTGAGCGGCTGGTTCCTGTGCCTGTTCCACATCCTGGTGGATCGTCTGCATTGGAATTTGAACCTGCTGGTGATGTGGGGCAGAAATCCATTGTTGCTATATATCCTGCATCTCATGCTGCAAGGCCTGTTGACGCTGCCCTTCCATTCCACCTGGGTCCGGATGCGCCTGCCTGGTTGGTCTCCATTCAGATATCCCTGCTGCTGGTTGCATTGTCCATCTTTGCCGGGTTCCTGGATCGAAGAAAGCTGTATTTCAGTATGTGAATTTACTGGGCCGTATTGCCTCCGTCCACCAGCAGGGTTGTACCTGTTACAAAGGAAGAGTCATCGCAGGCTAAAAATAACACAGCCCGGGCGATCTCATCCATTTCTGCAAAGCGTCCCATCGGCATGTAGGAAGCGGATTCTTGCAGAGCCTGGTCATGACTGACCGCCCCCGAGTCTTCAAAATAACCCTTTTCAAGCCAGCGTTCCACGAAAGTGTCCCCCGGACAGACGGCATTAACGCGGATGCCTTCCCGGGCATGATCCAGTGCCATGCTTTTTGTCATGAGCACCACCGCTCCCTTGCTGGTGGCATAAGCCAGGGCATTCTTTGCGCCGACCACACCCCAATCTGAGGCGTTGTTGATGATGACCCCCCTGCCTGCGGTGCGCATGTGCGGCAATACCAGGCGACTCATGCGCCAGACAGCGGTTACGTTCAGCGCCATCAGGCGATCCCAGTCTTCTTCACTGGTGGATTCAGCGGTACCCTGCAAGACGATTCCAGCGTTATTGAACAAGATATCGATCTTCCCGAAGGTTTCCAGGGTATGGTCGACAACGCGATGGCAGTCCTCCAGGCGGGTATGATCCGCTTGGATGAACAGAGCTTGAGCACCCAGTTTGCGAGCCTGTTCGGCAACAGCATTACCCAACCCAGCACGCCTGCCAGTGATGATAATATGTGCGCCCTGGCTGGCAAATAACAGGGCGGTGGCTTTGCCTATTCCTGAGGTGGAGCCTGTCAGTATGGCAACCTGCCCGGAAAATTTTTTTACGATCCATGGATTCCTCTTAATCGAATATCAAGTGATCCTGCCTGGCAACTTCCAGGTTGGCGTACACGCCGCGGTATTGTGGTGGCAGTAGGCGTGCCATCTGATACATGACCTGGTCGGTGATCTCCTGACGCAGTTCGCCTGTGACAGGTTTGGGTGTGGCTTTCAAGCGGAAAGGTTGACCCACTACAAAGGTCAAGTTTGTGCGGCGCAATTTCCGAAGATTGGAGATGTAATTTTCACTACCGTAGTGAACCACCGGCAGCAGAGGTGCCTCGCTATGCAAAGCCATCAGGATGGCTCCGGCATGGCCTTTTTGCAGGCAGCCATTGTGGATGCGCGTGCCTTCCTGATCGAGCAGCAGCATATTGCCTTCAGCCAGGGTCTGCAAGCCGAGGCGCAGGGATGCAAGGGAAGGTTCACCGCGCTGGATGGGGATGGAACCAAACAGGTTCAGGATGCGCCCGACGATCCTTTGTTTGTTCTCAACATGCTCAGCCATGACCATGCCACGCACATTTCGCGGCAGCAAGCGGGTGTAGAGGGTTGGAATCTCGGGGATATGGACGTGGTTGGAAATGATGATGAGCGGTCCATTGGCCGGGACCTTGCTCAACTGGCCGGCATCGATGCGGAACATCAGGGCGGTCAAGCTGCGCAGAAAGCCGGCTACGATCACCTGTGAAAAACTCAGACGGTTGTTGGAGCGCATATCACTTCGATCTGGCGAGGCAGGATCTCGATCTCCAGGCGGGCGCCATCCACACACAGGATCTCTCCATCACTCTGGGCGGGCAATGTGCCTTGCACTGCCGTGATGCTGAGACGGGAGGCCCGCATGGTGCTGATCTCGGGTTGGCTACCCTGCGTACCTTTCATGAAGTGCGGGATCAGGCTGAAGATGCGCAGGCGGCTGACCTGGCGTGCCAGCACCAGGTCGAAAACACCGTCATCCATGCGGGAATCGGGCGCCATCTGGAAGCCATTACCCATACGCCTGCCATTCATGGTCAGGAACATGAGCGTATCGGTGGTCAGGGTATGGTCATCGTAATCGATCTTTATGACCGGACCCTTGTAGTAAAGAAAAATGGTCTTGATAATGGCGATCATAAAGCTGAGCATGCCCCACTGCGGCAGTTTGGCGACCTCGATGGTGCCGATGGCGTCGAAGCCGATGCCGACATTGTTTGCAAAGAATCGCCCTTCGGGATATACGCCACCGGTTACGCGCCCGATGTCGATGCGCTGGCGGTGATCCTGCTTGAGCGCCTGGCAGCTGCCGGGAATATCTTCCGGGATGCCGGGTCCGGCGGCAAAATCGTTGCCGCGCCCGGCGCAGATCACCCCCAGGGCAGCCTGTACTCCTTCCTTTTGAGCCTGCATCAGTCCGTTGAGCACCTCGTTGACCGTGCCATCCCCCCCGGCAGCCACGACCACATCGAAGCCGTCCAGGGCAGCCTGGTATGCCAGGTGGATGCCATCCCCTTTTTGGGTCGTGCGGACCAGTTCAAAATCCAAGCCGAGTTCAGCCAGGGTCTTTTCAATGACGGGGATGGCAGTGGCGGCTTTGCCGTGCCCGGCGGTCGGGTTGGCGATGATTTTGTATCTGGGCATGCGGGACTCCTTTTATGTAATTATAGAATCTTTTATTTTTTTAAACAACATACTCCCCAATCAATACAGAAATTGTAAGTTATAACAAATATGAGATAGCTGTTGGATAAGGAGAATTATGATTTCCCCATTATATTAATTCCAAGGTTTTTATCTCAGCCAACCACTTCCTTGACATAAAAACGGTAGCGTTTATAGATCTTTGCGCCCATGCGGTGCGCCAGTGGAAAGGTATCGGTGTTGTCTTCTCCGGTCAGAGACATGTCGACCCAGATGTAGCCCCGGGAGGCCAGACGACGGGCCATCTCGGCAAAGAGCAGCACGCCTACGCCAGTATCCCAATACTCCGGAACGACCGCAATGCTTTTCAGGGATATGCTTTTTGGTTTGAGGCGTGCATAGCGCAGCAGAAGCAGGTAATCCCACGGGTGACGCAGACCATTCAGATGAATAAAGATCTCGTTCAGGTTGGGGACTCCCGGGAACCAACCGACCACCTGTCCGTCGATCTCAGCGAACAGGACCAGGTCTGGGTCAACCACATCCAGCATGGGCAGGATCATGGCTTCAATGGTAGCGCGGGTGTAAGGGATATGTTCGGGCAAGTGTTCCAAAGCCCGGTTTTGCAGATAAAGAATGTTGTCAACCTCGGTATCATAATTCTTCAGGTTGGCGTTGCGGATGGTTATGTTCTTGCGTTGACGGATCTTGTCTGCCAGGCGCAGCATGTGCTGGATCTCGGGTGTGTTCAGTTCGACACTGATCTCATAGGCCAGACCATCCTCCCCAAATTTACCGAACCCGAAGCGCTCAAAGAAACCGGGATAATAAGGGGGATTGTGACCACAGTAGACTGCCGGTGGGCGATTTCGTCCTTCGATCAGGATACCGCGCGACTCCTCCCGATCCAGGTTGAAGGTCCCCACGATGCGTACCAGGTTATGCTGGCGCGACCAGTTCTCGGCATGTTTAAAAAGAGCTTCAGCCACGGAGAAATCTTCCACACATTCGAAGAACCCAATGATGCATTCGCCAAAGCCATGCTTTTGCGTGGCAGCTCTTTCTTCGGCACAGGAGATGGTGCCGACTGGACTGCCATTCCTCCAGGCGATGAATAATTCAGCATACCCATCCTGAAAGAACTTGCCGCGTTTGGGATCGATAAGCTTGCGGCGTTCGGAAATCAGCGGCGGCACCCAAAGTGGATCGTTCTTATAGATTCGCCAGGGGAAGGTTAAAAAGAAATCTTCTTCACGACGGGTGCGGACGGGTTTGATCTCGATCGGACTCAACTTACCTCCAGTTTCTTTGATTTGCGGCGAGCTTCCAGCTCTTTTGCAATTTCGGAGTAATTTTCACGTCCAAGGGGATAAAGAATTGCAAACAGGATGCCCAGGCAGAGCATGACAGCCGGGATAGGACCAGTCACAATGCGAATGCCTGTGATGGCGCTGTCAGGCTGGCTGGCGCTGCTGGAGATGTACCCGCTGGCATCCAGTACCAACAGAGCGAGCGGGATGGCAATGGAAGAGGCGACCTTGGCAGCCAGCGTAATGAGGCTGTAGAACATGCCCTCGTGGCGTTCGCCTGTTTTCCACTCACCCCATTCGATGGCATCTGGCAGGATGGACCAGGGAAGGACGTGGGCGGCTGAGACACCGATCCCAGCCAGGACGCACAGGAGCATGAGCAGGGACAGGGGTGAAGTTGGTCCCAATGTGATGAGCGCCAATTGCACGACCGCCCAGAAGGAGATGCCGGTAATGTAGGCGTAGCGCTTGTTCATTTTTTTGGATACAAATTCCCAAAGAGGCAGGGCAACGATGGCTACCACGAAGATGGTACCCATGATCAGGTCAGACTGGGACTCGCGTCCGACCACCCACTTGATATAGTATAACAGGATGGTCTGCAGGATATCCATGGAGACCATCGTGAAGAGGTAAATGACCAATCCAAAGACGAAAGGCCTGTTCTTGATGGCTGCCCGCATGGATTCGAGGATACCGGGTTGTTGCATCTGGCTGAATTCGGAGCGTTCCTTTGTTGAAAAAAAGACTACCAGGAGAGGAATGGCAGAAGCCAACCCAAACGCAGCACCCATCAGCAGGATGCGCCCGGCATTATCAGGATTAAAACCCTGCACAATAACGAGAGGCAGGGTGAAGGCGATCAAGCCTCCCAGGATGGAAAAGAACATTCGGGTGGTGGTAAGCGAGGTGCGCTCATCATAGTCAGCGGTAAGTTCTGGGGTAAGGGCGAAGTAAGGCATGTATACAAAGGTTGCGGCGATATCAAAGAGCATGTAAGCCAGGGCATAGTAGGCTGCCAGGGCGATGGGGTTATGGAAGGGGGGAACCCACCACATCAGGATGTAAACCAGTGCAAAGGGGATTGCGCCGAACAACAGGAAGGGCCGCCTGCGTCCCCAGCGCGAGCGTGTGCGGTCTGAAATGTAACCAATGATGGGATCATTGATGTAATCGGCAGTGCGCCCAATGAAAATAGCCCCGGCAGCAATGGCTGGTGCCAGTCCAACCACGTCCGTGAGAAAGATGGCGAAATATGCGGCGATGATGGTCGATGTCAGGCTGAAACCCAGGTCTCCAATACCGTAGGTCCATTTGTTCAGGCGGGTCAACTTCTTTTGCATGAGCGGCTCCTGTGGTGAAGTATTATTTCCCATTGATCCAATGCATTGATCCAATGTGAGAATGCACAGTCAATATTATTAAACCCTTTGAAGAGACAGGGTTGCGCGATGTGCTGAGGAATTAAAGAGAAATAAAAATCAATGCGGCTAATGCAAACAGGATGCCAACGATTTGCGAGGGGGTGATCTTTTCCTTTAAAACAATGCGAGCCAATGCCACAGTGGAACCGGGGTAGAGGGAACTGACCAGGGCTGCCAGGTCCAAGCGCCCGACCCGGGAAGCCAGGATGTAGAATAAATTCCCGGCTGTGTCGAGCAGGCTGATCAGGCCGATGCTACCCCAGTGCCTGCGTTCGGGCAGCCAGGTCTGGTGTTTCAGGTGTGAATACAACAGAAGACTGGGGATCGATCCGAGGCGGGTGGCTACCACAGGCCAAATGACGGCATGTGCGCTGCCCTGTGCCATGCCAACAAAAAACAAACCAAAGAAAATACCTGATATGAAAGGAAGGCGTATTTCTGAAAGGATGTTGACCAGGCTGATCTTGCCATTTTGAGCGATCAACCAGATGGCAGCCAGTGCCAGGGCGAAACCGATCAGCATGGTGGTGCCGGGCAATCCCGCGGTCCATAAGCCGACCAGGACAGGGATGGATGCAGCCACGAGAGCTGAGACGGGGGAAGCCAGGCTCATCTGGCCTTCCGCCAATGAACGGTAAAGCAGGATCAGACCCAGGCCACCTGCAATACCTGCCAGGATGGCATAGAACAAGTCTTTGGAAGGCGGCAGGGCTTCTCCAAAAAGAAGCGCAATTGGAACCAGTAAAATCAGACTTCCGATATGACCAAGGATGACAATGCCAAGGCTGCTGGTACGCTTGGCGATCACTCCACCGGTGAAATCAGCCGCGCCATAGGTCAGGGCGGAAACCAGCCCAAAGATTATCGAGAGCGTAATGGATCCCATCAGTTGTTCTTCCCCGCTGCTGCAGCCCGCAATAGGACAGAGTGGGCCGCCTTGACCAGTGGCATATCGATCATCTTGTTCCCGTCCAGGGCAAAAGCGCCCTTACCCTCATTCAGGCTGGCTTCATATGAATCCACAATGCGTTGGGCATGCTCGATGGCTGCCTTGTCCGGGCTGAATGCCTCCTGGACGGGAGCCACCTGGTTGGGGTGGATGATCTGTTTACCAGTATAGCCCAGCTGAGCCCCGAAGTGTGACTCGGTGCGCAGCCTGTCCATGTCTTTAAAATCGATGCTGACCATGTCTATGGCTTGCAGCCCGTTAGCCGCAGCAGCAATGACGATGGCGCTGCGGGCGTGGAAAACCTCCCAGGCATCGGGTGAGCGCGTAGCGCCGATATCGGCTGCAAAATCCTCGGCACCGAAGATGATGGCATCCAGGCGAGGTTGGGTGGCGATCTCAGACAGGTTGAGGATGCCGCGGGCGGTCTCTACATCTACGACCAGGCGGATGGAGTTGAGCGGCCAGCCGTGGGCCAGTTCAACAGATTCAACCTGTCCGCTGACCCATGCTACCTGCCCGGTGTTTTCCACTTTCGGAATGACGATGCCATCCGGACGGGCAGGTAGAATAGCTGCCAGTTCTTCCGCTTCCAATCCGGAACCGACTGGATTGATGCGCACCAATTTCTCGGCTGATCCAAAATCCAATTCCTGCAGGGATTTCAGGATGGTTTGGCGAGCCTCCAATTTACGATTTGGGGATACGCCATCCTCCATGTCCAGACAGATGCAATCCACCTTGAGTGTCAGGGCTTTTTCGATCTTGTGGCGGTCATCGCCGGGCACGTAGAGCAGGGCACGTCGTGAGTGCATAAAGTCTCCGAAGGAATGGTTTATTTAGTTCGAGAATCTTACCCCAAAAAGTTCTTTTTGACATGGTGGCAAATGAGATCGTTGATCTCATTTGGCAATTCAAGGATTGATTACAAAGGGTTTTCCAAAATTAAAGAAAAAAATTTCCCTATCATCTTTTCCCGCCAAAAATCATGCGGGACTTTGCCCCGCCAAAAACCATGCGGGACTTTGCCCCGCCAAAAGGGGAAAAATGTAATTTTACCCCGACTTTGCGTAAATCCATTTTGATTACAGATGTGTGAATAATTAGACAATCAATTTATGCTATGATATAAGTATTGGAGTACGTTATTTCTTCTGAATCATTTTGTTCAAGCCAACTATTAAATTCCGGATGTTTTTTTTTGTGGCGTAGAAGGTGCCTGAGAAGACTGGAACATGAACTTTCTTAAACAAGAGACGCAAGATCAATTTAAAGAAAACTTGCCCGGACAGTTCTGGCGGCAGGTGGGTGGGCTGATATTGGTTGCAATCTCTTACTGGATTGTTGTGCGGTTGGGGTTATTGCTTGTGGCGCAACCGGAAAGAGTGGCTTCGATCTGGCCTGCCAGCGGGTTGACTCTGGCGATCTTATTACTCAACCCCAAAAAAAAGTGGCCGATCTTGTTGGCAGTGTTCTTTGGTACCAATATCCTGGAAAATTTGAGCGGGGGAAATCCCTTGTTGGTCAGCCTGGGGTTTGGCCTGGCTAATATTCTTGAGGCTTTTCTGGCTGCCTGGCTGTTGACTTTCTTATTCAGGTCGAGGATCGATTTTCAAACTTCCAAGCAAATGTTCAGTTTGTTTGTTGCTGCCGCATTCGGCAACGGACTGACCGCCCTGCTCGGGGCGGCAGTTCCTGCGCTTGCTTTTGGAGCTCCATTCTTTAAGACCTGGTTGGTATGGTGGAGTGCGGATGGGTTGGGAATGATCCTGATCGCCCCGTTGATTGTGACATGGGCAACCAGTCGGATCAGGCTCCACCGACAAAAAATAATTCAACTGTTTGAAGGTATATTCTTTTTAATTGTGCTAACTGTCGCCACCTGGTTCATATTTGGTCCTTTCATGGTTGCTGGCGAACCGGTCTTGCGTAATTACATGCTCTTCCCATTAATGATCTGGCTGGCGTTCAGGTTCAGCCCGCGCGGCATGGCGATTAACCTGGTCATGGTGGCAACCATTGCGGTGATTAATCTAATCCATGGGAATGGCATCCTGGCTTTTGAGCATCAGACCGTTACCGACCAGTTGGTAAATTTACAGTTATTTCTCAGCGTTCTGGCTTTTTCAGGTTTTATTATGAGCGCCATAGTGACCGAACGCAGGCGTGGGGAAGAGCAATTGGAACAAAATGAGGTCATCTTCAGATCTTTCCTGGAGTACAGCCCGGTGTATGTATTCTTCAAAGACAAGCATACCCGCTCTCTGCGCCTGAGCAGCAATTATGAAAGTATGCTGGGAGTGCCTGTCAGTGAAGCTCTGGGTAAAACCATGGATGAATTGTTCCCGTCCGACCTGGCCAAAAGCATGATCGCAGATGATCTAAAGATCATGGAAGAAGGAAAACGAGTGGATGTGATCGAAGAATTGAACGGTCACACATATGAGACCACCAAATTTCCGATATTTAAGGATGGCAAGCCGGTCATGCTGGCTGGATTCACGATGGATGTCACTGAAAGGATGCAAGCCGAGCAAGCCCTCCGTAAAGCTGAGGCGTTATATAAAACCATCATCGAACACTCCCCGGTTGGTATATCCATACGCAGCCGTACCGGAAACCTTTTATCAGCCAATTCAGCCTGGAAGAACATCTGGGCGATCCCGGAAGAAGACTACCAGGCAGCCCTGCGACGCTAGTCTGAAAAACTGCAATTTGATGACAGGGATGATTACTTGAAGGCCAAACAAAAGGAGATCAGACGAGTATACGAGCAAGGTGGTAGCCTGTTCATCCAGGATCTAAAGGTTACCCACCCCCGCCCGGGTGGTGCTGAATGGGTAGCACAACATTTTTATGCCATCCTGGACGACAAGGGACAGGTCGATCGGGTGGTCATATTAACGGAAGATATCAGTGGTAGAAAGAAAGTTGAGGAGGGAATAGCCCGGAACCAGGCTTTGATGGAGCGTACCCAGGATGTCGCCCAGCTTGGAAGCTGGGAAATAAACCTGGCTACCCAGACAGTAAACGCCAGTGCGGAAGCCCACCGCATCTATGGTCTGGTAGAAAATCCCGTAACACTTTCAGAAGTTCAAGCCTGCGTTTTGCAGGAATATCGCCCGATATTGGATGCCGCATTGAACGCTCTGGTCAACAATGGGCAGGATTACGATGTCACGTTCAAGATCAAACGCAAGTCGGATGGCGCCATAAGAGATCTCCATTCCAGGGCGGAGTACAATGCCAGAGAGAATACTGTGATCGGCTCGATCCAGGACATCACCGAGCGCATGCTGATTTTGCAGGTGGTTACGGAGAGCGAGGAAAAATTCCGGACGTTGTTCGAACATGCCCAGGATGCCATCCATATTGATGGCGAAAAAGATGAGATCCTGGATGCCAATACGCGTGCCTGTGAGTTGTTCGGATACAGCCGGGAGGAATTGCTGAGAATGAAAGTTCCTGATCTGCAGGCACCAGAGGTGCGCGGATTGATAGGGAAAACCCTGCAGGGTGAAATCGATAAATATGCCAGCAAGGTCTTTGAAGGTTTGAATCTACGCAAAGATGGCACGAAAGTTCCAGTGGAAATTTCGGTATCCAAAATAACAACATCTCAGGGCATACGTTATATTTCAATCGTGCGGGACATCAGTGAACGAAAGCGTATCGAGCAGGAGTTAAGAGAGCAGATTGACACGCTGGAACGCTTTAACGAGGTGACCGTGGGCAGGGAGCTGAAGATGATCGAACTAAAGAAAGAAGTCAACTCCTTGCTCGATGAGGCCGGGAAGGAGAAGAAATACCGCATTATTGATACCCAGGCATAATTTTGTGAATAATATAATTTGAATGTATGATAATGCCCATTAATTATATGAACCTGATCTGTTTTTCGCCCCGGCAGGTGGTAATGAGGATAAAAGGATTTTACTTAATTTCACCCTGCCAGTCCCAACCCTGACAGACACCCCTGCCCCAACTCCTCTTCCAAAAACCACACAAAAATCTGAATATCTAACCGACCTGGCCAAAGTGGGGCAGATCCTCTAAAAAATATCCTGAAGGGAAAGGCAGATCATTCCATTCAGTCCGGATGCACATGTATCCACATTTTGTTTGCCCATAACTTGCAACAATGCTATATAATCCCGTCAGACTTCATACGGGATAATCCAGTGTGATCAGACAGTTATTCACCAGGTGTATCTGCTTGCAATACGCATGGAGGTATGAGATGAAAAGTTTGAAACCCATTCTGATATTCCTGATGGGGGTGGTGATCCTCTTTTCGGCGGGATATTACATCAACAAGGGAACTTGCGATGCCAAGACAAGCGACATCGGCTTCGCCCATCGCTTTTCGATCCTGGGGGGCTGCCAGGTAGAGACGTCCCCCGGGCAGTGGGTCCCGCTCGATAATTATTATTTTCAACAGAAGTAACAGGCAATCCGGGAAGCCGGCTGGTTTAAGACTCTGTCTCTGCCTGGCGCAGCCAACCCAGAGACAAAGATCAGCAACCAGGATCCTTCCATCACTTGAATTTCAAATTGATCAAAAGGAGAAACCTAGATGGATGTAGAAATTCTATATAAACCTTCTTATTCCATGGGCGTGATCAAGCTCAGCGGGGGTGAGCAGGTACGCGTGGAAGGTGGCGCCATGGTGAGCATGTCCGCTGGAGTGACCCTGGAAACCAAGGCAACCGGGGGAATTTTGAAATCCCTGGCGCGTTCGGTTCTGGGTGGTGAGAGCTTCTTTCAAAACACTTTTATTGCCCCTCCGGGTGGTGGAGAAGTATCCGTCGCGCCGGCTCTGCCAGGAGACCTGTTCTCCCTGGTACTGAAAAACGAAGCCCTGATGGTACAGTCCGGTTCTTTTGTAGCATCTGAAGCGGGGGTGGAACTGGACACCAAGTGGGGAGGAGCCAAGACTTTCTTCGCATCAGAAGGTCTGATCATGTTGCGTGCCAGTGGGAACGGAGAATTGCTGCTTTCCTCTTATGGGGCTATCCACGAAAGGAACCTTGGCCAGGGTGAAAAATATACCGTTGATACCGGTCACCTGGTGGCTTTCTCGGAAGGGATCGGTTTTTCGGTCAACAGAGTGGGTGGATTGAAATCGACTATCTTCAGCGGCGAAGGGCTGGTGGTCGAACTGACCGGTCCGGGACGGGTCTTGATGCAAACCCGCTCAACGGATGCGTTCCTGTCCTGGTTGATCCCCAAGCTGCCGAAGCCTTCGAATTCATCATCAGGAACTACGTTCAAACTCGGATAGATCAAGCTCCGTTCGAGATCTTTCGCATCATTGATACGCACGGTACCCTTGACGTAGGGCGGTCAGGTTAAACTTCCGAAGATCAGCGTCACCGGTCTTATCCCGCGAAAATCGGTCAAGGTAAAAACTGGAACCAGATCTCCCACTCTGGGAACGAGACGGTCCAGTTCATCCTGATGCTTTCGGATCCTCCGGTAAACAGTGAAAATATATCTGGCATCCGGAAATAATTCTGAAAATATCGCCCAGTAATGCTCCTTGTTCCTATGGTGAAAACTGCTTTGAGTTTACTTTTTAATCCAAGGTATCAAAGGAAGCGGGATGGTGATTAATATTTATTAATCAAATTACCAGAAATTAACCAACAATCGGCAGGAGATGGATCAGCGGATATATTGCCTGTAAGGTTCACTTAGAGCCCCCTGACTTTGGAAGACTTTTAGAATTCAGAAATCTTTTCTATTTCACCTTTTCCGCACTACTCAGGAAGACAGGAAATTCTTTATCCTGCCCATCCTCTTCTCGGTGCATCGTGGAGGCAGTTTCGTAGCGGAAATTTATAAAACCGATAATCACCAGCGCGTGTTCCAGGGTGCGGCGGTTGAAACCCTTGTGAACCTCCACCCTGGTTCCATTAAAGCTGCCGTCTTCCTGGTCCAGGTCGGAAACATACAGGGATCCGCCCGGTGTGAGCAGGGCATAAAAACTTCGCAAGACCGCCTGCACATGCTCGACATGGTGCAGGGTCATCAAGGAATCGATCAGATCAAAGCGTTCGACAGGCAGAGGGTCTTTCCAGGTCGAGCAGGAACGGGGTCATCTTGGTCGATGTACTGGCTGAGATCTTATCTTTCACCACCTCCAACATACCGGGTACACTGTCCGCCAGGGTAATGTGCCCCAGGCTGTCTTTCAAGGCAATACTAAGATTACCGGTTCCGCTGCCATATTCCATGGAGCGCACATTATTACCAGGTTGACGACATTACAAATGGCAGCTGCCACCCAGCGGGCGTTCTCCTGAGTGGCAGCGTTCTTGTCCCAATCCCTGGCACGTTCGTAAGAGTTGAATTTCATTATTAATTTTCCTTTTTCAAAACGTCCTGGAGGTCAACTAAGGATATTCCAAAAATCAATTAACCTGCGGGATGATGTATGAATTAATTCAACAAACTTCTTGCAAAAGCGAGCACGGCCTGTACGTCCTCAAAATTGCTGACCAGCCCGACCGAGATGCGCACTGCACCCGAGGCTTTGCCATCGATGCACAAACGGAAATCATCGTAGCTCAGACGCTGTTCGTGGGTCGGTTTTGAGAAGCAGGCAGCCAGCTCCATGGAGGAGATTCCAAGGGCGATCTCCCCTGCTCCGGGGTTGCAGAAACAGCCAGTGCGGAGCGAGATATTGACCCGGCTGGCGGCTTCTTCGATCGCCAGGTGGTCAATGGGCATGCCATTTTGATTGAAAAAATTGAGGGTCACATTTCCCCCGCGCTGACCGGTCTGGGTCGGGCCATAGATGCGAACCAATGCTTCACCATTGGCATGTTTCATCTGGGTCAGATTGTCCAGCAACCAGCCTGCCAGACAGGTAACGCGCTTATGGATGGTCTCAATTCCGATGGATTCGATATGGCGCAACCCGATCTCGACAGCTGGAATATTCAGATAGTCGATGGTGCCGTCTTCAAAAGCAGCTGCCCCTTCCGCCAAATAATACTTGTCACCCTGCACCGAGGCCACCGTGATGGTACCGCCTGCAAACCAGGGACGGTGCAGTTTTGCCAGGGTCTGACGACGGGCGATCAGGGCACCTAAACCGGTGGGATAGCCAAATATCTTGTAAAAGGAGATCGGTACGAAATCTGGTTTCCACAGACCCAGGTCCAGGAGGTTAGTGGGAGCAAAAGCAGCCGCATCCAGGAGCACATCCCAGCCCTGGGAATGGGCGTGCTCGATCCAGTTCAGTGGATGTTGGACACTGGAGAAGTTGGATTGGGCTGGATAGGCGAAAAGGTTGTTGCAGCTCTTCCTTGCCAGGTTCAACCCGTCCTGCAGATGTTGTTGCTGTACGCGCATATCTGGCAGACTGACCGGGATATAAGTGACCTTTGCCCCGCCCCGGTGGGCAAACTCGCGGATACCGTTGACGGAATTGTGGTTATCGAATGTCAGCAGGTAATTGCAATCCCTGTCAAACGGATAGGATTCGCCGATCAATTTCAGGGCACCGCTTGCGTTGGCTGTCAGGATGACAAGGTATTCCTGTGGGTCTGCGTTGAAGAATCTTAGAATGTATTCTCGGGCTGATTCGACCAGCCTGGTGGCAGCCAAGGAGGTGGGGTTGCTTGAGTGTGGGTTGCCAAAGACCTGTTCTTCCAGCAGTTTGTGGTGAGCGTGGATCTGGGAGTCGGCATACACGCCTGCACCGGTATAGTCGAGATAAACTTCCTGGTTGGCATCCAGCCGGGAATAATCCCGCTGGCGCAGAGCGTCGATGCTGAGGGTGCTTTCATAATCCGGGTACGATTTTATAAAGTCGGAATAAGAAGATTGGGTCATGACGGCTCTCGTTTCTAAGGAATTAATTCCATTATAACGCCAACCCGAATGATCATCAGCGTTAAGCAATATGGCGGATAGGGCTTACGCAAACCCGCATTTGTGTGTCATTGCGAGCGAGCTCACATCGCGAGAGAAGCAATCTCCCTCCTCATGTGGAGATGCCAGGGGCTGGAAATCCTGCAGCCTCGATATGATGCATGATCTTGAGAAAACACTGATATACCGGAGGTCTGGTTATTAATGATCCATCCGAAAGAAATATCAAGTGCAGTCCTGGTTTTCAGGAAGTTCACAGAATTGTCCAAAATGTAGAGATCTGCTTGCCTGGGAAGGATCGAAATAATTTGAGATTTTTTTAGTAACCATTAAAGAGAAAATTGACTATTGACTTTTAATAAAGAATAATATACAATTCATACAATGATACAATTATACAAAGAGATAATGAGACAATGAGACAATATCATGAATTTTGAACTTGATTTCCGCTCAGGAATACCCATTTACATACAGGTTGAAGAGCACATTCGCCAGAGCGTTTTACGGGGTGATCTTAAGCCTGGTGACCAGCTCCCGACCGTGCGCGGTCTGGCGCTTGAACTGCGCGTCAACTTCAACACGATCGCGCGGGCTTACCGCCAACTTGATGATGCCGGCATTATATCCACCCAACAAGGACGCGGTACTTACATCCTGGCGCTACCCCCGCCAGAAGTTGCAGAAGAGCTTCGCTGGAAATCCTTGCGCAGACTGGTGCACCACCACCTGTTGGATGCCTCACGGCTGGGGGCCGCACCAGATGAGATATTAAAGATCCTGCAAGAACAAGTTGATCACTGGAAACAAACCGGCAGCTTGAGCGATCCGGATAAGAATTTAGAAAGTTGAGGAGAAATAAAATGACCCCCCAGAATAATAAGAATTTGATGTTGAAGAGCCAGTCGAAGCAGCTGGACCCACACATTCCCGGTGTGGCCATCGCTGTATTTGTATTGTTCCTTATAGCTGGAACGTTAGGCTCGATCCTGGCTGATTCATTCGGATGGCCGGATTATTTGGTGGCGATCTTCATCGTCGGCACCTCCCTGATCGGGTTGTACTTCCTATTCAGCCTTAAGATCGCCTCCCCGTGGGAAAAAGGTGTCGTTCTGCGCTTTGGCAAGCTGCGCGGCCTTTATGGCCCGGGCATCTTCTGGCTGATCCCGATCGTGGACACACTGGCCAACTGGATCGACCACCGCGTCATGGTTACATCCTTCTCGGCTGAGAAGACCCTTACCAAAGATACCGTACCGGTGGATGTGGATGCCGTGCTATTCTGGGTGGTATGGGATGCTGAAAAAGCCGTCCTGGAAGTGGAAGATTACAAGGCTGCCATTTCGTGGGCCGCCCAAACCGCCTTGAGAGAGATCCTGGGACAGATGTACCTGGCAGATATCCTGACCGGGAGGAGTAAAATGGATGAAGATCTGCAGAGGATCATTGATGAGCGTACCACCCCGTGGGGTATCACCGTCCAATCGGTCGAGATCCGCGATGTCGTCATTCCTCCCGACCTGGAGGATGCCATGAGCCGCCAGGCGCAAGCCGAACGGGAGCGCCAGGCGCGAGTCATATTGGGCGAGTCCGAGATGCAGATCGCGGAATCCTTTGCCGAAGCTTCCAAAGCTTATATCCACAATCCTACTGCCCTACACCTGCGAGCCATGAACATGCTCTTCGAAGGGCTGAAGGAAAAAGGCGCCCTGGTTATCGTACCCAGCAGCGCCATCGACACCATGAATCTGGGCGGTCTGGGCGGTATGGTCTCGCTGGCTCAGCAAAACGTGGATAAGATCGAGTAACAATACTCATAAATCAGCCTCTCCTTCAGGTCGTTCGCAAGGAGACCGATGGAGAGGCTCCAACGACGAGAATTATATTTTTCAGAGAGACAACCATGGAAGAATTAGCCAAATACATCCCCTTTCTAATCCCGATCGCGGTCGTTCAACTCATCCTGCTGGTTGTCGCCATGCTCGACCTGTTGAAGCGCGAGAAGACACGCGGACCCAAGTGGATCTGGGTCCTGGTGATCCTGTTCGTCAATTTATTTGGTCCAATCATATATTTTTTGATTGGCCGAGATAATGAAAACTGAAAGCAGTCAAAACAATGAACACAATCAAAGTTGAAAGATTGGTCAAGACATACGGAAAAGTACGAGCCCTGGATGGCCTGGATCTGCACGTTGAACCAGGCAGTGTCTTCGGCTTCCTGGGTCCAAACGGGGCGGGAAAAACCACCACCATGCGCATCCTGACCGGACTGGCCCGACCGACCTCCGGGCAGGCCTGGGTAGCCGGGGTGGACCTGGCAACTGACGGCCGGGACCTGGCGCGCCGGATCGGTTATCTGCCAGAAGAACCGGCTTTTTATGGCTGGATGACCCCCGGGGAATTTCTGGATCACCTGGGTCGGTTGTACGGGCTTCAGGCAAAAATAAGGTCGGCGCGCGTCAAAGAATTGCTCGATCTTGTTAAACTGGGCGATTCTGGAAGGCGGCGCATAGCAGGTTTCTCGCGAGGCATGCGCCAGCGCCTCGGCATGGCAGCTGCACTGGTCAATCAACCCGAAGTATTGTTCCTGGACGAACCCGCCAGCGCACTGGACCCGGCCGGGCGCAAGGAAGTGCTCGACCTGATCGAAGGACTGCGTGGCAAGTGTACCGTGCTGATGTCGACCCATATCCTGGCGGATGTGGAGCGGGTATGTGATGTGATCGGCATCATGGCGCGAGGTAAGCTGGTTGTGCAGGCGCCGCGCCAGGAGTTGCTCGACCAGGTTGCCTCCCCTGTTTTTGAAGTCGAAGCAGAGGATGTTAATGCCTTACAAGCCTGGTCTGTTGGCGGGCGCTCGCTGCCCTGGGTGGCGTCCATTGAATTCAATGGTCACATTGGGCGGGTTGTGGTCAGTGACATGACCACTGCCAAGCGTGAACTTTTACCCAGCCTGCTTGGTGCAGGATTGGTTTTGAACCGCTATGAAGAACTCAAGCCCTCGCTGGAAGATGTCTTCCTGCGCCTGGTGGGCGGGGAGGGACTGCAATGAACTTTTGGGTTGTATTTCGAAAAGAAATGTTGGAACAATGGCGTACCTATAAGATGCTGATCGTGGGTGCCGTGCTGTTCCTGTTCGGACTGACCTCCCCATTGCTGGCCAAGTTCACGCCTGAGATGCTGGCTGCCGTACCTGGTTTTCCGGCAGGCATGGCTGATTTTATACCCACGCCAACGGTAGCGGATGCCATGACCCAGTACATCAAGAATATGAGCCAGTTCGGCATCCTGCTGGCTCTACTGATGAGCATGGGAAGCGTGGCGCAGGAAAAAGAGCGAGGCACTGCAGCTCTGATATTGACCCGGCCTGTTTCACGTGGAACATTCATTCTGGCCAAGTTCGCAGGCTTGAAGTTTACATTTGTGATCAGCCTGCTGTTGGCCTCGCTGGGTTGCTGGTACTACACCTGGCTGCTGTTCGAAGCCCTGCCGTGGGGTCCGTTCCTGTTGATGAACGCCCTGATCCTGGTGAACTTGATGGTATATATTGCCCTGACCCTGCTGTGCAGCACCCTGGCTCGAAGCCAGTCAGCTGCAGGGGGACTGGCTTTTGGCGGTTTGATCCTGCTGGCCGGATTGGGAGCTATTCCCCGCCTGGCGGAATACCTGCCCGGACGCCTGTTCGAGTGGGGGGCAGCCCTGACACTCGGCAAAGAGATGACCGCCTGGCCTGCTCTGTGGACCAGCCTGGGCATGATCGCGGTCTGCCTGCTGGTTGCAGGATGGACCTTCCGCAGGCAGGAATTGTAGGGCTCGTGATATATAAAATGTTTCAATTGAGGTCCAAATAATTAGTTTCACGTGAAACTTTATTATGAAGAGAGTGGAGTTTGAAATGGCTGAATTGATCAAATGGGAATACCAGGTGATTTCCATCGGAAGCGCCTTTGGCACCAAGGATGAGCTGCTCCAGGCTACCTTGAATGAGATGGGTGAGCAGGGCTGGGAGGCGGTCAGTGTTTACACCATCGGACAAAGTCCAAAGGTCACAGTCGTGGCCAAGCGTGTTTTGACCGATACAGCCCGCCGCAGACGATCGATGCCCTGACCCAGCTACTATGCGTGTAGATTAATTATCTCACATTTCCCATCGCGCGGGATCGGTTTTTAACTTCCCGAAGGTTTCGGTAGAACAAATATGATCTTCTTCCAAACCTTCGGGACGATGTTTATTTAAAACAGAATATTATTCTTAAGGTACCCGCAAGTAAGATCACTTTATGTGGAGATTACCAAGATTTATGATGAATTGCTTGGAGACATCCTTTTCTTGAAGCTCATTTAACGAGAGACCCTTCGGTCGTAAAAAAAATTCCCTCAGGGTGACATTTCAAATAGCGTAGATTAATTATCCCGTCTTCCCAATTTCCTAAAAAACATGGATGAGCCAATCAGGCTCATCCATGTTAAGGATTTTTTTGTTTAATAAACGACCGTGATCTAATTATTTGTCTTTTTCAAATGAACCTGGTTGTTTTCCTATTTTCCAACCGTCATCGAGCAATTTCTTTACATCCGGGTGATTACTTTTGGTGGACAATGGTGGAATTCCACGATGTTCGAAATTCCACCTCGGCAGATATAAAGGTGCAACCAGGATCAATCCCAGATAGATGGCTATCATCAGAACCAATGCCAACCCAGGATCCAGGTGTGGAAAGAGGTCCCCGTTCATAACCGCTACACTGATAGGACACATCCCTAGTGTTACGACCCAAATAGCAGCCTTTGTGATTACTCCGGTCTTGTGATCGGTTTCCCAGCATACATCACAACAAGGGATGTTAACTTCGGTCGTAATGTAGCGAGTGGAGGTACTTATCCTTGAACCTGCGTTTGACGTGGACTTCTGGAGGATCTTGGTGAGTGGAACTTCGAGCAAGTCATCAGGACCGGTAGGGTTTTTTTTACAAAACCAACATAAATAATTTGAGCCTTGATCCATTTTTTAATGATCCTCCTGCCCTTTCATGGGCGTAACAAATAGTTGCTAAAATAAGGTTCCAGAACAAATTCAAACCATTATATAACATTAAGGTTTAATTGATGCATAACAGATCATTCAAATAATGATCTTTGGTAAATCACGTTACACCAAGTTCTGCTCCAAAGCATTCTAGGTGAGAGCAGCTTGTAATTTTGCCGGTTCGGATGGGTGATGGCTAAAATTAGAATTAATAGTTCCTGTGATGGTCGTTTTGTTATATACTTTTCTCCAATACAGTGATATACACAATGGAATATAACTGTTAATTTGTGAACCTGAACAATGACCCTGCCCTCAAAAACATCCTCCAAATTTAAACCATCCCGTGATCTTCCTTTTGCCGGGGTATTGCTTCTGGCTGTCGTTTGGACAATCTTCTCGCGGATCCCCGTGGATAGCGCACCCCGGGATGAAGTGCCTCCCAGTCCGCGCCAGGGGTTTTCCGCACCCGATTTCACTGCCGACCTGCTGGATGGCGGCAGGGTGATCCTGTCCGAATTGCGCGGGCAGGCGGTGGTCCTGAACGTGTGGGCTACCTGGTGCCCGCCCTGCAAGGCTGAAATGCCTGCCCTTGAAAAGGTCTATAACGATTTTAAGGAGCAGGGTCTGGTCCTGATCGGATTGAATTTGACCTCCCAGGATTCGGAAAAGGATGTGATCGATTTTGTACAGGAATTCGGGCTGTCCTTCCCGGTGGCATTGGACCGTGATGGTGCAGTCCAACGAAAATACAAGATATCCGGCTACCCGACGACGTTCTTCATTGACAGGGAAGGCATCATTCAATCGGTGGTGGTGGGTGGACCCATGAGCGCGGCGCTGATCCAGTCCAAAGTGGAAGACCTGCTCAAGGAGACCCCGTAATGTACCCCTTCCTGAGGATCGGTCCGCTTTTGCTGAATTTCTCAGGGTTGACTGCCCTGGTCGGGATTTGGATCGGATTGACGCTCACCGAAAAGGAAGCTATACGCATGAAACTCGACCCCAATCGGATCAGCAACATGATCCTGATCGGCATGATGGCTGGTGTGGCTGGCGCCAGATTGGGGTATGCCCTGCAATACCTGCAGGCTTTTATCTCCAATCCTGTGAGCCTGTTCTCCATTACTCCTGAAACCTTGTTGGTCTGGGCGGGTATGCTGACCGGTTTGCTGGCAGCCGTATTTTATGGAAGGCACATGGGGTTATCTTTACGCCCTACCCTGGACGCCCTGGCGCCAGGTCTGGCGATTTTCATGATCGGATTGGGCGTATCCCATTTCCTGAGCGGCAACGCCTACGGCGCCCCGGTAGACCTGCCCTGGTCGATCACCCTGTGGTCGGAGCTGCGCCACCCTTCGCAGGTATATGAAACGCTGGCTGCAACCCTGATCTTTGGGCTGACATGGTTCAGCCCGACCCGCAGGCAGGGTACGGGCATGAATTTCCTGCTTGTGGTGGCAGGCTCGGCCTGCGCCCGCATCTTCCTGGAGGCTTTCCGGGGGGACAGCCGGATATTGATTGGAGGTTTTCGCGATGCGCAGGTGCTCAGCCTGGTCATTTTGGCGGCAGCCCTGTGGATGATGCACAGGTGGGGAGAAGAGCGTGTTGCCGCAGGCGGATCTGGACAGGAATAAGGCAATTTAGAACCTGACAGGTTGTATCCAATAAGCACAACTCTCCTTCAAGTTCAGCGTATATATGATTAATAACGGATACCAAATAGGAGAAGCAATGACTAATGAAGCGGATACCAAGCAATCGGAACCACGCAAATCGGGAAAGACCTACTACCGGGGCAGTTCGGAAGCCGTTTATGGCTTTGGTTTGATCGGGGCCTGGATCTATTACTTTTCAACGGCAACCACCTTCTGGGTCGGCGTGCTGGGTTTCTTCAAGGGCATCGTCTGGCCGGCCATGCTGGTCTATGAAGCCATGAAATTACTGGGCATGTAAGCCTGCACATGCAGCGTAATATTGAATAATTGGTGACATCCCAAGGGATCGAAACCTTTCTGAGACGGGTCAGGAAGTGGGCTTTCAATCGGGCCGACATCCTGGCCCTGGCGGTTGTTGGCTCGCATGCCAGGGGGGAGGCCACATCAACCTCCGACCTGGACCTGGTGCTGATCTGCTCCAACCCGGCGCAATACCTGCAAAACACGGACTGGGTACACCAGTTCGGGGTGGTTGAGAAGCAGCAGGTTGAGGATTACGGCCGGCTGACCTCTTTGCGGGTCTGGTACGTGGAAGGACCTGAGGTTGAATTCGGTCTTTCAGATGAACGCTGGGTTGCCCTACCCCTGGATGATGGCTCCCGTCGCGTGATGGAGGACGGCATAAAGGTTTTATTTGAAAGAGATCACATCTTGAGCAGGCATTTGTAGATCACTGGATTACAAAACGAGACTGCTCAAAAGGCAGTCTTTTCTCTTAAGAGGGATTGAGGATGTTTTTTTGGCGTGACCAAAGATATCGGGCGTTGTGTGTTTGTGCATGGATGATTTCCTTGTTGAAGATGAAAAGATGTGCTCAGCCATTATTATACGTGCCACTTGTGTGCGAATTGTTACTGTAAAAAAGCAAAACAATGGATAAGTGTGATCGGTCAAATCTTAGAAGATAGCTGAACCAAATCACCGTCCCGACGGTTTGACTCTAAAACAAGCTTGAGTTACAGGAACCTTCGGGACGTTTTTAATTGATCCCCTAACCGGGATATTCTACACCGCAGGCAACACAATCCTGACCTGGGTGCCTTTTCCGGGTTGGGAGGTGATGCGGATGCGGCCGTGGTGGGATTCCACCAGGCTGCGGGCGATGGACAGCCCCAGACCATTGCCGCGGCCTTCCTGAGGCTGGTCCGCCACCTGGTAGAAGCGCTCGAACATGTGCGGCAGGTCTTGGGCGGGGATGCCGCGGCCGGTATCACTGACCAGGATCTCGACCCCTTTGCCGCGCTGGGTGCCGCTTAGGGTGATGGCTCCGTCAGGTGGCGTGAAGCGCAGGGCGTTATCGAGCAGGATCAGGAGAACCTGGCGCAAGCGCAGCGGGTCGCCCTGTACCTGTCCGTTACCCGGATCAAGATTTAACTTAACGCCCCTGGTCGTCGCCAGGAGTTCAACCTGGCGGGCAGTCTCCTGCAGCAGGTCGGGAACGGATACCAGCTCTGCGGCCAGGTTCAGGCGCTGTGCATCCAGGCGTGAGAGCAGAAGCAAGTCTTCCACCAGACGGTTCATATAATCCACTTCCCCGATGATATCTCCCAAGGATTTTTCACGCTCGGTCTCTTCCGGGTTGCGCAGGGCATAGTCGGCATTCGCGCGTAACAGGGTGAGCGGGGCGCGCAGTTCGTGGCTGGCATTGGCAATGAACTGCTGCTGCTGATCCCAGGCGCGCTGGGCAGGTTCGATCGACCGCCCGGCCAGCAACCAGGAAGCCAGGGCAAGCACCAGGCTGGCAGCGCTGCCCATTATAAGCAGGCTGAGCAGGTATTGCGAAAGCATGCGGTCCTGGTCTGTGAGCAAGCGCCCGACCTGCAGCATACCCCCGGTGGCACTTTGATAGGTTAACAGGCGCAGGCGGGTTCCAGTATCAAGCCGGATGGTACGCAGGTCTGAGCCGGTTGTTTGAGCCTGGGTGATCGCGGCTGGTTCGTTGATAATTGGAGCCGTGCTGTTGGCAGATGTGTTCGCATCCGGAACGACAAAGACCGGTGCCAGGCTGCCGTCGTAACGTTCATCCTCTTCGCCGGATATAAATATGGCGACCTGGGTGGTACGGGAGGGGGATGTGGTCTGGGGGATTTGCACAAAGGCAGTAGGTTGACCCTCGCTGTCTGGGAAGCTGTTTCCATCACTTTCATCTGGCTTATCTGAATGCTCACCAGCAATTGGGGGAAAAAAGGCGGGGGCTGGCACATCGGTCGGTGAAGGCAGAGACCTAGTCAGTGTTGCAAGGGAAGAATAAGCCTGGCGGTTGCCTTCCTGGGTCCAGTCCTGCTCGGCGGAAGACAGCGAAGCTGGTAAAGGCAGCCCGCGCAAGCGGAACTCGACCGCCATCTTGTATTCCAATGCCAGGTCGATGGAGCGTTGAAAACCATGTGCCATCAGGCCATAACTGGCTGCACCAAGCAGGATCACCAATCCCAGGCTGGCTGCCAGGTAGAGCAGACCCAGGCGCAATCGCAGGGCTCTAAGCATCGCCGGGATCCAGTTTATAACCAAAGCCGCGCTGGGTGTGAATCGGATCCTTCATGTCTGGCCGGCGCAGTTTGGTGCGCAGGTAGGAGACATACACATCCACCATGGAAGGCTGCACGTCCGGGGCGTATGACCAGACGTAATTCAGCAGGAATTGGCGCGCGAGCACCTGCCCGGGGTGGAGCATGAAGCATTCCAGAAGGGTCCATTCAGTCTTTGTCAATTCGAGGGAGAACTCGGCGCGGCGCGCCATGTGGGTGTGTGTGTCGAGCACCAGGTTGCCGATACGCAGCTCAAACGAATCTGCCTGGACCCCGTTCAATCGGCGGCTGAGGGCATGCAGGCGCGCCACCAGTTCATCAAATGCAAAAGGTTTGGTCAGGTAGTCGTCCGCCCCGCTGTACAGACCAGCCACGCGGTCCTCGATCTGTGAACGGGCGGTCAGCATCAACAGACCCATTGGAAGTCCAGCGGTGCGGATTGCCTGGCAAACGGCAGGGCCATCGCGCCCGGGCAACATCCAATCTACGATGGCCAGGTCGTGACCGCCACACAGGGCGATCTCCAAGCCCTCATCCCCGTTGTAAGCCGGGTCAACCTGGAAGCCTTCGGTTTTCAGTGTTTTGACCATCAGGGCTGAAAGACGGTGGTCATCCTCGATAAGCAGGACGCGCATCAGGACATCTCCATCGGATAATCACGACTCGATCTTGGATCATCATTCGCTTCATATATACCAAGTATAGCAAGGAAAGATTGGAATTGGATTGGAAAACAGGGAGCCTTTTCCAAGAATATTCCAAACCTGGCAGGATATCATCCTTGAGTATTCAACATGTTCGGATCGTTCCGAAGATGATGACAGATCAGATCCTATTGGAGGTTTTTCCATGAA
>Ga0172368_10001643_pt1 | contig 30077 bp, 29 predicted proteins | sample Lak11m_FD_114540 | JGI IMG/M metagenome (GOLD analysis project Ga0172368, IMG submission 114540) | Freshwater microbial communities from Kabuno Bay, South-Kivu, Congo - kab_022012_11m | ecosystem: Environmental > Aquatic > Freshwater > Lake | place: Democratic Republic of the Congo: South-Kivu...
AGCGCCAAAGGAGGCCTTGCCCCAGCAAGGCCGACTGATGCACAGGGCACAACGCAGCGCCCCAAGGCGCGGTAAAGATTAAACCTTTTGAAAAATAGTTCGAATGGTGCGGTAAACGCACCGCCAATTGGGATATGGGGCGTCTTTGAGAAAGAGACGGAAGGTACCTTCCGTCGGAAAATTCAAGCGGCGCTCTTTTAAAATAAAGTTCTTCACCAATCATTTGTGGTTTTCATTTTGGGTAATCAAGGCCCAAAATAAAAACCACTGATTCTAAATTTCCTTCCCGATGAAAGGAGCTTTGCCCTATGAGATACTTTATCTATGCCCGCAAGTCCACGGATGACGAGGATAGACAAGTCCTCTCTATTGAAGCGCAGCTTAAGGAACTTCGCGAATACGCCCAGAGGGAAAACCTTTCTGTTTGTAAGGAGGTTATTGAAGCTAAGACCGCCAAGAAGCCGGGGCGCCCACTATTTAACGATATGATTATGGCTATTGAGCGTGGACTTGCGGATGGCATCCTTGCCTGGCATCCCGATAGATTAGCGAGAAACAGCGTTGATGGCGGCCGGATAATCTATCTCGTAGATCAAAAGGTTATTAAGGACCTGCGCTTCCCCACCCTTCGCTTTGATAATAACGCTCAAGGCAAGTTTATGCTCTCTATTGTATTCGGCCAGAGTAAGTATTACATAGATGCTCTTTCTGAGAATATCCGCAGAGGTATTCGCTTAAAGTTAAGCAAAGGTATCTGGCCGCAGTGGGCGCCCATCGGCTACCTTAACGACCGTAAGACTCGAACAATTATAATTGACGAGGGCAAAGCTCCTTTCATAAAGAGGGTTTTTGAGCTTTACTCTACTGGAAATTATACACTTCAAGAGATACGAAACAAAATAAATCCTCTTGGACTAACTGGCAGAAAAGATAAACCTCTAAGCATAAGCCAATATCAAACGATGCTCAGAAACCCTCTTTATTACGGCGTATTCCGCTACAAGGGCGAAGTTTACGAAGGTACTCATCAGCCCGTTATCACAAAGAAACTTTTTGATAGATGTCAGGAAGTGATGCATTTGCGCGGCAAGCATAAGGAACCGCAACAGGCGAGATTTGTTCTTAGGGGCTTGATGCGCTGTGGTGAATGCGGCAGGTCAATAACTGCCGAACTTCAAAAGGGTCATGTTTATTACCGCTGCACTAAGCGATTAACGAACTGTAAGCAAAAATACGTTCGTGAGGAAGAGCTTGCCGCGCAAATCAGCAAGTTTATTCAAAAAGTTTCTTTGTCTGATGAATGGACGAAACGAATTATTGAAGAGCTTGAGCGAAACCGCAACACATCTCTCTTATCTTCGCAGTCCCAGCAGCAAAATCTTGAGGATAAGATTAAAGAAATTGACGCTAAGATTAGTAAACTTATTGATGTTTACCTTGAAGGCAGCTTGACACTTGAAGAATACCAAACTAAAAAGGAGGCTTTTATCAACGAAAAGAAGAAATTACAGGAATCTGCACGGGATTTTGCTGCTAGGAGTAATTCCTGGTTCGAACCGGCAAGAGATTTCGTAACTCTGTTAAACAGAGCGGAATACGCCGTAAAGGAAGGAAATTTAGAATCCCAGAAAGAATTTCTGGAAAAGATTAGTTCGAACTTTATTTTAAAAGAGCGCCGCTTGAATTTTCCGACGGAAGGTACCTTCCGTCTCTTTCTCAAAGACGCCCCATATCCCAATTGGCGGAGAGGCTGGGATTCGAACCCAGGGTCCAGGTTTCCCCAGACAACTCATTAGCAGTGAGTTGCTTTCGGCCGCTCAGCCACCTCTCCAAAAAATTCTTGGAACAAGAATTTTTTGGCTCCGAAACCAACAAGAATTCATTTACAGCGGTTTCGGAGCTAACAAAATCGTTTAAGAGAATCAACGGCAGATTTTCTCTTCTTTCTAAAAAATTCTTTTAACAAAGAACCACATTCTTTTTCTAAGATTCCGCCTTTTACTTTTATGCGGTGGTTTAGTTTTTTATGGTTTGCGATATTGACGACTGAACCGCAGGCCCCTGTTTTAGGGTCTTTTGCCCCGAAATAAATGCTGTTTATACGCGCCAGTACAAGCGCTCCGGCGCACATACTGCAGGGTTCAATTGTAACATAGAGGGATACGCCGTTCAACCACTTTGTCCCGAGGTAATTTGCGGCGGAAGTCAGGGCAATCATTTCGGCATGGGCAGTAGGATCTTTGAGTTTTTCTACCTGGTTGTGTCCGCGGGCAATGATGTTATCTTTATAGACGATTACTGCGCCTACCGGCACCTCGTCTTCTTCAAAAGCAGCCTGCGCCTGCCTTAAAGCCTCCGCCATATACCTTAGGTGCCGATTCAGCATGGATTATATGCGCCTGGCAGAAATTGAGCACTACAAATTTTTTATTTAGCGAAATCCTCCGAAGCCATACCTTTAGTTTATTTCAATGGCGTAGGAGGACGAACCTGCTCTTCCTGCTACTTTAAAGAACATTTGCGCCTGGCAGGAATCGAACCTGCAACAACTTGCTCCGTAGGCAAGTGCTCTATCCAATTGAGCTACAGGCGCAGACCTTATAAGTCTATCCCACTGACTACAAACAGCTGCGCCGTTTCTTCAAAAAATCATTGCTATAGTCAGTGTTAATTCGGCCAGGCAACTTATGTTCGCTTACGCTCCATAAGTTGCGGCCTCATTAAAATTGAGCTACAGGCGCATTATTTAAGACCCGTTATACGATATGCTTCAGCAGTTCTTCCCTGGTAAAACCGAGCTCCTTCAGCGCCGCAGCCGGATCCGCGACATACTTACGGCAAAAACGTGTAACATCTTCAAAGGACTTTATATCCTTATCGACTAATATCTTTATCACCTGGGTGCGTATTTTTGTCTCGAGGATTATGTCTTTCGGGCTGACGCCGCTAACCTGCGCCAACTTGTCTCTGAATATACTGCTTACCGCAGACTCACGGAATTCATGCTGGGCAAGGTCATAGGTCCAGAGGGTCGATAATAACACCATCTTCTTTTCCATCCCCGCTGTCTCAACCAATTCTCCCACGACCCTGTTAATCTTGCCGTTTATATTATAGCGCCGCATGATCACAAAAACATCAATCAGGTTAACGAGCACCTCCGGGACATTCATCGGCTCATTCTGGAGTCTCAGGATAGTTTCCCTTGCGGTAGAGGCATGCAGGGTACCCATGCAGTATTTCCCAATGTTCATGGCAGTCATCAGATCCTGGGCCTCCCTGCCGCGCACCTCGCCGACTATTATCCTGTCAGGCCGCATACGCAGCGAATTCTTGACCAGGTCAGCAAGGCTTGTCTCTTCGTCGCTCTCAAGGCGGGAACAATTCTCCCCTTCTCCGGTATTCAACTCCAGGGTATCTTCAATAACTACCACCCTGTCATTTGAAGGGATAAAGCTAAGCAGGGCGTTTAAAAGGGTGGTCTTGCCTGCTCCGGGGCCTCCGGAAACAACCATATTGGCGGGTTTGACCCCAAAACCTTCCAGATACAGCCAGAATTGGGCAGCTAGTTCCGCGTTAAGCGAGCCGCTTTTGACCAGTTCGATTATGCTCAAGGGGTTTTCCTTTGCGCGGGTAATGGTTATCTGGGGGCCAAAGGGAGAATAAACTATATTCACCCTCCCCTTTATCTCGGCAAGCTCTACGTTGTTAATCTTGTTGATTGCCTTTCTTCCGGAGAAGAAAACCAGTTTCTTGATAAAAAGGTCCAGCTCATCCCTGTCGTTGAACCTCTTGTCTGTTTTGAGCAACCCGTGCTTGGTCTTATGGATATAAATCGGAGAAAGATAATTTATCATGATATCTTCCACGTCAGGGTCGGCAAGGAACTCCTCGATAATGCCGTAAGACATAAATTCATTGAAGAATTTCTCCAGCTCCAGGCCCTTTGTCTTTCTTATGAAATGCTGGCAGCGGGGGGTATTGTATACCTCCAGGAACGCCTGGGAGATCACCTCGCGTTTGCGGGTCAGGTCCTGCAAGAGGTATATCTTTCCGGCGAGCTTATCCAGTATCTCGTTCTCGATATCAATTCTCTCTTTATCCATTAGGCCTCCTCTATAGCTGCTTTCCGGATGCTAGATGACGCGCTTACTGTCTAATCTGTCGCTTGAGCTTCGCTCGTACAGTAGTCGTAAAATCAAGGAGAGGAAATATGTAGAACAAAGTTAATTTTATCATAGATTATTTATAAAGGAAACTAGAAAATTGTTTGGCGGATAGTCAGCGTTGGAAGATGCGGCATGTTATTTTAATACTTCCGCTATTTCTTCCGAAACGATTCTTGCTGTTTTGCAGACTTCAGGCGAGAGAACAAAAGAAAACTCCAGGGATTGCGGCTGTATCCCCAGGATTATGGTCTCACAGCCTATAGCCCTATACAAATAATCCCTGATAATCCAAACCGGCATCTTGTGAGTAGAAAAAGACGAACCCGCCTCTTTGTATGTATCGATAACCTTAACCGCTCCTGCCTTCCCGTGAAAATCTACCGCATCAACGATGATAAGGTGTGTTGGCTCAAATTTCTTTATTTCTCCGGTCAGGTTTTCCGGAGCGGTATGCCCTAAAAAGACCTTTACGAGCCTGGTCTTCTTCTTTTTTATATGCCCTTTGAGCTCCTTGGCAATTACCGTACCTACCGCATCATCCCCCCTTAATTCCGAGCCGACGCCTAACACGGCAACTCTTTGCGCTGCCTTAAGCCTTTTTTTCAGAGCCGTCCTTATTTTCCGCATTGAAGATGACCTTTAATTTATCCGGATTTAATCCGGCTAGCTCGAATTCGCCAGTCGACTCCAGCGCATTCTTAAGGCAAGAATCCACGCACTGTCCGCAATAGATACATTTTCCTAAATTTATCTCTGCTTCAAATTTATTCTCGCCGATTTTCCTAATCTCTATGGCTCCGGAAGGACAGTCGCGCATGCACATCTTACAGCCGATACATTTTCCGGAGGTAAACTTCAATTTTCCGCGAAAACCTTTGGGCATACCTGACCTTTGGGCGGGGTAATTTATAGTGGCTGGTTTTTTAAATAATGACTGTATTAGTTGTCTGGCAATCTTACCGGGCCTGCTCATCCTGGTAGCACTCCTTTTAAGATAAGATTAAGTACAACCTGCACGAATGCCAAAGGAGCCAGGTATTTCCAGCATAAATTAATCATCTGGTCCAGGCGCAGGCGCGCAAAGAGGGTTCTTAGGAATGCGACCAGCGCAATAATAAAGAAAACCTGGAATAAGTAAAAAATAAACAGGGGCACGGGTTTAAGATTAAGGCCAAAAGGCAAGAATACGGCTGCCAGAAGCGAAGCCCCCACGAACATTTCAATATTAATGGCCATCCGCAGGAATGCCAGGAACCTGCCCCCATACTCGGTGAAAGGCCCGGCGACTATTTCCGTTTCTGCCTCAGGGATATCAAAAGGAACCTTTTCCAATTTTCCTAAAAGAGAGACTATCGCTATGCCGAAGCCCAAAAGATTAAAGAACCAGTATCCCAGGTGGCGATCGTAAAATGCCACCATCTTGCTGATTGACCAGGTATCCGCCAATAAACTGGATGCCAGGATACACAGGAAAAACGGGACTTCATAGGCAAACAGCTGCGTCAGCGCCCTCACCGCTCCGATCATCGAAAAAATAGACCTGGAATACCATCCGCCTAGAAAATAACAAAGGGTCGGCAGAGTCAAAAGGTATAAGACAACGATTATATCGCCGTTAAAATGGAATACGGCCTGCGCCGACCATATGGGTATATAGAGGATGGCGGTGCAGGATGCGGCAAGCGCCACTGCGGGCATCAATTTAAAAACCGGTACATCCGCTTCTTCGGGGATTATCTCCTCCTTGCTTACCAGTTTTATGAAATCTGCGAGGGGCTGAAACCAGGGCGGTCCTTTTCGGTTCTGGAATCTGGCGTAGAGTTTCCTGTCCGCGAATTCGGCGATAAAGCCGAAGACAAAAAGGAAAAGGAGCCCCGGAAAAACTAGAATATGAAAGATTGCCTTGCTCATCAGTTTGTTAAAAAGCGCGCTGAAGCCTCTTGTTCAAGTCCGTAAAATCTATGCCTTCTCTTTTATACCACTCTATCCCCTGAAGGCGCACCGATTCCCAGGCCAAAGTCTGCTTATTGCGCTTATGCGCATGGCGGATCGAGATAAGCCTGTCCGTACAGGAAAAACAGGGGTCAATTGCCGCTACCACAATAGGCATATCCGCCAAATACCTGTCCTCAAGCATTTTGGAAACCGCCTGAATATTGGCTAAAGTGGGAGCCCTTACTTTTATCCGGTCCGGCTTCTCCGAGCCGTTAGACCTGACATAATGGAAATCTTCTCCCCTGGGAGCTTCATAGCGGCTTATCGCTTCACCCGCCGGGATTTTACGCCCGGATTTTACGGCGATAGGCCCCTCTGGTATCTTTTGCATTATCTGGCGCGCCATATTATACGATTCCATCAGCTCTCCCAGACGCACAAAGGTCCTGCCATAGACATCGCATTTTTTGCTGGTTACGACCTTAAAATCAAGCTCCGCATAAGCCGCATAGGGGTCGTCCTTGCGCACATCCCGCTTGATACCTGAAGCGCGCGCCACCGGCCCTACTGCCCCAAGCCGCTTAGCATCTTCATAAGACAATACGCCTACCCCAGACAGGCGTTTAATCAGAGTAGTCTCCTCTTCGGCAAGCCCGATATAATATTTTGTCCTTTCTTCCAGTATATCCATTGCCTTGAGGACTTCCTCTTTTTTCCCCTGGTCTATATCGCGCCTCACCCCGCCGATAGTATTGATGCCGTAGTTGACCCTGTTGCCCGTAAGGAGCGCTAACAGGTCCATAACTACTTCGCGGTCGCGCCATGTATACATCAGCAGCGTATCAAAACCTATTTCGTGCCCTGCAACTCCCAGCCATAAAAGGTGGCTGTGGATACGCTCCAATTCTCCGATGAGGCTGCGGATATATTTAGCCCGCACAGGCACCTCCAATCCGGCAATCTCTTCAACGGCCTGGACAAAACAGGAAGAATGCGAATGAGAACAAATGCCGCAGATGCGTTCCACAAGATAAAGGTCCTGAATATAGGTGCGCTCTTCGCATGCCTTCTCTATGCCGCGGTGATTGTAGCCCAGTTTTATACTTGTAGAGGTAATCTTTTCCCCGCGCATGCTGATTAAAAAACTCTCCGGCTCTTTTAAGGCCGGGTGCTGCGGGCCTATCGGGACATTTACTTCTCCTGAATCATGCATTGATTTACCCTCTTTCCCTAGTTACTAAATCACTCCGATCCGCCCAGGATTCATGTCGGGCGAGGAGTTATCTTCAAACATCCTGCTTCCAGTCCTTACGCAAAGGATAGCTATCCTTAGGCCAGTTATCCGGCAGAGGGTATCTATGTCCCTTTGCCAGGCCATTTACCCTTATGCCCAGTAAATCCATAAGCTCCCTTTCATAAATATCCGCATTGGGAAAAGCCGCGGTAACTGAATTTAACTCAGGGTCATCCTTCTTTAAGCTGACCCTCAAATTAAGTACGGCCTTTCCTTCCCTACTAAGGTGGTATATAACCGAGAAGGAATCTCCCAAATCCATGCCGGTAATCGTAGAGAGCCCTTCAAAGCCCATCTGTTTTATGGCGTAAGAAAATACCTCTTCGAATTTATCGAGGGCGACATCCAGAAATACGCGGTTATTCCTCTGCATCTTTACCACTCCCGAAAGATAAGCAAATTTTTCCTCCAGCTCTGATTTTATCTTATTTTCTTCTTCCATTTTCCTGTTCCTCCAGGCTTTTTAAAAGCTTTACCACTCCGTCGATTATTGCCTTGGGGCTGGCAGGGCAACCCGGGATATAGGCGGAAACCGGTATCACCGTATCTATCCCGCCTTTTACATTATATAAGTCGTGGAAAACTCCCCCTGTGCTGGCACAACTCCCCACTGCCACCACAAATTTCGGCTCAAGCATCTGTTCATAGATGCGCAATAACCGGCATTCGATCTGTCTGGTCACCGGGCCAGAGCACAAAAGTATGTCCGCATGGCGCGGTGTGCCTTTTAGCAGGACACCGAAACGCTCAAGGTCATAACGCGGAGTAAGCGCGGCAATAATCTCGATATCGCAGGCATTGCAGGCCCCGGTATTAAAATGCAATACCCAGGGTGATTTTAATCTGGACCAGTTAACTATCTTGGTAATAACGCCCATTTACTTCCTCAATAGGATAATAAGCCCGATAGCCGCTGCGATGATATAAATCCCGGCCATAACAAATACCCCCAGGGTTTCAGGGGGGACTGTCGCGATAATCAGAGCAACTACGTGTAATATGGTAAAGAAAAAGGCAAACGGAAAAAACTGGCTGTAATCGGGCTGAATAAGGTGCTCCTGAAAATCCTCACCGCAGGCATAGGCCTTTTTTGCTCCCGGAGGATTCTTGCGTTTACGCAACGCCCAGCGGGAGAAAACCCAGGACAAAATAACCGTCGTAATCAGGATTATTATAAAAGCGAAAGGCGGTGAAAGAAGCATTCTTTGCGTCATGACTATCCCCTTAAATTGCTCAATCGCCTTGGGTCAATGGTTTTATTATATTTAAAAGCCCAAAAAATCACGCCTCCCGCAACCACCATAATCACAATTTCAATGACGATTATGGTGATAACGATTGCCTGGGCCAGGGCAGTCCTGCCGCAGAGATAACCTGCCAGGATAATCAGAAGCGTAACTGCCTTGATTAAAATCTCCAGGCCTATTAATGCTCGGACTAAATTAAAACTTACCAGGATGCAATAAACTCCGGTAATTAACAGCAGTATGATGAATATCACAAAATGGTTGAACAGTTGAGCAGTAAAAACGCTCATTTATCAGGCTCCTTAAATAGAATCACTACTCCGAAAACCCCGGTCAACAAAATAACCACCTGCCCTAACAAATCCAGGCGCCTTAATCCCCAAAGCATCACCCGTACATCCGGGCCGCAATAAGGAATCGGTAAATCAACCTGCGGTATCTTTAAGAAATGGCTCAAAGTCAGCCATGCGGCTATAAGAATAAGCGGTAAATAGAGAAACTTGGCTAATCGCTCCCTACGGCGCTGCCGCAGCCTTTCCTTGCTTACGCGCTGGGTAAAACTTATCGTGGTAATAAAAATTACCGGGATAAGCCCGGAACAGACAGAAAGCTCAAATACCGCTGCCAACGGAGAGCCTAAGCGGTACATAAGCACCGAGACTATTGCGCTGGTAATCGCAAGGCCCACCACAGAATGGATTAACCTGACGGTCATTACCGTCCAGATTGCGGATAAAAGTAAAATCGATAAAAGAAATAAATCGAGTGTCATCCTAATTAAATATGCCCCTTAATGGTAAGATCCAGGTATTAAGCATAAAAGGAAAACCGATGCCTGCGGCCAGGGTAATTGCAGCAAGCATAACTTCGCATAACTTTATGCCCAAAGGCACGGATGCGGCATGCACCCCCGGCCCTGCTTCCGTCTTGATAAAAAATACATTGCGCGTGAAATAAAGAAAATATGCCAGCGTCAAGACGCTGGCCAATAAAGCAACGGCCGCATAAAGTGCCCTGCCTGAAGCCAAAAGGGCAATGATGATAATGAGCTTGCTCCAGAACCCGGAAAAAGGCGGTATCCCGGAGGTAGAAAGAAAACCGACCAGGGAAGTAGCCCTGGTAACCGGCAGGCGGTATCCGAGGCCCATGATGATCGGGATTTCCGTAGAGTCCAGCTCTTTCTTTAAAGAGGCGGCATTGACGAAAAGAAGCGACTTAAAAATTGCGTGATTAAAGAAATGGAATACCGCTCCGGCAAAAGCAAGCGGCGTTGCGCAGCCTAAGGCCAGCAGGATATAACCGACCTGGCTTATGCTGGAATAAGAAAGCAGGCGCTTAAAGCCGCTTTGGGTAAAGGTTGCCAGCGCCGCAAAGACAATTGAAATTACGCCCACGGACATAAGCACGTTTTGAAACGGCGCCTTTAATACAAAAACCGAACTAAAAAGGCGCAGTAACACATAAATCCCGGATACCTTGGTCACAATCCCCGCCAGGAGCACCGATACTGCCGACTGCGTATGGGCGTATGCATCAGGCACCCAGCCGTGAAAAGGCACCGCTCCTGACTTGATAAATAAACCGCAGAGAAAAAGCCCGGAGGCTAAATTCAGAATGACGGCATTATGGCCGGAGGAAAAAGCGCTGCGGACCTCGCTAAAAGAGGTCCCCCCTGCCGTAAGTATTAAGAGTGCCGTGCCGCTTAGGATAAATATGCTGGCAAGCATGGAAAGAACCAGGTATTTAAAGGTCCCCTCTATGGTAAATTTATCCTTCTCTATAGCCATGAGCACAAAGACGGCAACTGCGGTGATCTCCATAAATACGTACAGGGAAAAGATATCCCTGGACAAAACAGTGGCGTTCATGCCGATAATAGAAATCAAAAGCAGATTAAAGAAAGGGAACTTTTGCCTTTCCTGCGCGATAGTGCTTTTTGCTATCAAAAGAGAAACGAACGCCACAATCGCGATTGTAAAAAGCATAATCAGCGATAATTTATCTATAGCCAAGCTAAAGGCAAAAAAACTTCCTAAGCGGTCAACGCTAGAACCGGGCATAAACCAAAGACGCAGGGCATTGAACATTTGGACCAATAGCAGCAAGCCCACTGACCAGAAGGCAAACCCTTTCCTTAACGGCTTGAAAGGCAGGTTAAGAATAAGTAAGAGAAAAAATGGGCCTAAAACAAACAGGTTAGGCATAGTAATGCTCCTAAAAGAGACCAGACAACATAAACCACGTAATAGCCGGTATGGGCCTTATGAATGGTCCTGGAAGACCTTAAAACAAGTGCCGGGATGAAGCGGTCATATACCCAGTTTATGCCTCTGTCTACCAGCCATAAAAGTCCCGCAATTTTACGGATAAACCTGATTCCTAATTTATAGGGATCAAAATATCCTTTCTCCGCCCACCGATAAATCGGAAAAAGCACCGACGCATAATGTATGTGGTCTGCCGCCTTAAGCCCGCTGCCGGAAATCCTTGCCGCTATAAAATGATGGAGGAAGGCTGCTATTAAGACCAGGGCGGTAATAAAAATAAGTACGTGGTTGGAAGGTAACCCTGCAAAGCTTTTGCCGGCAACCTCTTTCCCTAAAATCGGCTGGATAAAATTATTTATCGGTAAATAATTAAAAACTCCGAAAACTATGCAGGTAAACGCCAGGATAACCATAGGTATAAGCATGGAAAGCGGTGCTTCTTTTACCCCCTTATGCTCCTTGGGCGTTTTACCCAGAAAGGCCGCGTGCCCCAATTTCAGGAAAGAAGCGGCAGTAAAGAATGAGCCGATGATAGCCGCTAAATAAAATATCTTGCCCCTTTCTAAAGAGGCATCATAAATCAATTCTTTGGAGAAAAATCCGTTAAACGGCGGAACGCCGGATATGGAGGCAGCCGTAATCAAATAGCAAAAGAACGTTACCGGCATCTTAAAACGCAAGCCTCCCAGCCTTTCTAAATCGGTCGTACCTGCCTCCTTCTCTACTGCCCCTCCTGTGAAGAAAAGCCCGCATTTATACAAGGTGTGGTTGAGCATATGGAATAGCCCGCCGATTATGCCCGCAGGCAGGCACGTCCCTATGCCCAAAACCATATATCCTACCTGGCTTATGGCATGATACGAAAGCAGCCGTTTATAGTCCTTCTGTATCAAGGCCATCATTACTGCCAATAAGATAGTCGCAGCCCCCACTGCCATAATGGCGGTGCTTAAGGGCGAACCCGGGTTAAGCGCAAACATATCAAGAGTGATACGGCTAAGAAAATAAATCCCTAAAAGCTTTTCCAGCGCCGCCGGGAAAAGGGCCATAAAGGGGAGCGGCGCGTCAATTGCCGCATCGGGTATCCAGGTATGAAAGGGCATGGAACCTGCTTTGGATATCGCGCCGATAACTAAAAGTACGAAGGCCAGACCCCCCAGCCCCTCCAGCCCAAGCCTGATCTGGCCTATCTCCAGCGTCTTAGCCAGGTATCCAGTCAGGATAATCCCGACCATCATACACAAATCAGAAACACCCACGATGACAAATGCCTTGGTTGCGGTCTTAAATGCCTGCCTGCCGGACAGGCAGGCCTGCTTTTTCCCTATGGCTATCAGGCCATATAATGTCAAAAGCAACCCTTCCCAGAAAAAAAGCAAGGCCACGAGATTACTTGCCAGTACCGCGCCGTTAACAAAAGAAACCGATATTAAAATATACGCATAGAACTTCCTGACGTTATTCTTTATAAACTTAAGTGAATAAAGCGTGATGAGCAAGCCAAAGAATGAAACGGCTAAAACAATAAAAGCGCTGAAATGATAAAGCCGGAGAGAGAAATTCATCCCGAAGCCCGCCCATCCGCAGGCAAACAAGAGCTCTTTTTTAAATACGGAGGCAGTGATAAATAAATTAGCCGCACTTGCCAAAAGGGCGCAAGCTCCGCTTAATCTTTTCGGCAGAAGAAAAATAAGTATGCCTGCCAGTAAAGGCAGGGCTATTAGTAAAATCAACATCATCTTAATCCCAGCATCTGTTGAGCGGTTATTTGCGTTATAAGGTTGGGGTAGCTAATGAAAATCCCGCCTAATAAAGACAAAAGCGCGAAGCATGCTACGCACAGCACCATAAGCCAAGAGCCTTCTTTAGCAACGGGTCTCTTCGTTTCCCCTAGGAATACCAGGTTAAAGGCCCGGAAAAGATACAAAATCGTCATTATTGCACCCAGGAGGAATATACCGGAAATAATTATATGCCCTGACTCTAACGCGCCTGAAATAACCATATACTTGCTAAAGAACCCGCCAAAAGGCGGGATTCCCATCACGGAGAAAGCGCAGAACAAAAATGACGCAGCGGTAACGGGCATAGCCTGAACCAGGCCGCCCATCTGCGTGATATCCTTAGTTTTGGCATTCTGCTCGACTATGCCTGCGCACAAGAACAGGCCTGCCTTAGCTAAACCGTGCATCAATATAAAAAGCAGTGCCCCTGCTATGCCTATTTCTTTGCCAACGGCAAACCCCAGGAATATAAAAGCTATCTGGCTGATGGTAGAATAGGCAATAATCCTCTTTAAATCAGTGTCAATTAAAGCAGCTCCTGCCGCAACCAAAGCGCTTGCCCCGGCAATAGCCGGTACTATCACCTGCCACGGAATACTTAACGGGGCAGTAGCGACGAAAATCCTGGCAAATACGTACACGCCGATTTTTACCAAGACCGCCGCATGCAGCAGGGCCGTGACCGGAGAAGGAGCAACGCCGGCATCGGGAAGCCAGCTCTGCAAAGGCAGGGTGGCTGATTTAGAAAGCATGCCCACCAGGATAAGGGCGATTGTCACGTTAGAGACAGGCTTTATCCTGACTGCTTCCTTTATAGCCGCTAAATCAAAACTTCCTGTTTCCTGATAGAGCATGATGAAACCCAGGAGCATGACTAACGCACCGAATACCGTGATTAAAAATGCCTTATCGGCGCGCAGGACGTGCTGTTTCTCCCTGAAGAAACCGATAAGGCGCCAGCTGGTAATTCCGGTAATCTCCCAGAAAATATACAGCAATATCAGGTTGCCGGAGAAAACCAATCCCATCATCGAACCCAGAAACAGGACTACCATCAGGAAATACTCATTACGATTTTCGTAATGGCTTATATAGTCAAAAGAATAGAGTATAATTACGGCGCTTATAAACGAGGAAACCATCGCCATGAATACCGCAAGGCCGTCAGCGGTCAAAATAAAATTGAACCCCAAAGGAAGATTTCTTACGATGCTGACTGCCTGGTTTCTAAGTGCCGGCGCCAATAATGTTGAGGAAAGAAGAAAGGAAGACGCTGCAAGCAAAAAGGCAAATTTATTCCTTAGCCCCTCGGAGAGCTTGCCTATCAGCGGTAAGGCAAATGCGCCTATAACCGGGATAAAAACAGCCAGGAATAATATCAATTGATTCTTCATTCTTTATAAATATAGTGTAATTAGAATAAAAAAACCAGAGAACGATCGTCTCTGGTCGCATTCTCTGTCTTGCTTACGAGGTTAGCTGTCAGGCTAAGGGATCGAGTAACCCTGATCTACTTCTTTGGAGATGGGTGTAGAATTCGCCTCTAATCGTCTTGTGCTCTACGCGGGTCCCCCGTTTACTTAAAAACCCCTACTCTAATCGTAGAGGCCTAAGTAATTAAGCGTTCTATTAATACTATTTTAATACTCAAAAAGGCTTTGTCAATATAAACAAGCCATCCGTTGCTTGCCGCAAAGTATTGCGGTGCTAGCATCAAAACACGTTGTTTTGGTGCCGTAGTTTTGCTGGATTCGGTAAGTCACCTAGCACCTCGCTCGCTGTTCGGGCTTGTCGCCCTCGCAACGCTTACGATGTGCCGTTTCAATTTTGCTCTGTCGCAAAATTGAAACGGAGAGGCAGGGATATAAACCCCTCCACGTTGATTATAGACGCTGAAACGCTGCTTGTCAATGACAGCGTAACGAATAACGTAACAAATCAAAGAGCTACTTATCTAACTGCTGCAATTTGCTTATGGATTTATGCAGGTTTGTGTTAAATAAATGGACATACTTCTGGGTTGTTTCTACATCGGTATGCCTCATAAGATCCCTGACTGCATAGGCGCCTACCCCTGTATTGACCAAATGGCTGCAAAAAGTATGCCTGATGTCATGTATCCTTGCGGATATTTTCATCTTGCTTAAGATCTCCTTAAAGACCTTCTGGATCGTCTTATCCCTGTATCTCTGCGGTGTTTTAATGCCGTGCCAGCTCTTATTCTCTTTATCAACAAACACGTATTCATTGGCCTTGGGGATTGATCTAAGCACTTTAATCAGGCTATCGTGCATAGGGATAAGCTGTACGCCTCGCTCTCCCTTAGGCTTGGTAACCCGGATAAATTTATTATCCCAATCAATATCCGCCCATTTTAAGTTAAAGACTTCTCCCAGTCTTAAGCCGGTATGGAATTCTGTATAAAAGAACGGGTAATAATACTTATAATGCTTATGGCAAAGCTTAAAGAACTCCTGGTATTCATCTTGATTAAAGACCCTAATAGGCTTCCTGTCCCTTGTTTCTAATTTCTCGATTCTTTTAGCAGGGTTACTGCTGATATACTTCTCTCCTATAGCCCAATAGAGCATTGCTTTTAAAACAATTAAGTAATTATTACAGGTCCAAGCCTTCTTGTTTCGTTCCCTTAGATAAGTTATGTACTCTTCCAATAGGCTCTTGGTTATCTCCCTTAACCTGGTAACCTCTCTTTTGCCAGCCCACTCAACGAATTGCTTTGTAATTGATTTATACGAACGTAAGGTATGGTATCCTTTGCGGGTTTTTATGTAGGTTATATATTTATCGATAAAGACAGAAAGAGGAATATCGCTATCGTCTTTTATTCCTTCCCGGATCTGCAAGGCTTCAGTTATCCTTTGTTTGAGGATATCGTTGGCTTGAGTTTTGGAATCGGTATAGGTGCTTTCGTGCTTACGCTGGCCGCTCGCCGCGTAATACCATATCCACCAAACAGGACTGTCTTTCCTTTGGTATAAGTTACCAAGCTTTCTTCTGGCCATGTACCCCGCCTACTTCGATGAATTTATCAAGCTCCGATATTTTTAGTAGCTGCCGGCCGCAAACTTTATGATGCGGTAATATCCCCTTATGGATGTAATAATAAAGCGTTCCTTCCGGGATGCTTGAATACTCTGAGGCTTGTTTCACCTTTATATATTTCTTTGTCATAACTACTACCCCCCCCTTCTTTTGAATAACTTTGTTTTCTTTAATTGTTGAATTTTTGCTTAAAAAAATTTGTTTTATTACTAATCTTACTTAATTAACTGTTAATTAACTATATCACACCTATTTTACTTGTCAAGAAAAAAATTAACTTGCAATTAATTAATTTTTATTTATAATGAAGGTATGGATGATTTTAAAGCTCATGAAGCTGAAATAGAGAGAATCGAAAAGGTTGACTCAAAAGTTTATGAACTAGCTAATAAAGGCGGGAAAAACTTTGGAGCAGCTATCAGAATTAGACGTGAAAGTCTTGGCTTAAAAGCTTACGAATTAGCCAATGATGTTGACGTTAGTCCCGTTTATATAACCCAGATTGAAAAACACGGAAAACTCCCCTCCCCTGATATAATGGGAAAAATCTGTAATGCGCTTAATGATGAAGATCTATTTAAAATTTATCTTAAAATGAAACACCCAGCGATGTATAAGAAATTAGAAGAATTTGAAGCCGTTCGTGAAGCGAATATAGATTCAGAAATTGAACAAATGCAAAAAGAAATTGAGGAAATGGAAAAAAGTAGAGCCACCCAGAAAGAAACAAAAGGGCTAAAAAAGCGAATAACAGATTTCGGAAATAAAGTAAACAAATCAGCGGCTAAATTACAAAAATCAATAGAAAAGTTACAGAAGATTAAAAAATTGCATTCAAGCCTCAAGAATACTCTCGCGCATAAAGAAAAATTAAAAGATTAATTTTCCCCATCAAAATCTCTATTTTGGCTTCCCCGTTAACTTTAACCACTCAGGATTTTATTCGGAATCCCCATCATATACTTTAAAAATACTAAGCCCTTATAATCAATCAGCTTGCGTTCAGCCGTCGCTTCCTGACGTCAACAATTCTGCCGACGGCTACCGCATGCTCGCTGCCAAGAAAAATTACCCAAAAGGGTTAAACTGGATAAAAAATGGGGAAGGCAGAAAGAAGGGATAAATTATAGTGGCTTACGTAAAATGCCTGAAATCTTTTCTCAAGTTTCTTACAAAAATCTACTCAATCAAATTACTACCTGTTAATTTTTTCAATCAACCTGTTGCGCTGTTAAAAACATAGCTTTTTCCAAAGCAGTAAAGAAATCCTGGTATGTTGCGGGGTCCTCTACAGACTTAATACCGTATTGAGCATTAGCTCTTACCAACAATTGCTTTTCTCCCCTTGGCCTAACTGTTACACTCATAGTAACAACTGCCTGTCCAAGAAATTTAGAACCCGTAACCGAACCAAGCGTAAAATCGGCTTTATCAATAACAAAATCTAAATCCTGCATTGTACTTATAACCGTCTGCATCATTTTCTTCTTATCAGTTGTATCAAATGCCCTCGTTTGCATACTTCTTAATTTAACCTGACTTGCATCAGACTCAAGAGCATTTACTGCAGGAGTAGCACAGCCAGCTAATGTAACGATCAAAAATAAAATCGGGATTATGCCACAGTAATTCTTTAATTTTTTCATATGCTTTGAGCCTCCAAAAATATCGCTTTAGACAAACCATCGTAAAACTTTTGATACATTTTCGGGTCCTTAATACTTTCTACTCTGTTGATTTGGTTACTCATATTCCAGACAATCCGTTGAAAAGTAACTCTAACTACAGTTTTATGCCCATCAAGACTAGGTTTAACAATAACCGAGGCTTTAATTATCTGATTCTTATCACAATGAGCAGTAGCATTGGGAGAACTACCCCCCAAGGCACATAAAAGATCAAGAAATACTGCCCCAGCGACTTGACCACCACTCACTGCACTAGCTTTCTTTGAAGCTGCAACAAAACCTACTTGTGTTTCGCTTGCATCCAAAGTAAAACCTAAATCTTGTAAAAGTCCAGCAACGGATGTTACGATTTTTGTCTCGTCCGTTGTATCATATTGCCTCATCTGTAACTGTCTACTTGCTAAACAATCCTCGCCAGGTTTCAAAAAACCGGTCGGGACACTAGCACAACCAGCTATGCCCAAACATAGAACTATAGCAACAATTGATTTTATACGTTTGTGCATCTTCGCCTTATGTTATCTTTTAGAAACTTGATGAATGATATGCAAAATCACGGACTTTCTTATCCGCATCGAATTTAATAACTATGGTTAATGTTCTCTGCGATGTTGAGGTTGCTCCAGAATTACCACCAACAGTTCCTAGAATCAACCAGACACCGCCATTGCTATTTGAATAAGAAACATCGGTAGCGATTTTATCGTAAACCCAAACCTCCAGTCTATTCTCATCAGTCGATACAATATTAGGCGAACCCAATACTTCAATAACCTGAGACGAAGGCATTCCAATACGAATCTCACGCTGTACTTTCCCTACGGTTATCCTATCGCCCGCATCTGATTTAACTTGGTTTAGATGAGAACTAGCGGTTGAACAACCTGCTAAAAATAAGAAACTTAAGAGTACACAATATATTTTCCGCATAAACCCTCCTTAAAAAATTAAGAGAGTTCCTCGTCGGAAACTCTCTCTGAAATTTAATAAATTTACTCTCACTTTTACCTCTTTGTAAATGTATTTAGTTTATACTACATTTCTACTGTTGTAAAGTTTTTTCATGTTCTATATATCCTAAGTTTTATTAGTGGTTACGACCTCCACAAACTCTGCTACTACCCGAAAATCATCTTCATCAACATCTTCCAGTATAATATCCTTAAAATCCTTATTATCGGGAGAGAGGATTATTCTCTTATGCCTCCACTGGCCGTTGCCAAGGTCTTCTTTTTCACTTTTATAGCGCTTAATAGTAAACTTTTGATTTGTTTCTGGATCAGCTACTAAATGGCATTCTACAAGCACAATCAAGCCGTTCCTGGAGCCGCCGCGTTCAAAACGGAATACGCACCAGCTATCATCAGGAATAGTTGGTTCCATTGACTTACCAACTACCTTAGCGATAAACATATCTTTATTGAGCTTGTGATTTACAACTTTTTTCCAGCCGAGCTTTTGGACATATTCTTCTTTGCCAAAACTGGTGGCCACCGCTTCTAAAGAATACACAGGCAGATAATCAACAAATTTATCCTTTTCGCTAATTTCTTCATCGGTAATCACGTCGCTAAAGAATAGGCCTGATTTTTCCTCACTAACAGGCGTTTCAGCCCAATCCTTGCATAGCAATGTAGCCTGTTCTAAGACCGTTTCGGTAGCTTTCTTTTCTTTATCCGGTGGATAGCCATATTTGCGTAAAACCCGTTTAACCATTACTCTAAGCTTTGCCTGAACGCTTTCCTTTAAGGTCCAGTCAATAGTCACGTTATTACGCACTGCTTGAACAAGCTCCCGCGCAATAGTCTTTAAGGTGTCATCACCTAATACTTTGACTGCGCTGTCATTAACCTCTAACGCATCGTAAAAGGCAATCTCATCTTCACTAAGGCCAAGACCCTCGCCGCGCTTCGTCTCTTCGCGCATCTTCTTGGCAAGTTCAATTAACTCTTCAATAACTTTAGCTGCTTCAATAGCCTTGTTCTGGTATTTGCGGATTGCCTTTTCAAGCATTTCAGCAAAAGATCGGCCTTGAATGAGATTTTTACGCGAACGCGCCTTAATTTCATCGCTTAAGAGCTTCTTCAACAGCTCAAAGGCAAGATTTTTCTGAGGCATGCCTTTGACTTCAGCTAAAAACTCATCAGAGAGTATAGAAACATCCGGCTTTTTCAAGCCTGCCGCTTCAAAGATATCAATGACCCTATCCGAAGCAACTGCTTTTGAGATAATTTGCTTTATAGCAGAATCGAGTTCTTCATCGGTTTTGCCTGTGCCGGTTTCATACTTAGCCAACCTGGCCCGAACAGCCTGGAATAACCCGACTTCATCCCTAATCTTTAATGCCTCTTTATGCGGCACAGAAAGAGCAAAGGCCTGTGAAAGCTGAGTTACGTAGGCAAGGAATCTTTCCTTGCCATTTTTCTGCTTTAAAATATGCTCCTGTGCAAGCGTAATAATAACCATCTTGTCTTTAACAGAAGCGGTAAAGAATTTCCTATAATCAAATTTATCAAGCATACCGCAGACAACTTCGTATTTCTCAAGCATTAAAGCCACTGCGTCTTCCTGATTAAATGCGGGTTTGCCTTTGCCGCCGCTTTCAGTATATTCAGAAAGCGCGTGTTTCAGGTCATCGGCAATACCTAAATAATCAACTATAAGTCCACCGGGTTTATCCTTAAATACCCGATTTACGCGCGCAATCGCCTGCATCAGTCCGTGGCCGCGCATAGGCTTGTCAATATACATCGTATGTAATGATGGCACATCAAAGCCAGTAAGCCACATATCCCGGACAATAGCCAACCTTAAGGGATCATTAGGGTCTTTCATACGGTCGCCTAAATCACGGCGCTTCTCTTTATTACGAATATGCTCCTGCCATTCTACCGGGTCACTGGCAGAACCAGTCATAATCACCTTCAAGAAGCCTTTATCATCATCTTTGTGATACCACTCCGGCTTTAGCTTTATGATTTCATTATGAAGTTCGATAGCAATACGCCTGCTCATGCAAACAATCATTCCTTTGCCTTCAAGTGTTTTTAGACGTTCCTCAAAATGATTAACAACGTCTCTGGCAATCTGCTTGATGCGTTTCTCGCTGCCGACAATCGCCTCCATCCTGGCCCATCTGGTCTTAAGTTTCTCTTTTTTCTGGATTTCCTCGCCTTCGGTTGCCTCTTCAAATTCCGGATCAATTTTTGGCCGTTCCTCCGGCTTTAATTCAAGCTGGGCAAGACGGCTTTCATAATATATTCTTACAGTTGCGCCATCATTTACTGCCTGCTCAATATCATAAATATCTATATAATCGCCAAAGACTGCAATAGTGTTGCGATCCTGTTTTTCAATCGGTGTTCCGGTAAAACCGATAAACGAAGCATTGGGCAGGGCATCGCGCATGTGTTTGGCAAAACCATCAATAAAATCATATTGGCTACGGTGCGCTTCATCCGCTATAACCACGATATTCCTACGTTCGGATAATAAAGGATACTTATCGCCGCGCTCTTCAGGCAGGAACTTCTGAATTGTAGTAAAGACAACACCTCCGGCAGATACTTTGAGATATTCGCGAAGTTTTGTGCGCGATTCTGCCTGAACCGGGGCTTGCCTCAATAGCTCGTTACAACGGGAAAATGTGCCAAAAAGCTGATCATCCAAATCATTACGGTCAGTTAAAACAACGATTGTGGGATTATCTAAAGCTAAAACCAATTTGCCGGTATAAAAAGCCATAATCAGGCTTTTGCCTGAACCTTGCGTATGCCAAACCACACCACAACGCTTATCGCCTCTTATAGCCGAAGCCTTAAGTGTCGCCTCAATCGCTTTATTTACTGCGTGATATTGATGATAGGCAGCGATTTTCTTGCTTTTCTCTTCAAAAACAACAAAATTTCGCATCAGATCAAGCAAGACTTTCTTATTGAACATACCTCGCAAGAGAGCGTCTATCTGGGGGATGCTTTTTGAAACCTTTTCTTTGCCATCTATGGTTTTCCAAGGCAAGAAACGCTCCCAATCAGAGGTAATTGTTCCGGCTTTGGCATCAAAACCATCGCTGGCTACCAAAATTTCATTGAATTTAAAAAGTAATGGAATTTGAAGTTTATATGTCTGAAATTGCTTAAAGGCAGTAAAGGTCGTTGCGTTCTCATCAGCTGGATTTTTCAGCTCAATTGCTACAAGCGGCAGGCCGTTAACAAAGAGGACTATATCCGGCCGGCGGTTAATATTATTCTCAATGACCGTAAACTGATTAACTGCCAGGAATTCATTCTCATTTATTTTATCAAAATCAAAGAGCCAAACCTTGTCTCCCACAATCCGGCCGTCTCTTCGATATTCTACATCTACACCATCCACAAGCATCTTATGAAAACGATGGTTATTGATGACTAAATCCTGGCTTTCGGTGCGTAAAATACACCTTATTGCTTCTTCTTTCGCTTCCGCAGGGATCTCGGGATTAAACCGGTCTATTGCTTCGCGGAGCCTACCAATCAGAATAACATCAGCATAACTCTGCCTTTCTGGCTTAGGTCCATCCGGTGCAATATCAGGACCATAGATAACCTTATATTTAAGCTCAGAGAGGATATCTAAGGCAACTTGTTCGACTTCGGATTCAGTGATTATTTTCGACATCTTATAAATTCTTATCTGTAAATTCTTTTATATCTTGATATTGAAAAACTTTACCAAATGCTCCTAAAGCTGGATTAAACAATCTTATAAACCTATTTTTTACTTCGTTCGAAGGATCGGCAATATGGAATTCTTTTAGAAATTTCTTTCTTGTATATCGTAATCTAACAACTTCCGCAAAGAGGGAATGAGCTAACAAATCAGTCTCAGGTAATGAATATCCAAGAATAATCAAACTTTTACATTGATCAAGCTTTAACCTGCTAGCGCGCCAAAATAATTTATATGGATTATGATCTATTCGCTTATTCCATCCAGGTGGTAGAACTGATATTTTTTCAAAAGTTGGATTTTTATTTTTGGTTCTAACATAATACGGGCGAGATTTTAACTTAATTCCCTGGTTAGGATATAACATCCAATTTAAACTTCCGTGTAGCTTCAATAACTGCACTCTGCTTTCTTTCACATTAGAAGCTTTCACATTTCGCTTTTTCAACCATAATCTGCACCAATCAAAACTTTTACCTTGCACACCGACTCCATAGCCATCGATAGGATTCCAAAGCTTAGCAGAAGAAAATGCTTCTTCAATTACCAAATCGTAATTGAAAGTTATCAAAGTATCCCCATCTCTTAGATTTTGAAGAATTTTTTGATGTATATCACTTTTTAACGGTTCCATTCTTGTACCGATTGCCTTACATGTAGTATGAATATACACCCGTCTTACCAGTTCTTCTAAGTCACCTTGTCTTTTCTTCCAATTTTTTGGCTGATTAGCAGATTTTGCAAAACGACCGATAAGGGCTCTTGTTTCAATTTCCCTATAATATTCTTCAAGACTAATTCCATTCGTTGTCCCATAGAGTTCCCATACAGATTGCAATACTCTTTTTGCCAATTTCGGTGTTCCATGCCCTTTGAGCTGTTTTGCAATATCGAAAAAGTCATTATCGATTGGTGGCGGAAAAATAGATTCCAGCATTCCTCCACGAGTAGCTCCCGCTCCGAAAATAAATACGGCTGGATGGGCTATGCTTATAAAATTTTTATTCATATGCTCTCATCCTCCCCGACATCAATCTCGCAAAATGGATCGCGAATTAATTTCGACTTTATTCCTAAGCCCTCTCCAAATATGCAAAAAATCTGAAAATTCTAATACTGTGCTGCGCCTAATATCATTCTGCATCTTTTTAATAATACCGAGTGCGATTTTTTTAATATCTTCCATTTGTTCATTAATTTTATCGTGTTCTAATTTTTGCCAGTCTGTCCTATATAAACGCTCATTCAACGCATTAATTTCATCAACCAAAGCGCTATCCTCACTAACCAAAGCCGCCTCCCCAATAAAAGTCTGAGAATCGCCATACATTTTGTCGAATTCCATATATGAATTGGAATCCTTGGATATACCGCTATGGTAAATAAAGTTTCTCATTCTTACCCAATGAGCAATAACCGAATCGTAGACCTTAATCTTGTTGTCAATCGTTCTCTGCTTGAAACTTACATTCATACTAACGGCATGGACTAAATACCCACCGATACCACCAAGAAAAATCATTCCTAAATTAGTCCACCACATTTTATCCTCCGATACTAACTCTTACTTTCCCCGACATCAACTTCGGCAAAAGAGAGTCACGAAGCTGACTTAATACAAGCGTTTCTTCTAGATTTTCTAATACTTGAGAAAAAGACGACCGCATTATCTCGGAAAACTGCAATAAAACTTTAGATGGTGGAACAGTTACTTCTGTTGCTAACAAATCGCCTGCTTTTACGCGCTGATGACTACTGGAAGTACCAGTAACAAGAACCGAGAATCTATCGAGAAACTCTGGTGAGCTGAACAGACAATAAAGGAATTCTCTCGAAACATCTGGTTTAGGAATGGCCACAAGAAATTCTGTCGAACATATTGCTCGATGTTCATCCTTAACATTGGGAAGCCATATCCTGGGTATTCTAGGGTTGAGCTTCGATAATAAGACTGCATTTTGGGGAACAACTGTTTTGTTGCTTTGAATCGCTGAGCCTGGTTCTGGTTTCGGTAACCTCTGCTCATCAAACGCAGGGATACTGTAATGGTCAAAAATCTCATCTTGATATTGACTAGGATTGATGGAATTGCGACCTAGCGTGGCCAAATCTCCAATGCAACCTCTAATCCAACCTTTTGTATCACTACCTTCGCAATCCACAAACCACTGCTTAAAGAGAGCTTGACCAATTACCTCGAGCGTTTTATTCATCTGGTGATTGAGTTCGATCTTGTTATCAAGATCAGACAAAATTTTTACTACATTTTTTTGGACAAGAAGCGAAGGTAATGGAAATTTAAAAGCAGCAAATTGTTTCGCATTAGCGCCGGGCTGAGCGGATCCTCCGATAACTGAAGCCACATGCGTTTTCCACATCGGTGATCGCAATAAGAAACCGATATAAAACGGATCGGCAATAGTCTTGTCAATTTTATAACGAATCAAGTATGAAGCAAAAACTGCATCCACATCTTCCTTAATCGTATAATTTGTTCCAGTAGACGCTCCTGTCCGTGCTATACAAACATCGCCCTTCTCCAGCTGATACTTTTTTCTTTCCTCGGTTGAAATTTGGCAGTAAGGCACAGATTCCCAATCAACATGATCTCCCTGAATATCTGTGATTCTAAGAAACTTCGGCCCATTAGGCATAAAAGAGGCGCTCGCAGTATACCCATAAGAAATATCCGATGACACCTCCTCAAGACTTCGGATATTCCACCCATCCATGATTTTCTTTTGATTAGATCTAATTTCTTTCATATTTAAAGTACTGGTATTTTCACCAGCATCGCACCTTGATCGTTCTTAATTTTCTCAAAACTGGGAATAGCCGCTTCGGAGTCAATTATCCCGCGCACTAAATTGTTATGGTAATTAGCAAACCAGACATATTTTCTCAAAATCACAATATCTTTTGTGTTCTCAATGGCTTTTTTCACAATACCTGCCACTTCTCTCAAAATAGGCGCTAAAGCAGTATCGTTAAACATTGAACTATAGAGATTCAAATGATAAAGCCCATCGTTATCACGCAATAATTCTCTATCTGGTCGGCTTTCTTTACAGAGCAAAGAAAAATCAAATCCTTCTAAAACACTTTTATCAATCAAAATTCTTGGGACACTGGCAATATTCTTTTCTAGTTTATGCGCCTCACATAATGCTTTGCTAAATACAAAAGTGGCGTTATCGAGGTTGGCAAATTTCTGCTGATAGTACTGGCTCCTTACAATTGCGCCTCTAAAAAGATGCTTCAACCCGCGCATGCAATCTTGAACAAGATATGAAATCAGGGTGAGAAATATCATCAAAAACAACTGCCTTGAGCTTTCGCTTCCTTCTTCACTGAGAGCCGCCTCTTCATTAAAAATGATGACAAAAGAATCGCTCATAACTTGCAGATTGATATGCCTCCTAACAACTTGACCCAAGTTATGCTTGTGCTTTTCAAGATAATTATGCCATCTAAAAATTGACGAATCGATCACACCATAACAAATGTTGGCATATTCTCTATTTACCAAATCTGAATATCCTAAAATATCCAGATAGGCGACTAATGCCTGTGAGCTATTAATTTTTACAGCAGTATTTAACATCAGACTTTATATCCAAGGTCTTTTAAGTTTTTCTTGATTTCGATTTCAAGGGTATTGGCCATTTGAAATTGCTTTGATAATTCAGACGTGAGACGCTTCATCTTTTCGTCAAAGACTTCCGTATCTTCTTCAACCTCCTCCGTACCGACATATCGTCCCGGAGTAAGGATGTGGCCGTGTTTGCGGATTTCATCTAAGTTAGTTGAATTACAGAACCCGGCTTCATTCTTATATTTTTCGCCTTTAGTGCGCCAAGCATGATACGTACAGGCAATTTTGGCGATATCATCATCGGTAAGCTCGCGGTGCCTGCGGTCAATCATTGTTCCCAAATTGCGCGCATCAATAAATAAAATCTGGCCGCGCCTGTCCTTGAATTTATGATTCTTCTTATCGCGAGCAATGAACCAAAGGCAAACCGGAATCATCGTATTGTAGAAAAGTTGCGAGGGCAAGGCTATCATGCAATCTACAAGTTCGGCCTCAATAATATTCTTCCTGATTTCCCCTTCACCGGAAGTATTGGAAGACATAGAGCCGTTTGCCAAAACAAATCCGGCAGTGCCGGTAGGAGAAAGATGATAAATGAAGTGCTGGACCCAAGCAAAGTTAGCATTGCCGACCGGAGGCGTGCCGTATTTCCAGCGGATATCTTCGCGCAGCATTTCTCCTTTCCAATCGCTGTCATTAAACGGCGGATTGGCAATCACAAAATCGGCTTTTAGGTCCTTGTGAGCGTTGTTTAAGAAACTGCCTTCATTATTCCAGGCGATATTGGCATCAATGCCGCGGATAGCAAGATTCATTTTGCAGAGCCGCCAGGTAGTCTGATTTGATTCCTGGCCATAAATGGATAAATCCCCAATTCGACCGCCGTGCGCTTGGACAAACTTTTCGCTCTGTACAAACATTCCCCCAGAACCGCAGCAGGGATCAAATACCCTTCCCTTATAAGGCTCAAGCATCTCCACCAAAAGCTTAACTATACAGCGAGAGGTATAAAACTGCCCTCCGCTTTTCCCTTCGGCATCCGCAAACCTTCCGATGAAATATTCATACACCCTGCCTAAAATATCTTTGCTCCTATTCTCTTTATCTCCAAGGCCGATGGTGCCGATCAAATCTATGAGCTCGCCAAGCCGCTGTTTATCAAGGCCTTCCCGGGAATAATTCTTTGGCAAAACGCCTTTAAGCCCAGGATTGTCTTTCTCAATCTCATCCATTGCATCATCAATAATCTTGCCGATAACTGGCTGCTTGGCGTTCTTTTGGAGATAATCCCAGCGCGCCTTCTTAGGAACGTAGAAAACATTTTCGGCTCTATATTCATCAGAGTCTTCCGGATCAGCTCCTTTTGTGGATGATAATTTCTGATAAAGCTCATCAAAGGCATCAGAAATATACTTAAGAAAAATAAGGCCGAGAACAACGTGCTTGTACTCGGCCGCATCCATATTATTACGCAGCTTATCCGCTGCCTGCCAAAGCTTGGCTTCAAAGTTCAAATCACCGTTTGTTTTCTTTATTTTTGCCATAAATTACCTCAATCTGCTGACACTTTTTCCATTGCCTTATTAATCCTCTTGAGAGCAGTATCCAAATCAAAATTCTTACGTTCATCCGGAGTCAGTACTTCAAATAATTCGGCCTCAATACGTGAACGCATATCTTTAACTTCCGCATCCGTCCGTCCAAGATTAACGCGATACTTTCCTAAACCGGTATCAGCACCGTCTTCCTCAAGTTTTTTCTTAAAAAGATTTACTACCTCTTTATCTGCCAAATTGAAATCATGGCGTAGGATAAAATCAAGATCATAAAAATCACGTGGAGCGATAGCTTCTCTCAAGGCCGCTGCGCGTAATTTTTCACTAACAATTTCATTAAGAGAAAGGCAATTTACCTTGCCGGCATCAAACAAAGGCTCTCCAGTGAATGGATGCAGGAATTTATGCTGCACCGTTTTTAACTCTGGCTTAAGGATAGGGTTGAACCGAAGCCCAATCTCAAACTTGATGGTCTGCTCAGAAGGCAAGGTTACCGGATCATATACAAAATAATAGACATACTGCTTTGATTCATTTCGACCGGCTTTTTCAGCGCCTTCTAAACGAAACCCGAGATTCTTGGAAAACGATGCAATATTATCTTTCACCAATTGAATACATTTGCGCCGGTTGCCGCGAGTTGTCGTATATTCCGGCAAGCGCATACTAAAATCAAGATCCTCGCTTAAGCGGTAATACGAATAGTAGATTTTGTTAAGGCACGTTCCGCCTTTAAAGATTAAATCTTCGCAAAGACCGTTTATCCGCGAAAGGATAAACGTCAAATAATAATCCTTCTCCATGAGCGGGGCATAAAAACCTGTAAGCGACGCTGTCCGATCGACTAAATCGCGGAATTTGTCTTTATCGTTGTGGATCATTAACGATTGCTCGCCATCTTGCATTGATTGTTCCCTTTCGATTATTGGTAAATGAAATTAAAGATGTTTTTTCAACGCTCTTCTCAAGCGGCTTCAATAAAGCGTTTCCCACGCCTGCCTTTTCTAGAATTAGCCCAATGCGTTTACGCGTCTTAATTTTGGGGAACTTCACGGTATAATCGATGAGCTTCTTAAGATCGCATTTCTTATCCTCAACAAACCTTTTTAAAATATCTGCCGCGGCTTCAATTCCGCCAACAGGCTGATTGTAATCAATTAAATCAACAAGCGTCCTCTCTTTTGAACTTACGATAACATCTCTTCCTTTGATACTAATCGTTTCCTGTCCATACATCTTTTCAGGAGAGATCTTGATAAACTTAAAAAACACTCCCGCTATTGTTCTCTCACGGGATATCCTCGGATTTAGCACGTAAACCGTCTGGAATTGTTGGTCTGTGAAATTATAATAATTAAACATCGTAGAGTAGCCAAGATAGTAGTCGTTTTTGGGAAAGAAAACGGTCGGGATAATAAACTCACTGATTCGGCGGCCGGTCGGAACAGCTTCTAAAGGAACAAAAATATAAACACCGCTTTTAATCGGAATCAGAATCTTCTTTTTCTTCAGGCTATAAACCAATTTCCGCCTATACTGAAAACCCGCAGGTAAGTAATTATCCAATTCTTTCGCTGTCACAATGTCTTTTCCTTCATAAGACACGCGCGCAACAATTTCAGCCTCTTTCTGGGTGAGGGAACTTATTGTATTTTTGTCCACTTAATGTTCCTCCTAAAGGTATATTCAATAAATGAATATACATACAAGGATACCATAATTTTTTGACAAGTCAATGAAATTTTAGCAAGAGACTGGAGATTGATTATTTTACAACCGACCAAATTAAAGCGAGTATCCAGCCAAGGAATGTCCAACCCAAGGCGAGGTTTAATAAGAATATGGCAAGTATGTTCTTATGCTGGCGTAACGAGGCAATAAGGAAGGGTAAAAAGTAGAGGCCGAAAATTAAGACGATCAACGCTATCTCAAGTAAACTTAAATTATACATGTTCATTTTATCTTACCTCATTGGCCGGCATTCTCAAAAGGAACGGATATAATTCTATCCCGCTCTCTCTTATCAAATAAAAACTCATGATTGGCTATTACTGTAAGCTCTCCCCTTGAGAAGATAACGGATTTCGCAAAAGGCAGCCTTAAAAATACATTTTCTGAAATGTAGTTTTTGGTAGCAGTGCGGATATTACCCTGACTAGATCTTAGGCCGTCAAGCTTTGTGCCTGCCTTATCAGTACTTATGTTATCTACCTGAAAGATGGTTTTATCTTGGTAGGTGGTCTGTCCTGTCTTATCTGACCAGAATTTTGAATCAAAAGGGTCCTCCTGCATGAAGATTACTTTGGTTGCAGTATTAGTAAAAATAGCATTTTCAAAAGCCGGTGATACGCTACTTAAGTTGCCTCGCGATTGGTTAGACAGCACAAGGCAGAAATTAGCGCTCCTTACCTTGGAGATCACATCCACAAAGTGCGGAGAGGCCAAATTCTGAAATTCATCAATAAAAATAAAGTAAGGCGGATCGCTTTCCTTGCGTAAGCTTGCCTGAGATTTAAGATCAATAACCAACATCCTGCCTATGGCTTCGGCTAAACGCGTATTGATCTGGCTCTTTAAGGCAAAGAACACAATGTCTCCATTTTTAATTACTCCTGAAAGATCCAACTCATCCTTAGTTATTACTCCAATTCCTGCAATCCAAGAGACTGCTGCCAGAAGGCCCTTAACTTCCTGTGCGCTGACATCTATCCTTCTTAAGAAATGCGGATTCTCTAATGCATGCTTCACTGAAGAAAAATTTATCTCCTTTTC